>CEQX01035972.1_pt1 | contig 27004 bp, 24 predicted proteins | sample 356261 | NCBI WGS metagenome assembly CEQX01 (sample SAMEA2621076, study PRJEB7988) | marine metagenome | isolation source: saline water (ENVO:00002010), including | reverse complement strand
TATATAAAATTCATAATATCAATGGCAGAAGAGTTCAAGAAAAGACAAGAGGAAATACAGAGAATGGTTTTAGATTTTGAGCTAAAGGTCAAAAATGATTTAGACTTTTATTATGACTCAGAATCTTACGAGAAAATTGTTAAGTGGTATATTGATAACCATAAATTTAAGTTTGGAATGAAAGCTGTTGAAATAGCTCTCTCCCAGCATAAATTCTCTTCTGATTTATTGATTCAGAGAGCGAATATCATGATTGCTTTACAGAACTTTTCAGATGCCTTGTCCTCACTTGAGAAAGCGCATTCTCTCAATCCGACAGACGATAATATATTTATTTTAATTGGCCAGGTTAAAATTATACTTGGTGACTTTAGTGGTGCTATAGAAATTTTAAAGAAAGCCCTAAATATATCTGATAATAAAGATGAAGTTAATTATCAAATTGGGTTAGCCTACCAGGCAAAGAAAGACTTTTCAAAAGCTTCAAAGTTTTTTAAAAATGCAATCGAATTAAATATAAATCACGAAAATGCATTGTATGATTTGGCTTACTGTCTGGAAATTACAGGTGAACTCGAAAATAGTATTCATTACTATAAAAAATTTATAGATGAGGATCCTTACTCAGAATATGCTTGGTTTAATTTGGGTAATATTTACCTTAAACTAAAAAATTACAGCGAAGCAGTAAAATCTTTTGAATTTGCAATAGCAATTGATGATGAATATTCAAGTGCTCATACTAATTTAGGAGAGGCATATATCAAAACAAAAAATTTTAAATCATCAAAAAAATCTTTTCTTAAGTCTTTAGAACTGGATGGACCATCTCCTGAAATTTACTCATGTTTAGGAAAAGTGTATTATCACCTTGAAGACTATTCTACCTCCATAAATTATTTTCAAAAGTCTATAAAAATTGATCAGCTTTTTAAAAAATCTTACCACGGTCTAGGTTTATGTTTAGTAGCTCTCGATAAATGGTTTGAAGCTATTCATTATTTTAAAAAAGCTTACAAATTTGAAAATGATAATATTGATTATATAAAATCTTTGGCTTATGCTGAGTTCAAGGTAGGAAACCTGGTTTCGAGTATTGAATTATATTCAAAAGGTTTATCAATTGCACCTAATGATATTGATTTATCTCTAGATTTTTCTTTAATATATTATGAAAGTGGAGACATACATAGGTCAATATCAATTATTAAAGATGCTATAAATGAAAATCAGGAGGAGTCTCTTCTATACTACAGGCTAGTAGTCTATCTAATGGATGCTGGAAAATATAAAGAATCAATAAATGTTTTAGAAAGTGCTTTATCTTTAAATTTTGATAATCATGAAGTACTATTTGATTTTGTACCCAATTTTGAGAGTCAGTCCGCCTTAATTAGAATTATTAATAATTATAAAAATAATTTAAAATGAATTTTAATCTTAAAAATATTCCAGAGAGGACAAAAAAAGCTAGAGATGAAGGCATTACAATGGTAATCGATAAGGGTTCTAGTATCCAACAATGTAAGGATCTAATTGAGTCTAGTTCAAAATATATTGATTTTGTGAAGTTCGGATGGACAACATCAAATTTTACTGAAGATTTGAAGAAGAAGATAAAGCTTTTTAAGGATGCTGATATTCACGTATATTTCGGTGGTACCCTATTTGAAGCTTTTGCGATAAGAGATCAATTTGAAGATTATATAGATATTTTAAAAGAATACAACCTTAAATATGCTGAGGTTTCCGATGGATCAATTTCAATATCTCACAAAAAAAAATGTGAGTATATAGAAAAACTTTCTAAATATGTTACAGTTCTCTCTGAGGTTGGATCAAAAGATGAAAAGAAAATAATACCACCTTACAAATGGATTAGGCAGATGAGAGCTGAATTGAATGCTGGTTCCTGGAAAGTAATAGGTGAAGCAAGAGAATCGGGCAGTGTTGGTTTATTTCGTTCATCAGGTGAGGTTAGACAAGGATTGGTTGAGGAAATATTAACCGAGATCCCAAAAGAAAAAATAATTTGGGAAGCACCCTTAAAAGCGCAGCAAGTTTGGTTTGTGAAATTACTTGGACAAAATGTTAATCTTGGAAATATATCTGGTAATGAAGTAATATCAGTTGAGACAATAAGGGTTGGTTTAAGGGGTGATACATTTAATGAATTCCTTTAATATATGATTAATTCAAGGTCTATTGCAATTTTTTTTAAAGGTATTGCAATGGGAATATCTGATCTTATACCGGGAATATCAGGAGGAACAATTGCATTATTGTTAGGTATTTATGAGGAATTTATAAAGTCTTTAAAATCAATCAATTATAAAACATTTATATACCTCTTTTCATTAAAAATTAAAAAACTTAGTGATCAGATAAATCTAAAGTTTTTATTACCGGTTTTTTGTGGAATTATTTTTGCAATATTTACTTTTTCAAATCTCATAACATTTTTATTGAATGATCATAAAATCTTATTGTTTTCTTTCTTCTTTGGCTTGATTTTATTTTCGTCATTAAGAATAATTTACAGTATTTCAATAAAAAATTTTTATGAGTTTATTTCGATAATCTTTGGGGTATTTATTGGATATTCTCTATCACTTATTTCACCATTTTCTAATAGTAGTGATATTTTATCTATATATTTTTCTGGTTTTATTGCAGTTTCAGCAATGTTACTTCCAGGAATCTCTGGTAGTTATATATTACTTATTCTAGGAAAATATGAATTAATATTAGAATCAGTCAATAGCCTAAGACTAGATATTTTATCTATTTTCATTTTAGGTGCAATCTCAGGAGTTATATTATTTTCTAAACTAATTAACTGGCTTCTAAAAAAATTTTTCAGAACAACGATATTATTATTATCTGGATTAATGCTAGGTGCTCTTAATAAAGTTTGGCCTTGGCAAATTAATGGGCTAAATTATAGTCCTGATAATTATTCGGCTATATTAAATTCAAATAGTTTAATTATTTATTCCATTATAGTCCTGATAATTACTTTTATTTTATCTTTTTTGATAAAACCTCTTGATAGGAAATGAAAAACTTTGGTTTAATTGGTTATCCATTAACTCATTCTTTCTCTAAAAGTTTTTTCTCTAAAAAATTTGATGAAGATGGAGAGAACGATGTTTATTACCATAATTATGAAATCAAAAATATTAATGATTTTAATTCAAAAATTAAAAAGACTAAAAATCTATATGGTTTAAATGTCACAATTCCTTACAAGGAAAAAGTAATTCCTTATCTTGATGGTATTGATAAAATAGCAGAAATAATTGGGTCAGTTAATGTAATTAAAATATCAAAAAATAAATTTATTGGATATAATTCAGATTATTTAGCATTTAAAAATACCTTAAAAAAATGGCTCCCAAATTTAAATTATTCAGCATTAATATTTGGTTCGGGTGGTAGTTCAAAAGCAGTTCAGCATGCATTAAATGAGTTAGGTATCCCCTTTAAAATTGTTTCAAGAAAATCTAGTAATAAATATATTTCGTATGATAATCTATTGAATAGAAGTATTTATTCTGAATATAAACTTATGATAAACACTACACCTCTTGGGATGTATCCAAATATAGATTCAAGCCCAAATATTAATTTTGATTATCTAAATGATCAGCACTTTATTTACGATCTTATATATAATCCAGAGTTAACAGAATTTTTAAAAAAATCTAAAAGTAAGGGGGCAAATATCAAAAATGGTTTAGAAATGCTTTATGATCAGGCAAATATTTCATGGGACATATGGAATAAATAATTAAATAATTTGAATTTTAAAATATCATCAGATTTTGAGCCAAGAGGTGATCAACCGAAGGCAATTGATTCTCTAACTGAGGGTTTATCTAATAACGAGAAGTATCAAGTTCTACTTGGTGTGACTGGTTCTGGAAAAACATTTACTATGGCTAATGTTATTAAAAATTATAATAAGCCAACCCTAATTATATCACATAACAAAACTCTTGCAGCACAGCTTTATGGTGAGTTAAAAAGTTTTTTTCCAGATAATCTTGTTGAGTACTTTATATCATATTATGACTACTATCAACCTGAGGCATATATCCCATCAACTAATGTGTATATCGAGAAAGATTTGTCAATTAATGAACAAATTGAAAAGCTAAGACTTAGTGCAACATCCTCTTTATTATCTGGAAGATCAGACGTGATTGTTGTAGCATCGGTGTCTTGTATTTATGGTATAGGTAACCCGGATGATTTTGGAAAAAATGTTGTATCATTAAAAGTTGGTGATGAAATACCACTAAAACAAATTCTTTTTTCATTAGTAGATATTCTCTATGAAAGATCTTATGAAGAGGATTTCAAAAGAGGATCATTTAGACTCAAAGGGGATACTTTAGATATTTTTGTAGCCTATGATGATTATATTGTTAGAGTTATTTTCTGGGGTAATGAAATAGAATCTATTCAAAAAGTTGATCCAGAGACTGGGAAAACAATATCTCAGGAGGATATAATGAATATTTATCCAGCAAATCTTTTTGTCACATCTAAAGATGTAATTGATCTTGCTCTTCAAGAAATAGAGAATGATTTGGATAAACAAATTAATTTCTTTGAGAGAGAAGGTAAATTTTCTGAAGCAAAAAGAATTAAGGAAAGGACCGAATTTGATATTGAGATGATTAATGAGATAGGGTACTGTTCAGGGGTTGAAAATTATTCCAGATATTTTGATAGAAGAGACCCTGGTAAGAGACCCTTTTGTTTATTTGACTATTTCCCTGATGACTTTCTTCTTGTTATAGATGAAAGCCATGTAACTATCCCCCAAGTAAGAGCTATGTGGGGTGGGGATAGATCTAGAAAAATGAATTTAGTAGATTATGGATTTAGATTACCTTCTGCGCTTGACAATAGACCATTAAACTTTCAGGAGTTTGAATCACTAATTAATAAGGTGATTTTTGTTGGAGCTACACCATCAGACTATGAACTTACTTGTTCAGGAGGATCAATTGTTGAACAAATAATAAGACCAACAGGCCTATTAGACCCATTGATAGAAGTAAGAAAAAGTGAAAATCAGATAGATGATATAATTAATGAAATTCAGAAAAGACTCGATTTAAGTGAAAGGGTATTAATAACTACACTTACAAAAAGAATGTCAGAGGAACTAACTAAATATTTAAATAATAGTGGTATTAGGTCCAGGTACATGCATTCAGAAATCGATTCATTAGAAAGAGTAAACATATTAAGAGATTTAAGACTAGGAGATTTTGACGTCTTAGTCGGTGTTAATTTACTAAGGGAGGGTCTAGATTTACCTGAGGTATCTTTAGTTATTATTTTAGATGCTGATAAAGAAGGTTTCCTTAGAAATGAAAAATCATTAATCCAAACGGTTGGTAGGGCAGCAAGAAATGCAAATGGTTTTGTGATAATGTATGCAGATAAAATTACAAAATCTATGAAGTCAACAATAGATGAAACAGAAAGAAGACGAAAAATTCAAGATCAGTTTAATATGGATAACAATATTATTCCTCAAACTATATCTAAGTCAAAAGATAGCATTATGGCTCAGACAACTGTAGCAAATGACAATCAGTCAAAAGATAGATTTGTTTCGGAACTTAATATTGATCCAGTCATTAAAGAAATGGAGTCGGAAGAAATTGAAAAAATCATTCAAAAGAATGAAGTAGAGATGAATGATGCAGCAAAAAATCTTGATTTTTATGAAGCTGCTAGATTAAGGGATGAGATTATTGAGCTAAAAAAAATAATCGAATCAAAATCATAGAGTTGGCAAATTCCAACCATTATTATACTTCGGTCTAATAAAGGCATCAGCCTCAGTATCATTAAATGAATTACTTTCTGTATTCCAATATATTTTTTTTCCTGTTCTAAATGCAATATTACCCATGTGAGCATTAATTGCAGCTTTGCTGCCTTCTTCTAAACTACAGTTAAGATTATTTTTATTATTACTTCTTATACATTCAATAAAATTTTTTGTGTGTTTATCAAGTGCATTACCTTTTCCATTGGTTTTTGGCATGTCATTAAAATAGAATTCTTTTGTATATCTCTGGTCTTTTTCTGATGTTACCTGCCACCATCTTCTATTGACTTTGAGAGTACCTTTACTTCCAATAAATGCAATCCCCTCAGGTAGTCCATAATTCCCTTGATCAATTCCATTTGCATGTTCCCAGATCATCGTAAAATTTTTATATTCATAAATTGCTTGTAGAGTATCTGGTGTTTCTGTGTCTTGATCCGGATATCCAAATCTACCACCACTCGCCATTACAGAAATGGGATAATATTCTTTCATTCCCCATAGAGCAATGTCAATTTCGTGAACACCCCAATCAGTCATCAGTCCACCTGCATAATCCCAATACCATCTGAAATTAAAATGATATCTATTTTCATTAAATCTTCTCATTGGTGCAGGCCCTAGCCACATATCATAATCGATTCCTGATGGTGATTCTTTATTTTCTTTTGTATCTACCCATCCATACCAACCCATATAAGCCCATGCTTTCACTAATCTTATTCTTCCAAGTTTTCCTGAAGATAAATATTCAATAGCATCTTTGTATTGAGTTCCACTTCTTTGCCACTGGCCAACTTGAACGCATTTATCAGAATTTTTTGATGCATTTAACATTATTTGAGCTTCTTCTATCGAGTTAGATATAGGCTTTTCACAATAAGCATGTTTTCCTGAATCTAGTGTATCGACAAGATTTAGACAGTGCCAATGGTCAGGTGTACCGATTACAACAGCATCAATGTCTTTATTTTCTAGCATCCTCCTGTAATCCTTATATACTTTTGGTTTATTACCTGTTATCTTTTTTGCATCATTGATTCTCTTATTAAGAACACTATCATCTACATCACATAATGCAATACAATTTGTATTTTTATTTTTTAGGATAGATTTCATATTACTCCATCCCATACCATTACACCCAATTACCCCAAAGTTTATAGTATCGTTTGGTGAGTTATTTTTTAAGTCTTTTGCAATCAAAAAGTTTGGGAAACCACCAATTAAACCAGATCCTAATCCAATTAAACTACTTTTTTTAATAAAGTTTCTTCTTGATTTCATTATTTATGAAATTCTTTCATTTACCTTCTCCCAGTTAATCAAATTAAAAAACGCATTTATATAATCGACTCTTTTGTTTTGATAATTAAGATAGTAGGCATGCTCCCAGACGTCTAGCCCTATTAATGGAATACTTTCGTCATTACAAATACCAGGCATGAGTGGATTGTCTTGGTTTGCAGTTGAGCAAATTTCTAGGTGATCATTTACTTGACATAACCATCCCCACCCTGATCCAAACCTAGTCATTGAGGCAGTTGAAAATTTTTCTTTAAAATTTTCATAACTTCCAAAACTTGATGTTATTAAATCTGCTACATTTCCTGTAGGATTACCTCCTCCATCTGGCGATAAAATCTCCCAAAAAAGACTGTGATTGTAATGGCCTCCACCGTTATTTCTAATTGCAGGGTTTTCAGAGTGTATCTTACATATCTCTTCGATGGATAAATTTTCCTTTGGAGTTCCTTCAATTGCATTATTAAGATTTGTGATGTAAAGGTTGTGATGTCTTTTATGATGAATTTCCATTGTTTTAGTATCAATGTGTGGTTCTAAAGCATCATATGAGTAAGGTAATTCTGGTAATGAAAATGCCATTTCTTTAAAATTTAAATTAGAAAAAATATTATTTCAATATAAGAATTTTACATGAAATACTATAATTGTTAACTTCTTAATTTAAAGAAAAATGAGTCTAATAATTCTTTGGATTTTATTTCTTGTATGTTTGAAATAATTTCTAACTTTTTATTAGTGTATTCTTTTGATAACCTTAAAAATCCTTTTTCCTTATCATCTAAACCATAAATCACCTTTGATATCTTCGATAAAAATATTGCACCGCTACACATCATACACGGCTCTAATGTTACATAAAGTTCACAGCCGTTAAGGTATTTACTGCCAATTTTATTTTGAGCTGAAGTAATAGCTATCATTTCAGCGTGTGCAGTCGAATCTTTAAGTCTTTGTGATTGGTTATAACCTCTGCCTATTATTTGATCTTGATAAACAATTACAGCACCTACTGGAATTTCATCTTCCTCATAAGCTTTCATTGCTTCCTTCAGTGCTATATTCATAAAGTACTCCTCTCTATTTTTAATTAACTCCATACAGATGTAAGATTATAAAAAAAATGAATGCATTGAATATAAATCTATTAATTTTGTTAAAATCATTAATATGCTAAGGACACATACATGTGGGGAATTAAGAAAAAAAGATATAAAATCTAATGTCATATTATCTGGTTGGGCACATAAAATTAGAGATAAAGGAAAAGTAATTTGGATTGATATTAGAGATAGATACGGGATTACACAATTAATTTTTGAAGAAGAATTTTCTGGAAAAGATACTTTTGAATTAGCAAAAAAATGTGGTCGTGAATATGTAATTAAAATTCAAGGAGAAGTTTCTGAAAGGATCTCTAAAAATCCTCAGATTGACACAGGTGATATTGAAATAAAAGTTTCTGAAATAGAATATTTAAATAAGTCAGATGTTCCTCCATTTACTATTGAAGATCAAACTGATGGAGGAGAGGATTTAAGAATGAAATATAGATATTTAGATTTAAGGAGATATCCACTCCAAAAAAATATTAAACTCAGGCATAGCCTAATGCAAGAGACAAGAAACTATCTTAATTCCAAAAACTTTCTTGAAATTGAAACGCCGGTATTGATAAAGTCCACACCGGAGGGAGCAAGAGATTTTATAGTTCCTTCAAGAATGAATTTAGGTGAATTTTATGCTTTACCTCAATCTCCACAGACTTTTAAACAACTTCTTATGGTTTCTGGATTTGATAAGTATTACCAGCTTGTTAAATGTTTTAGAGATGAAGATTTAAGAGCAGATAGACAACCAGAATTTACACAGATAGATTGTGAGATGTCATTTGTTGATAGAGAAGATGTTTTAGAAAAATTTGGCGGTTTGATTTCACAATTGTTTAAAAATGTATTAAATAAAGATTTAGGTGAAATACCTATCATGGAGTACGATGAAGCAATTAAATATTATGGATCTGATAAGCCTGATTTAAGATTCGGAATGAAATTTCATGATATCACATCAATTGTTAAAGGGAAAGGGTTTAAAGTATTTGATGAGTCTGAGGTAATTTTATCAATTAATATAAAAGGATGTAGTAACTACTCAAGAAAGCAGATAGATGAACTTACTGAATTTGTGAAAACCCCTCAGGTTGGTTCAAAAGGTTTAGTTTATATAAAAAATAATGAAGACGGTACTTTAAAATCTTCAGTTGACAAATTCTATTCTGCGGAAGAGCTCAAAATCATTGTTGAAGAAAATAATTCTAATTCTTCAGATTTAATCCTAATTCTAGCAGGAGAAAAGAAACAAACTTTCTCTGCGATGTCATCATTAAGATTACTCATGGGGGATAAATTAAATCTCAGGGACCCAGAAATATTTAATCCGGTTTGGGTTGTAAATTTCCCATTAGTTTCCTGGGATGAAGAATCAAAAAGATACCATGCAATGCATCATCCCTTCACATCTCCAGTAAAAGATGACGTTGATCTTCTTAATTCAAATCCAGAAAAAGTTAGAGCTAATGCATACGACTTAGTAATAAATGGAGTAGAGATAGGAGGCGGTTCTATTAGAATTCATGACAGGGTTCTTCAAGAGAAAGTTTTTGAGATATTAGGCTTTACAAAAGATGAGGCAAATGATCAGTTTGGATTTTTACTTAATGCATTTAAATATGGAACACCACCCCATGGAGGTATAGCTTTTGGCTTTGATAGACTTTGTGCCCTATTTAGTGGAAAAGAATCAATAAGAGATTTTATTGCATTTCCTAAAAATACATCGGGTAGAGATGTTATGATAAATTCGCCATCACAAATTGATAAGAACCAACTTAAAGAATTAGGATTATAACTAATCCTATTTTCTCTGAATATTTTCAAATAATAATTTTTCCCATCCTGGTGTATTACTTTTCTCTTCATCTACTATTTTCTTCACATCTTTCAGTAGTTCTCTCGCATCAAAAATTATCCCATCTTTTATAGTTTTTGATACTCCACCTACCCTTATAACCTCGTTATTTTCAAGCTTTATATCACCTGTAGCATATAAATATTTTAAATTCTTTAGCGGGTTTTGATCCATAATAACTAAATCTGCAAATTTTCCAGTTTCTATTGTTCCAATTTTATCCTCCATTCCAATAGCTTCCGCAGCATGTAGGGTAGCTGCTCTTATCACCTCCATAGGATGGAATCCTGCTTCTCTTAACAACTCTAATTCCTGAACATAGCCAAACCCATATAGATTATACATATATCCTGAATCTGCACCTGCAGTAACTCTGCCACCTCTATTCTTATATTCATTTATAAAAGTCATCCATAACTTATAATTTTCTTTCCATATAGTTTCAAGTTCGGATCCCCAATCATAATAAGCTGCAGCATGAGAATCTCTTGCTGGGAGGAAAAATTTAAGAAGCTTAGGCCTGGTGTAATCTTTATGCCATGGTAAGCTGCTCGCTCTCTGTACATCTCTAAACACACTATAAGGTACAAAAGTCACGTCAATTGTAAAATCTAATGATATTAATTCATTCATTACATCATTCCATTTTTTAGAATAAGGCTCAGCAGCCTGTTTCCAAAGTTTACCAGCTTCCTCGAATCGATCACCTTCATTCATATAATTATATTCAACAGGATAATTCTGGACTGTTTTATTTTCAAATAAGGCTTCCGGTAAGCCATACCAGTGTTCCATAGTGGTTAGTCCATTTCTTGCTGTTTCTATAACATTCATCTCTGCAACATCCATCTGCGCATGATGACATGCAGACCTTAAACCTAATCTCTTATTTTCTTGAAGAGCAGCTTTAAATATATCTGGTCTTGAACCAAAAAACTTTATACCATCAGCACCTCTGTCAGCATTTTTCCTGACCCAATTAATAGCTTCCTCAGGAGTATTTATACCATTTTTCTCACCTTGTCCAAAACTTGTGTAAGCTAAAATTCTTGGTGCAGTAATACTATTCTTTTTGCTTTCCTCTTTTTGGTGAAGAACCCAATCAAGTCCTTGACCGCAAGAAGGATCTCTTATGGTTGTTATTCCATGTGCCATCCATAGTTTAAACACATATTCAGCAGTACCTTCTCTTTGTGAAGAAATATGACCATGCATATCAATTAATCCTGGTAATACATATTTTCCGTGGGCATCAATTTCTTTGGCTCCGGGCTTAGCTACAGGCCTTCTGCTTTCTTTAATTTCAAGGCCAGGGTAGCCAACATTTCTTATACTTTTTATTATGTTTTTCTCTATTACTATGTCGACAGGTCCAGTAGGTGGAGCACCATTTCCATTAATAATTGTTGCTCCTCTAATAATTAATTGATTAAAAGGGCCTTCTCCTCTAAATCTTTCAGGAGCTTTTTTAATTTGACTATTAGAATTGTGGAAAATAAAAAGTGTAAGGACTACAAGTAAGATTTTTTTCATACTTTTTTAGATTAATGGTATTAAATTTATTTTTTAATTTATGATTTATAACTGAAAATAAAAAATATGTCATTAACATACTCCAAAATGCTACCTCTAGGAACCTCAATCCCAAATTTTAATTTATTAAACGTTATGGATAATGAAGAATTTAGTTCCTCAGATATTACTGATAAAGCAACAGTAATTATGGTGATCTGTAATCATTGTCCTTATGTAATACATTATCATGATGAGATTAAATCTATAATATCAAAATATTTAGGTGACTTTAACTTTGTTGCCATCAGTTCAAACGATGTTGTTAATTATCCCCAAGATTCTCCAAAAGAAATGAAAAAGCTATTTGATAAATTAAATATTGAAATTCCCTACCTGTATGATAAGACTCAAGATGTTGCTAGATCATTAATGGCTGAATGTACTCCTGAATTTTACTTATTTGATAAAACTAGATCTCTGATATATAGGGGGAGATTGGATTCATCATCACCTGGAAATGGTGAAAGTATAACAGGTGAAGATCTTAGAAATGCATTGGATTGTTCTATTAATGGCGAGCATATTGATTTAAATCAATATCCAAGTATGGGATGTAACATAAAATGGATTTAATTAACAATAATTTATTATAAAAAAATATCTATAATTGCTCTCTATTAATTAAAAATGAATATTATGGAAGGTCAAAAAATTAAATTTAGTAATGGAAAAATTGAGGTATCAAACAATCCAATTATCCCTTTTATTGAGGGGGATGGTATAGGCATCGATATTTGGCCAGCCAGTAAAATGGTATTTGATGCAGCAGTTGAGAAAGCTTATGGTGGAGAAAAAAAAATAATATGGAAAGAAGTTTTAGCTGGTGAAAAAGCCTTTAATGAAACTGGTGAATGGTTACCTCAAGAAACACTTAATACGTTTAGTGAATATCTTGTTGGTATTAAAGGGCCTTTGACAACACCTGTAGGTGGAGGAATAACTTCCCTTAATGTTGCATTAAGACAAAAATTAGACTTATTTGCTTGTGTTAGGCCTGTTCGATGGTTTAATGGTACTCCATCACCAGTGAAAGATCCATCAACTACTGATATGGTTATTTTTAGAGAAAATACTGAGGATATATATGCAGGTATTGAATTTGAGAAGGGAACGGATGACAATACTCAGCTAAAGAAAATATTAGAACAAAATTTTTCTGATCGATTTAATAAAATTAGATTTCCAAATACAGTCGGATTAGGAGTTAAGCCAATATCAGTTGAAGGAACAAATAGACTAGTAAGGTCATCAATTGAATATGCATTAAAACATAAAAGGAGTTCGGTAACATTAGTTCATAAGGGAAATATTATGAAATATACAGAAGGTGCTTTCAGGGACTGGGGATACCAGTTAGCTAAAGATGAGTTCTCTGCTAAAGATTTGGATGGTGGTCCGTGGCAGATAATTGAAAACGGTTCACATAAGTTAATAATTAAAGATGTAATTGCTGATGCTTTTCTACAGCAAATTCTTCTAAGGCCTAAAGAATATTCTGTAATAGCCACAATGAACCTTAACGGAGATTATATTTCTGATGCTTTAGCCGCAATTGTTGGTGGTATTGGAATTGCACCAGGTGCTAATATTAATTATCAAACTGGTCATGCAATTTTTGAAGCTACCCATGGAACTGCACCAAAATATGCAGGTAAAGATAAAGTGAATCCTGGATCAGTTATATTATCAGGTGCAATGATGTTGGAGCATTTAGGATGGATAGAGGCAAAAGATTTAATTCATAAAGGTTTAACAAAATCTATAGAGTCAAAAAAAGTTACTTATGATTTTGAAAGACTAATGGATGATGCGACCTTACTTTCTTGTTCTGATTTTGGTAAGGAAATCGTTAAAAATATGTAAATTAAGCTTAGAACTTACTAAATTTCTATAATGTCATCTGAGAAGGTATATGTTTTTGATACAACTTTAAGGGATGGTGAACAGGTCCCTGGATGCCAATTAAATACGAAAGAAAAGATTGAAATAGCCCTTGACTTGGAGGCTTTAGGCGTAGATATAATTGAAGCAGGTTTCCCAATATCTAGTCCAGGGGATTTTAATTCAGTATCTGAAATTTCAAAAATTGTTAAAAAGCCAATTATTTGTGCTTTATCTAGAGCAGTTATTACAGATATCGATATGGCAAATCTTGCTTTAAAAGATGCTAAGAGGAGAAGAATACACACAGGGATTGGTGCTTCTGATATACATATTAAGCATAAGTTTAACTCATCGAGAGATAAAATTTTAGACCAAGCGGTTGCAGCTGTGAAATATTCAACAAAGTTTTTTGATGATATTGAATTTTATCCTGAGGATGCTGGAAGGGCAGATCAAGATTTTCTATCAAAAATGGTTGAAGAAGTTATAAAGGCTGGAGCAACTGTTATAAATTTTCCTGATACCACAGGATACAATCTTCCAGAGATGTACGGAAAAAAAATAAAAAGACTTATAAATAACGTACCAAATATTGATAAGGCAATCATATCAGTCCATTGTCATAATGATTTAGGTTTGGCAACAGCAAATTCAATCTCTGGTATTCAAAATGGTGCTAGGCAAGTTGAGGCAACTATAAATGGTATAGGTGAAAGGGCAGGAAATACATCTCTTGAAGAGGTTGTTATGGCATTAAAAGCACATCCAAACTTAAACCTTCACACAGATATTATTTCAAATAAAATTGTTCCTATAAGTAAGAAGGTCAGTAGGATGATGAATATGCCTATCCAAAGAAATAAGGCAATTGTTGGGGCAAATGCTTTTGCTCATTCATCAGGAATTCATCAGGATGGTTTTTTAAAAAACAGAGATAATTATGAAATTATAAATCCAGAAGATGTTGGACTTAAGTCTTCGTCTATAGATTTAACTGCAAGAAGTGGAAGAGCTGCTTTGAAACATAGATTAAAATTACTAGGCTTTAAGTTTTCAAAAATTGAGATGGAAACGATTTACATAAAATTTATTGAATTAGCTGATAAAAAGAAGCTAATGCATGATGAAGATCTTTATGAGTTAGTAAATGGTAAAAAGTAATGAGTAAAACTTTATTTGATAAAGTCTGGGATAGCCATATAGTTGATTCAATACCTAATGGCCCTTGTATACTGTATATAGATAAACATTTAATACATGAAGTGACAAGTCCTCAAGCATTTTCAGGATTAAATAAAAGAAAAATAAAAGTTTTTAGACCAAAGCAAACATTAGCAACTGCTGATCACAATGTACCTACCATTAATCAACATTTACCGATTAAAGAAAAGTTATCACGAAATCAAGTAGATACACTTTCTAAAAACTGTAAAGAGCATAATATAAATCTATATGGATTAGGTCACAAATATCAAGGTATTGTCCACGTTATTGGCCCTGAACTTGGCTTAACTCAACCTGGTATGACAATTGTTTGTGGGGATAGTCACACATCAACTCATGGTGCTTTTGGTTCAATTGCATTTGGAATTGGCACTAGTGAGGTTGAGATGGTACTCTCTTCTCAGTGTATTCTTCAAACTAAACCCAAAACAATGAAAATTAGGGTAGATGGAGAATTAAAAAAAGGTGTTTATTCTAAAGATATTATCTTATATATAATATCAAAAATTAGTGCTTCTGGAGGGACAGGATATTTTGTTGAATTTTGTGGTTCAGCGATAGAATCACTTTCAATGGAATCAAGAATGACAATTTGTAATATGAGCATTGAAATGGGAGCAAGGGGAGGGCTAATTGCTCCAGATGATACTACTTTTAATTATATCAAAGGAAGAAAATTTGCACCAAAGGGAGACTCTTTTCAAGAGTCAATTAAAAAATGGAAAAAATTAAAAACTGATAAAAATGCAGTTTTTGATAAAGAATTATGTTTTGATGCTTCAGATATTGACCCAATGATTACCTATGGGACAAATCCAGGAATGGGCATAAAAATTAGAGATCCAATACCTAAGTCTACTATAGATAATAACGAAGATTCATTTAAAAAATCTCTCGATTATATGGGTTTATCAAAAAATAAATTATTACTCAATAAAAAAATTGATTATGTTTTTATAGGAAGCTGTACTAACTCCAGAATTGAAGATTTAAGAATAGCTGCCGATATAGTTAAGGGTAGACAAAAATCTAAAAATGTAAACGCATGGATAATACCTGGATCTAAAACAGTTGAGAAACTAGCATTAAGTGAAGGTTTAGATAAAATATTCATAGATGCTGGATTTGAGTTTAGACAACCGGGATGTTCAGCTTGTTTAGCAATGAATGATGATAAAATTCCTGAAGGAAAATATTGTATATCAACATCAAATAGAAATTTTGAAGGAAGACAAGGACCTGGATCAAGAACATTTTTATCAAGTCCGGCTACTGCTGCAATATCTGCAATCCATGGAAAAGTGACTGATGTTAGAGATTTTATATAGATATGGATAAGTTTGAAAAATTATCATCAAAGATTACCCCACTAAATATTGAGAATATCGATACTGATCAAATAATTCCCGCACGTTTTTTGAAAGCTATTTCAAGAGATGGGTTTGGGGATAATTTATTTAGAGATTGGAGATTTGATAGCAATGACAATCCAAATACTGACTTTAAGCTAAATCAATCTAAAATTCTACTATCAGGTAGAAATTTTGGCTGTGGATCTAGTAGGGAACATGCAGCCTGGGCATTGTATGATTTTGGTTTTAGAGTTGTAATTAGTAGCTTCTTTGCGGATATTTTTAAAAATAATGCTCTGAACAATGGTTTATTAGTTTTTCAAATTAAAGAGGATATAATTCAAAAATTATTTTCAAAAATTAGTTTGGATAAAAATCAAAAGTTTAATGTTGATTTAAAAGAGCAAAAGTTTTTTTCTGATGATGGTTCAATTGAAGAATCATTTGAAATCAATTCATATAATAAGACATGTTTGCTTAACGGATATGATAATATTGATTATCTATTAAGTGTAAAGGAAAAAATTTTAAAATTTGAAAAACAAAGATTATGATTAGAAATATCGCTATTCTTGATGGTGATGGGATTGGTCCAGAAGTTATGAAAGAAGCAATTAAGGTATTGAATATAGTATCTAAATATAATGACATTTCATTCGACTTTAATTATTCAAAAATTGGTGCATCAGCAATAAAAGAATATGGTAATCCATTTCCTGAAATCACAAAAAATTTATGTGATAATTCTGATGCAATATTATTTGGCGCAATAGGTGATCCTTCGTTTGATAATGACCCTAATGCAAAAATAAGACCTGAGGATGGATTGCTAGAAATGCGTCAATTTCTTGGTTTATATGCTAATGTAAGGCCAATAAAAACTTATAATGCTCTTCTTGACTATTCGCCAATCAAAAAAAATATAATTGAAGGAACAGATTTTATTGTATTCAGAGAATTAACTGGTGGAATATATTTTGGTAAGAAAGGTAAGTCTAAATCTGGTAATAGTGCTTATGATACATGCTCATATTCTAAAGATGAAATTCTAAGAGTTAGCCATCTGGCATTCAAAGAAGCTTCAAAGAGAAAAAATAAATTAACACTTGTTGATAAGGCTAATGTATTGTCAACATCTAAACTGTGGAGAGAGACTATAAAAAGTCTTGAAAAAAATTATAGTAGTGTGGAAGTATCCTATCTCTTTGTTGATAATGCTGCAATGAAAATAATAACAAATCCTTCAGACTTTGACGTGATTCTAACTGAAAATATGTTTGGAGATATATTAACAGACGAATCATCTGTTATAACTGGATCTTTAGGCATGCTTCCATCAGCGTCTATTGGTAATAAGATGTCTTTATACGAACCAATTCATGGTTCTTATCCTGAAGCTTCTGGAAAAAATATTGCTAATCCAATGGCTATGATATTATCAGCAGCGATGATGCTTAAATTATCTTTTAATTTAAATAAAGAAAGTGATATTATAGAATCATCTGTAAATGATGCTTTACAAGCTGGGATTATGACTAAAGATATTAACAGTTCGTACTATTATAAAACGAGTGAGGTTGGTGACTGGATATCAAAAAAAGTAGAAGATTACTTCAAAAATTAACTTTTCTTAATAAATCGATTTTTGAAATTTTATAAAAAATGTATTACTTTAAGTATGAATAAATATATATTCTGTTTATTATTTATTGTATTTTCATATACATCATACTCTCAAAATGATGATAAGAGAGGTTTATTGATTGATTTATATCCTAATCCTTCAACTCAATATATAAATATCAAATTTGAAAATAATCGAGTTGCAGATGATTTCTTTTTGAGTATTCATTCACTTATTGGAAATAGAGTTGAATTTATTTCTGAAAAAATAGATGATTCTAATATAAGAATAAACATTGAAAATTTTGATCGAGGTTTCTTCTTTCTCATGGTCGATGATAAAATATCTTCTAGAAGAAAGATTATTAAATTTTTAAAAAACTAATTAACAGAGTTTCTGGAATAGTTATTTTCAAATAATTCCCTATATTTTTTTGATAGTTCTTGATCAGAATTTCTGCTATATGCTCTTGCTAATGTATTAAGAGAAACTAAATTCCTTTGAATCTCATATCTATTATTGATATTATTATCATAATAATAATTAAGAATTTCATCAGCTCTTTTACTACTTATTTCAGCTATATTATTTGCTAATTCTAAAGTTTCCATATTTGCCTTTTCATTTAGATTGATAAGATATTCAACTATTTGTACTGAAAAATGATCATACATAATCGCTTTATCAGGAATAATCTCTAAAGATTTATTTATTACCTCTAATGCTTTATCATATTCTTTTTTATTAATTAACTCCTTAATTAAAGTATTGAAAGTTGATCTGTAATTCATTATAAATCCTCTATGATCCTCAGAAAAATAGGCCCTTTCATCATCAAGTCCTCTCCAAAAAGAATTATACATAAGATTTTTATACATTTTCTCTGAGTCGATTAAGCTCCCTGAATTTGGGCTAAGGATTGGGAGTAATCTATATGCAAAACCTTCTTGAATTACGTTTCTTTTCAATTCTAAACCTATACCATTTAATGATGTATTGTTAAAATAGATTGGCCTCTCCCAGTTATTTGCTTGGAGAAGGTCTAAGAAAGCAAGATCTTTCTTTTCTAGACCATTTTTATTATTCTTTAGGTTAATCAGTAATGTGTCTTGATAATAACTATTGAATTTCCCTAGTAAACCTTCTTTGTCAATACTAGCTAGCCAAAATGACTTAGATGGTATAGAATTGTAATTACTAACTGATGTAGGAACTTGAATTGCTTTACTATTTCTTTTGACTAGGTTTATATATCCTTTGAGACTTATCGGTCTGTTTTGAATTCTACTATCGTTTCTATAAGGTAAGTAGTCGTTTAACCCTCCTTGAATATAACTATCTAAACTTACGGAAAAATCAATTTTTTCTGATTTATTCTTTTTGCTCATCATCTGTTCAATGTACCAGTCAGTATTAAAATAACTCAGTACAATTACTCTAACATCGGTTCTAAAATTTTCAACCTCTTGAACATACCATAGTGGAAATGTATCATTATCACCACCGGTAAATAGTATTGAATTTGGAGCACAAGATGCTAATAGGTTTTTTGCTGAATCAACGGTCAAATATCTATTTGATCTATCGTGGTCATCCCAATTTTGATTAGCAAGTATTATTGGAGATTGAATTGATAGCAAAAAACAAATTGCTAAGGATATTTTATCTTTTTTGAAGATTTTTTTAAGAATACTATATAAAAATAAAGACCCAAACCCAATCCATATTGAGAATGCATAATATGATCCTGCATAGATGTAATCTCTTTCTCTCGGTTCAATTGGGGGGCTATTAAGATATACAACTAATGCTATTCCAGTTAAAATAAATAGAAGCATTACGACGTAGAAATTTTTTCTATCTCTATAGAATTGGAATAGAAGACCAATTATACCTAGTAAAAGTGGAATCATTAAGTAGTTATTTCTAGCTTTATTTACTTCAATTTGATAAGGAACCTTATCGAATTTATTCAATAGCCCAAGCCATTTAGCATTCTGAATATCTGATTCTCTACCTGAAAAATTCCATAGAAAATATCTTAAGTACATATGACCAATTTGATACTTGAAAAAGAATTCTAAATTATCTGAAAATGTAGGTTTTTGATTTTTATTAAGATTTGTTATTTCCCTATACCTTTCAATATGGTTTGGAGAGCTACTGTACATCCTTGGAAAAATAGTAGTTCTTTTATCATCATATACGTAACTAAATTTCTTTTCTTTTATCTCATATTTATCTTTTCCTTTCTTGTAACTTACCCCAGTTTCTTCTTGTTTTATTATTTCAGCATCAAAATACTGTCCTTTAAAAAGCGGTCTGTATCCGTATTGTTCTCTTTTTAAATATGAAATAAAGTTTAATATATTTTCAGGGTTATTTTCGTCTATTGGTGGATTATAATTTGATCTTATTAATACAAGGGAATATGATGAATAGCCAATTAAAATAAATGTCAGCGAAAGTAAAGAAATATTGAGTGTAACTTTTTCTCTTTCTTGTGAAAATTTCAATAAGTAAACTAGTAGGGATAAAAAAAGTATAATAAAAAATATTATACCTGATCCAAAGGGTAGACCAAGGGTATTAACAAAAAACCTTTCGACGAAACTTGCCATTGAAGGTAATCCAGGTATGATTCCTTCAACAATAATACCAACAATTAGCAATGACATAGCTAATGATATTGAAACTCCAAATAAGGTTATATTTTTATATTTTTTGAAATAAATTATTAAAGCTAGAGCCGGAATTGCGACAAGATTTAATAGGTGGACGCCAATTGAAAGACCCATCATATATGCAATTAAAATTATCCATTTATGTTGTTTAATTGGATCATCAGTGGCTTCCCATCTTAGGATAGCCCAAAATACAAAAGCAGTAAAAAAAGATGACATCGCATAAACTTCTGCTTCAACTGCAGAGAACCAGAATGAATCAGTGAAAGTAAATGAAATTGCACCAGTAAATCCTGAAATTAATATTAGAAAAATATTGGTATCATTATCGGGCTTTATAATCTTTGAGGATAAATGAGTTATTGTCCAAAATAAAAATAGAATAGTAAATGCGCTGGCTATAACACTTAAAAAATTAATAGATAACGCTACTAGCTCTGGATTATTAAAAGCAAATAAAGAGAAAAATCTTCCCAATAAAAGATAAAATGGTGCTCCTGGTGGATGTGGAACTTCCAATTTATTTGATACCGCTATAAATTCACCAGCATCCCAAAAACTTGCTGTATCTTCAACTGTTATTGAATATACAATTAGGGCAATCAAAAAAGATAACCACCCAGTATAATTATTTAAGTTTTTGTAGCTATACATATCAAATGAATAAAGGCGAAAATAAATAAAAATATTATAACCATATTCTTAATGATTCAGTTATTTTGTGATATGGTAGGTAGGACATTTATTTTTTTATTTTTTTTATTTACTAGTTTATCTAATCTTGAAATATTTAGTCAAGAGACTGATTCATCAAGTATTTTGACAAATATTGATATTCAAATTGAAGCAACGTCAGCTATTAATAAAATGTATAATTATCAATTTGATGATGCTGAAAAAGAATTTAGATGGTTAATTAATGAATATAGCAATCATCCTTTACCCGTTTTTCTTTTAGGATTAAGTACTTGGTGGAAGATATATGCTAATTCAGATAACTTTAATTATAAAATTCTAGAAAATAATTACTTGGATAAGATATTTCTTGATTACATGGACAAATCAATAGAGTTATCCAAAAAAATTTATAATTCTGGAAACATAGTTGATGGAGCATTCTTTTTATCAGCTTCTTACGGATTTAAAGGAAGATTATTATCTGAAAGAAAAAAATGGAGATCAGCAGCATTTGCAGGAAGAAATGCAATCAAATATCTTAAAGAAATTAGAGAGGATGATATTATGATTCCAGAAATTTCATTTGGCAATGGACTATTTAATTATTACTCGGTATGGATTTCAGAAAGATATCCAATTTTAAAACCCATTATCAAACTTTTTCCAGCAGGTGATAAATTAAAAGGTATCGAACAACTTAGTAGTGCGTCAAATAATTCATTCTATACAAGAACAGAGGCTCAGTATTTTTTAATGAGAATATATTCTTCAGAAGGAAAAATTTCAAAATCCCTACAGCTATCTAATTATCTTCATGATTCTTATCCAGATAATTCAATATTTCATAAATATTATACTCAAAATTTGTATAGAAGCGGCAAAATAAAATTATCATCAGATGAATCAAGAATATTATTAAAAAATTTTAAGGAAAATAAGTTTGGATATAATAAAGATGAGGCACGTTTAGCACATTTCTTTATTGCTGAGAGAGAATTGTCAATAATGAATTTTGAAGATGCAATTTTTAATTATAAAAAGTGTATTGAGTACTCAGAAAGTATTGGAAAGAAAAAAGCTGGGTATTCAATTTATTCTAATTTTTATTTAGGTAAAATATTTAGTGATCTCAATAAAATAAAACAATCGAAAGTCTATTTTCAAGAGGTTATTAAGAATACTAAGAGAAAAGATGAAATTAATATTAGATCTAGGAAATTTTTGAAAAAATAAAATAATATTTTTTTTAAATCACTTTTTATTATTTACCCAAAACATTTACCAATTATTTATCGTTCTTACAAAATAAAATTCTAAAATATGAAATTAGATTTGATTGATAAAAAAATATTAGTTATTCTACAGAAAAATGCAAAAATTACAAATGCACAACTTTCCAAGGAAATAGGTCTCTCGCCTGCACCAACTCTTGAAAGAGTTAGGAAATTAGAGAAAAGAGGAATAATAAGTGGCTATCATGCAAAGTTAGATATGTCAAAAATAAATCTTGGTGTTAGTACTTATGTCATGGTAAGTTTAAAGGGACACAATAAAAAAAATATAATTTCATTTGTTGATAAAATAAAAGATGTTGAAAATATTATTGAATGTCACCATATAACAGGTTCCGGTGATTTTATATTAAAAGTTGTTGCTAAAGATATTGAATCTTATCAAGAATTAATGTTAGATAAAGTAACTGAGATTGAGGTCACAGATAGTTTACAGTCTATTGTGATACTATCTACTTTTAAGGATAGTAAAGTTATGCCTATATAGCTTATGAAAAATATAATTCTTAATTCTACCGATATATCTAATAAGATTAGAAGAATTGCCTTTGAGATAATTGAAAATAATATTGATGAAAAAAAAATATTTATGATTGGGTTGCTTCCAAATGGTAAATATATTTCTGAAGAAATTAATAAGATTATTAGATTAAACGCAGATATAAACACTGAAATAATATTTTTTGAAATGGATAAGAAAGAATTATCACTTAAAAAAACCTATGAAGATTTCAATTTTAAAATCTTAAAAAATAAGGTTGTGATATTTATTGATGATGTTATGAATACTGGGACCACTTTAATTTATGCTATCAATCAGATTTTACCATTTAAGCCAAAAGAGATACAAATTGCTGTCTTAATAGAAAGAAATTTTAATAATTTTCCTGTTTTACCTAATTACAAAGGTTTACAATTGAGTACATCAAAAAATGAACATGTAAAAGTTGAAATTGGAAAATCACCTAAAGTAATTATAATATGATATATGTATGTAGAAGAGAGCACTTTAATGCTGCTCATAAATTATTTAATCCCAAATGGTCTGATAAAAAAAATAAAGAGGTATTTGGTGTATGTTCAAATAAAAATTGGCATGGTCATAATTATGAGATGATTGTCACTGTAAAAGGAGAAGTTGATAAAGACTCTGGAATGCTCATAAATTTAAAGATTCTTTCAAAAATTATCAAAGAGGAAATATTAGATAAAGTTGATCATAAGAATTTAAATGTTGATGTACCTTTTCTTAAAGGTATTATAACATCAACAGAAAATGTGACTATAAAGTTTTGGGAAGTAATTGAGAAAAGACTTAAATCTACAAAAGGTGCAAATTGTTCACTTCATAAAATTAGAGTTTATGAGACCCCTAGGAATTTTATAGATTATTATGGCGAAAAATAATTCAGACCTGTTTATCATCTGCGGAGAAAAATCTGGAGATAATTATGGTTCTGAAATTATAAGTTATTTATTAAAAAAAGATAAAAATCTCAGAATTCATTGTTGGGGTGGTGATGAAATGAAAAAATCTGGAGGTATTATTCTTGAAGAATATAAAAATTATAATGTTATTGGCTTTGTAGAAGTATTATATAATATTATAATTCTTTATAAAAAATTACAAAAATGTAAGAGGCATATTCTTGAATATAATCCAAAAAAGATATTACTAATTGACTTTCCTGGCTTTAATTTAAGAATAGCAAAATTTGCTAAAGATCATGGTTTTAACGTAGAGTATTATATTCCACCAAAGGCATGGGCCTGGAATTCAAGTCGAGCAAATTACCTTAAAAAAAATGTAGATAAAATTTATTCTATAATACCTTTTGAAGAAAAGTTTTTTAGAAAATATAATTGTAAGATTGATTATGTAGGTAACCCACTAATAAATAAAATTGATAATCATATTAAGACTAATGTGTCATCAAAAGGAAAAAATATTATTTCATTGTTACCGGGTAGTAGAGTTTCTGAAATAAAAAAATCTATACCAATTTTTAATAATTTAGTTAATATTTTAAAAGATAAATCATTTATAATTTGTGGAGTAAATAATGTACCTAAAAAATTATATAATAAAATTATTCTTAATAAGAATGTTAAAATATTTTATGATGATTCTTATAAAGCAATACAATCTTCTGAGTCTTCAATCGTAATGTCAGGAACAGCAAGTCTTGAGGTAGCTTTATTAAATAAACCTCATATTGTTGTATATAAAACTTCTCCAATAACAGCTTTTATAGGTTTGTCAGTTATAAAAATTAAATTTATCTCGTTAGTTAATCTTATATTAAATAAACCTCTAGTCAAAGAGTTAATTCAAGATCAATTTAATTGCAATAATCTAATCAAGGAATTAAAAGATATAGAAAAAGAAAGTAGAAAAAAAGAATTTAAAACCTATTACAAGGAATTGAGATCCATATTAGGTAATAAAGATGCCACTAAAAATGTGTCTGAAAAAATTTATAAAAGTTTATGAATCTTTTTTGATAAGAACCTCATCAATTATCCCATAGTCTTTTGCTTCAGCAGCCCTCATCCATTTATCTCTATCAGAGTCTTTTTGAATTTGATCATAGGATTTACCAGTGTGATGGGATAATATATTATATAAATCTTTTCTTAACTCTTGCATTTGTTTTAAGGTAATTTCCATATCTGAGGCCTGGCCCTGCATACCACCGCTAGGTTGATGAATCATAATTCTAGAATGCTTTAGCGCAGATCTTTTCCCTTTTGTGCCACCAGAAAGCAATACAGCACCCATTGATGCAGCCATTCCTGTACATATTGTCGCAACATCTGGTGATACGTATTGCATTGTATCGTATATACCAAGACCCGCATATACTGAACCACCTGGACTATTAATATATAAAAGTATATCCTTTTTTGAATCAGTAGATTCTAAAAATAATAATTGTGCAGTTATAATATTTGAGATATTTTCTTCAACAGTCATACCTAGAAAAATAATTCTATCCATTATTAATCTAGAAAAAACATCAATTTCTCTAAAGTTAGTAGGCCTTTCCTCGATAACTGCTCTAGTCATGCTTTCAACCTTTTCAACATATTTATCAAAAGTGAGCCCATTTATATTTTGATCTTTAACTAAAAACTTTCTTAATTCACTTTTATCCATTGTTATTTAATATTTTTTGCTATAAGCTTAAATTTATCAAATGTTATTGATTTTTTTGTTATAGAAACTTTTTCTTTAATCAAATTAAAAACCTTATTAGATTTTAATTGGTTAAAAATTTTAAGGTAGTTCTCTCCCTTATTATGTTTTAAGTAGTTGTCAACAAATTTATCAATATCCTTAGACATATTTTGCATTCCAGAGGATTGGAGTTGTTGTTGAATTTGATACTTAGCCATTTCTTCTATCTCCTTATTATCAATATTTATTTTATTTTTATCAATGATATCATCTACTATGTATGACCATTTTATTTGGTTGCAGTAATTTTCAAAATCATCTTTAAGGAGGCTTGATGCAGTTTTCTCATCATTATTTTGTTTAATCCATGATTCAACATATGATTTTGGAACATCAATTTTAAGATTTTTCAGTAAATCATTCTCAATATTCTTATTTAGTAAATACTCACTTTCTTTCATGTAATTAAATTCTATAGATTTTTTTATTTCAGATTGAAATTCTTTGGTAGTTTTTACTTTACCTGGTCCAAAGATTTTATCATATAATGTTGGAGCTAATTTTGCAGGAGATCTTTCAATTATATTTTCAATCTTTAAGATGTATGATTCTTTACAATCTTTTATTTCAACAGGTTCTCCTAGAATCTGTGATAATATTTCTTTATTATTTTTTGATAGCTTGATGAGATTGATCTTGATAGAATCTCCAATTTTTCTCCCAATTATTTTTTTAGACTCAGACTTATCTAAGTTTTTAAAGTCAATAAGTCCTTTTTTTAATTTTTCATCTGTATTTATTTCACAATAAACTGATGATTTCTCAGTAACCTTATTTAAATTATTTACATCTGCATACTGAACTTTGAGGTTTTGTATAGTTTCGTCAATTATTTTTTTATCTACTTTTATCTGATTTAAAGTATATTTTTGAGACTTTTTGAAAGGTTTGATTTTAAATTCACTAAGATGTCCGACTTTAAAATCAAAACTAAAGTTATTTATTTCATTGATTTTTATCTCATCGAGGTCACTCTTTTGAGGTATTGGTTCTCCTATGATTTTAATTTTTTCCTCTTTGATGTAGGAGTTTAATTTTTCACTAATTATTTTATTTAATTCTTCAAATAATACTCCTTTGCCATACATATTTTTTAGAAGTTGTATAGGTACCATGCCTGGTCTAAACCCTTTTAGGTTAGCCTTTCTTTTTAGTTCTTTTATCTTATTTTCAAAGTTTTCGATATAGTCTTTTTTTTCCAATAAAATATTTATTGCAGATTCGGTATCGGAAATTTTTGTTTTTTTTATTTTCAAGTCAAGTATTTAGTTGTGCGGATGGAGGGACTCGAACCCCCATGCCTCGCGGCGCTAGATCC
>CEQX01093994.1_pt1 | contig 27042 bp, 22 predicted proteins | sample 356261 | NCBI WGS metagenome assembly CEQX01 (sample SAMEA2621076, study PRJEB7988) | marine metagenome | isolation source: saline water (ENVO:00002010), including | reverse complement strand
GAGGAAACTGTTATCCACAATTTGTTAGCATTAAGGGAGATGCCTGTCAAGGACATAATGACTCCTAGAACTGTCACACAAGCATATGAACACGGGTGGACTATTAGACAGGTATTAGATGATACCAAAATTTTGAGATTTGGTAGAATGCCAGTATATGAGGAATCCATCGATCAGTTATCCGGATTCGTACTACGCTCAGACATTTTGATGGCTGCATCAATGGACGAATGGGATAAAATATTGTTAGACATGAAGAAACCACTACTAACTATTGGTGTAGATGATAGTGTCGATTTAGCTTTGGAAACATTCCTTAAATCCAAAGTGCAGATATTAGCGGTGATTGATGAATTCGGAGGCACCGCAGGTATTGTTACTATGGAAGATGCAATAGAAACATTGCTTGGTGAAGAAATTGTAGATGAACTAGATGAGCATGAAGATATGCGAGAACTAGCACGTGAACAGGCTTCTTCTGAAGAAGAGTGATTACGACATTCTTTCATTAATCCAGGCTTCAATCAATTCATCTCTTTCTGTATTGACTCTGTTCTTGGAATGAGTAAGTGATTCGATTAGATGTGCTTGGACATCCAAATCTTCAGACAACAGCAGATCATAGTGATAACGCCCCAATCGATTATCATTCATCGCTTGTAACAATAATACTGGAACTTTAGGATAACCCCAATATGGGAAGTCAATGTCTTTCCATTCTAGATTAGCGAATTCAGGGTGTATTTTTCGAAAACCTTTCACTGCCCATTTTTTTAGCAAAGGGAGCATGAATGAAATCTTTCCAGACATCTGTTCTAGTATAGGCGAATATGCAGCCATAGGTGATTCAAGCATCAATGTGCCATATTCGTCCTTCCACCACCCTTGATGTCTCTCATTATGCATACCAATGCAGATGAAACCTCCAAGGCTATGTCCGTAAAAATGAATTTTGCCGATTTTGGACTTATCTAGTTTGTCAAGAATTATTTTCACATCTTGGATAACTTTACCAGCAGTCCATTCGGGAGTATCAGGTGCCATTCCATGACCGCGCATATCCACTGCTAAAGTATGCAATCCTTTGTTATGAAATAGATACATCCTCTCAGTAAATTTCTCTGATGACGACTGCCAGCCGTGGATTAATACAACCATGTCTGTAAGTCGGTCTTGATAATTAACGAATCCATAGACATCACTTTTCCCATTAACAGCCCGAATTATTTCCCAATTAGGATCAGAAAATGGAAGGCTACGTTTTTCAGGCCCACTGTATATCATTCTCAACAGTATTTGGTGAGTGATCAATAGGGTGGCGATTACAAGAAATATTAATCCATAAGGCGTAAAAATAGACAATGAAATAACTGATACAAGTAAAATCAGTATGGCGTAGCCATCCCATGTCGCCCTACGGCGATCCATAATCAGTCCTCAGAAGTCTCATCTTCAGAATCACTTGATTCTTCTTCAGCAGCTTCGTTTTCTGCTGCCTTAGCGGCTTTCTTTTCCGCTTTTTCTTTCTGCTTGACTTGCCTGTTTGCGGACTTTTCAGCCCACTTGTCTCCGAAGTCACCCAATGATTCGAATCTAGCCAACCATCCAGTCTCATCGCCACTAGCAACGTGCTTTACGAGATATGAACTGAATGCCAAGTCGAATGCTCCTTGGGAGAAATCTGAATTCTTCTTTAGGAAGAAGTTGAAAATCCAGAAAACGATAAACAATACACCTACAATGAAAGGAACCATGCCTGATGTACTGATATTTTGGAAATTAGCCATCATCATAATTAATCCAATAAGGGAGAGGAAACCTATGCTGTTGTTCAAAATTGCATGCAAAAATATAGGTTTGTTTCCTGAAGAATTAATGTATTTTGTTCTAGATACGAATTCGCCAATATTTCGTCCAGTCCAAATTGGTAGAACTAGCCAGTTAACTAGAATCATCCCTCCGGCAGCAGCCCAACCTATTGTAAGATCTGAATCTGCACCCGTAGACAATATACTAAGCAAACCAATTGCAACACCGAAGTTCCAACCGAAATTGATTATCCAGCCAATATACCTGGACATGTTGCCTGCAAGTTCATACCCTTCAGGAAGACCTGTTGGTCTAATCTTTTCTGGCTCATCACTGCCGCCTTTTCCTTTAATGGAAATTGACGACGGTTTTGCCGCTTTAGCTTTTGCCGCCTTCGGGGTTGCCTTTTTTGCTACTGCTTTGGCTGCCTTAGGTGCAGCCTTAGCTACTGCTTTAGCTGCTTTAGGCTTAGCCTTTGCAGGTTTTGCATCATCAATATTGTCAACTTTGTCAAGTAATCCCATATTATCACATCAACTGTACATTGCACCGATTGCACGGTAAACTTCGAAATCATCACTCTTTGTGAATTCCGAAACGGCGTCGTCAGGCATCCCGCCGAGTAGAGAATCAACAACTGAGAAGAACTCAGTTCTTTCATCATCTGAAGCAGTATCTGGTGAAGATGCCACTTGACGGTAGGTTTCAAATCCTGATGACTTGGTAAATGCTGAAACTTCTTCAGCAGGTAATTCTCCTAGGAATGAATCGATAATTTCAACGAAGTAAGGGAACAAATCTTCTTCTTCATCAGCAACCTCTGCGACATGAGATTCTTCTTCATACTCTTCTTCGTACTCTTCTTCGTCATCGTCATCACTAGGCATTAACTCATCGAGTTCTGCCTCACCAGCAATAACTGCCTTGATCAATTTCCTTTCAGACATCAGCGTCTCTAAGGAAGGACGGAGTTCACGTAGTAACTGCCTGTCACCATCTTCTTTGGCAGCCTGATACTCTGGCTTGAGACGCCTTAATTCTTCTTCAACAGTAGATAGTTGATTGTTCAACTCAACTAAGGTTTCTCCGTCCAAATGGCTACTTTCTTCTTCTTCTTGATTTAGAAGTTGTACTGTAGGAGAATCCCGAATTTCTGCAGCTTTGTCATCACGCTCTTCTTTGCGCATTACAATGATGTCGCGGTCCAACTCATGGCCGAACCTATCAGAATACCTGTCTAGAAGACTGCCAATTTCACCTTGACTAATTCTATCGATGTGCCCGTAAACCTGCTGTAAAGGCTTACCGCTCTTTTTTGCGTACAAACCAGCGTATGAGTCCTCCTCTTCGACTACAACAACAGGTTCTGGCGCTGGACTCGGAGGAAGTGCTTCGATTGCAGGAGCAGGTGCAGGCGGCTCAGGAGCAGGTGGTGCTACCGGAGGTGTAGCAGTTTGCGGAGTTGGAACTGGCGGGGGGCCGGCGGGTGAATCTGGTGCAATACTAGCAGGAGGAGGTAAAGGCGCTCCAGGTGCGGGCGGCATTGGCATGCCTGGAGGCGGTGGCATTGGCATACCAGGAGCCGGCGGCATTGGCATGCCTGGAGCAGGTGGCATTGGCATTGGAGGTAGGCCTGGTGGTGGCGGCAAATTGTCGCCATCTTTCTTCTTCTTACCTAGCCCCATGCGTGCACCTCAGTTTAGGTGGGAAGTAATCTGCCCTTGAACGTTACCATTGTTAGAACCATACGAAGTATGGTATTCGGACTTATTTTACTAACCTAGCCCATCCTTTCAGCACAAGGAATGTTGCTCCCGCTTCATGGATTTCTACCACATCTCCTGCCGAAGCATCAATAACTCGATTATCAAACCGAGAAATGGAGTCATCAACTACCATCTCAACACGGACTAATTCCTGTCTTGACAATGCGATTCCTTCGCTTAAGCAATCAAATGAATTACTAGAATCAGGATCTAATCGAGATAGCGGAAATTCTGTTACCCGCATCCCACTTTTCCCATGCAGCGAACCTGGCCAACGTATTTGTCGCCTAGTATCGATAGTAACTACCTCATCGGTTTCACCCGCATTACCCAAAACTACACTGGAATCAGCACGGATTAAATTTTGGAATAACAGAGCGTGATTATTGAGTGCAGTTAAACGTCCATCCAAGACACGGTTTCTTCGACTTTCAGTTTGCATTAATTCTGCCAACTTCTCAACACTAGCTTTACCGCGTAATCCTTTGAGACCCTCACGATCCATCATTTCTTGAAGCCCTGCTGTCATAGTGCGCAGTAATTTAGAATCTCCACCGTAAATTGAATCTAATTTATCAACAACTGAATTGATACCTATGGAGACTCGTTTAGCCCAGCCAGTAGCGTTAGGATTGCGCGAGCGCTCCAATAAATCGCTGACTTCAACGCCTTCACCCCGGATATGACTAACTAATTCCCTTCTTGCTTCAGAATCTAAGTGGAAGAATTTCGGATCTCTGTAATGCAAATGGAATCCCCTGTGGCCCGAAAATGTAACTTGCAAATAATCTTCATTAAATCCAAAATCAGGCTCTAAGAAATCATTCCACAAAGACCAAGCTTGCTCCTGTATGACTTCAATCATGCCAGGGAAATCTTTGTCCGTAACTCCTGGTAAATGATCTCCATCCAAATCGAAAATCAAGTCTGCACCCAACCAATCCTTGTCTGCCATTTTCAATTCATGTGGCTTTTTCCAGTATGCGGTTGAATAGAAACAAGAATGCTGTGGCCTTTCACAGATGAAACGCCTAACACCATCCATGTCGAAAAATGACTTGTGTCTAATTGGAGTTCCTCCTCCAAATGGTATAAACATCCATTCGCGAGTTCTTAGTCTCGGAGGCGTCCATAATTCTGCGGTACGATAGTACTGAGTGAAACGATGTGCGAACCTAGCCCAGCCTGAAATTGTACCACCTCATTGTATGGTGGACAGTGGAGACCTTTGAATCTTCACTCTTTCCAGAAACGAATCTCTCTCTGAATTTCAACAGTTGCTGTATCAGCACCTGTAATTTCAACATAATGTTCCCAGCAGTAATAGTGCTTGTCAACAACCATTGCTTCGCCAAATGTTAGGCGTATCCCACATGATTTACATCTTGGGCCTATCTCTCCGTTGGGAGTCTGTGCGAGTTCAACATGTTCGTTTGGCATGGGTCTCACTTGATTTGGCGTAATGGAAGAAGTCTTTGAATGTGGCGTATCACCAATCAATTTCCTTTGGTTCATCACATAGTGCTAACAAATCCAATGCAACCTCACATGATTCTGAAACTTCGGGGAGAGGGTCTGTCAAAAATTGCTCCAAAGTTGGCCTGGCACTACGATCGCCAATCGCACCTAATGCTTCCGCAGCTTCATGGCGAACCATGACATGTTCGGATTCGTCACTTAACACTCTGATAAGAGTGGGAGTTGCGAGTTTATCTTGCATCTGGCCTAGAACGTAAGCCAATTCATGCCTCAATAGAGCACTACTTGCACCAAATCCTTCACACAGGGCGCTTACTGCTTCACTAGAGCGATTATTTCTCAAAGAAAATAATGCACGCATTCTTTGAAACATCTTATTGTTTTCATCCAAAAGAATCTCACGCAATGATTCCACATCAGTTTCAACAGATGGTGGCGCTGGGTCTACTGAACCGTATTCAGAAACACCAGGTACTCTGTCTGCGACACTCATTAAATCAACTCTCGTCAGATCCGATGAATTGCACAGTACTAATATCAAAATCAGGATTGATTAACCCAATATCTTGACCTTCTCGCAAAAACATTCTTATGGATTCTCTTCCTTCTTTTTTGTAGTCAATAGTTCTCTCATTGACATACATTGTAACGAATTCGCGATTTGTATCGTCGTCAATACCTCGGCCCCACTTTTTAGCAAACTGTAAGGCGACATCAGGATTTGCAATTGAGTGTTCGATACTCATCTTTGTATACATTGTGACATCTTCCATGATTTGTTTTCCAAGATCTCGACGGACTACATTTCCTCCTAAAGGCATTGGAAGTCCACCTGTCTTTTCATTCCACCATACTCCTAAATCTACTAAGACGTCTAAATTGTGGTCAACATAAGTCAACTGTCCCTCGTGAATAATCAAACCGGATTTGTATGTCCCGTCAAGGATTCGCGGTATGATTTCATCAAATGGTACAACTTCATAATTCAAATCACCCCAACATAGCTTAATTCCAAGATAAGCGCTGGTTTTGAGACCGGGCACTGCTATAGGGTGGGCTCTTGCTTCTTCTTCTGTAACCCCGCTCATTGCAACAATCATCGGGCCATATCCTTCACCCATTGAGGCTCCGCAATTCATTAGCGCATAATCTTCAGCAATATCTGGATAAGCATGAATACTAACTGCAGAAACTTCCAATTCCTTATTCATGGCCCTGTGATTTAGAGTTTCGATGTCTTGAAGTTCATGGACGAAATTATATCCGGGGGTTGGAAAGGCGTTAGTTGTCATTGCATAGAACATGAATGCATCATCTGGATCGGGAGAGTGACCAATTCGAACAATCAAGTTTCCATCTTCATCAACAGGTAGTTTTTCACTCATGATTTCACCTCAATGGCATGCTTTGCCATGTTTTTTCAATCGCCAGTAATTGTATGGCCAAGGAGTAACGAATCCAGCAAATAACATAATTGGTATAACCCACCAAGTCAACATAGCACCGCCTGTCAACAGATAGTCGACAATATTCATCGCAGTTTCCATTCCGACCATAGAAATCAAAGACATTCCGATTGCTACTTTGAATGCCTCTTTCAATATCATTTGTTTAGACAAAATAATAGTTTCAAGAATTATAGAGGTCGTAATCCCGTTGAACATAGCAAGCATCATTATGCTCATCGTCGACCATCCTGAATCTGTAAACACAAATTGGAATGCTGCGATAGTACCTAAATCACCAATTGAACATCCTATCAAGCACCACATCGTATTATACGCAGACTTGCCCCATACTTCTCTGTCTGACCATGTGAAGTCCATGTTGTCCAATACAACATCTTCGGGGTCGCAGCAGGACTTAACCTCAGCGACATCGGACATGTATCGTCGTAACGATTCGGGTTTTTGAATAGTGGTATATTCTCGGGTACAAATTTGGACACATAAAACCGGTAAAATTCACAAAATCCTCCGTTAGCCTTTCAAGATTGATGATTTCTAGTACCAATGGGGCGAGTATGAGGAAGACAGGGTTATCTCTAGCAGTTACGCTTTGTATTCTGCTTTTGATTCCATTAGCATCTGCCGTACCATCTGGTTTGACCTACCTCGATTCAACTTGGTCTTCGAATGATGTTAACGATGGTGATTTGATAGCTCTAAATCCAAATGGAACTATTCTTGCTTCTTACCATGGCAAAGACATCCTATTGTTCAACACCAGTACATTAGAAGAAATAGGAAAAATCAGTTTTGGTCAAGATGTCGCGGGAATGGAGTTTAATCCTAATGGTTCCGTACTAGCGATTAACAAACGATCGACGACACAAATTCGTGAGTCGATTAAACTAATTGATATTGATACATTAGAAGTAATGGATAGTGGCGTTCTAGCAGATGATAGATTCCGAGACATCTCTTGGAGCATTGATGGAATGGTTATCTCTGCGCATGGCTTTGAAGGCGAGGTTGTTGAGCAATATCGCTATCCAGATCTCACGATAAAGAACACACTACATGGAGTTCATGTTGTCGATGTTACATGCATTGATTATCGATCGGATGGCGAGTATATCGTTACTGGAGATGAATCAGGAAGATGGGCTATTTGGAACATGCAAGGTCAAAAACAAGGCTCATACATCGAGTATGGGGAAGGTTTGCATGACTGTAAATTCACTCCTGATGGACTAGATATTGTTCTAGTGGGCGAGGACGGTACAATCACTTCGAGAACATTTGATGGTTTACAAAAACATGTAGATAATGTGGATGGCGCAAATGAAATATTGTTTTCGAGTTCAGGAACAAGAATGCATGTCTCGGTAGATTCTGACACATTCAAGGGAATTATCACTTACGATTACGGGAATTTTAACGAATTGCAACGAACAAATTTTTTCCACAAAGTGATGGATGTTGCATTAATTGAGGACGAATATAGTCGCATTCAGAAACTCTTCGTAGCTGGTGGCACAGGAGAAGTTGCCGTCTACATGCGCGATATTGTTGCCAATGGATTAAATGAACCCGGTTCTGATTTAGATGGAGATTCTATTCCTGACAACATTGATGATGATGATGATGGGGACGGAATCATAGATGATTGGGATGACGACATTGGGTGCGATGCTCCTGAAGGAACTCCTTGCTCGCGCTATCCAGACCTTTCAAAAATCAGAAATATCGAACTCACTCTAGGAGATAAATTCGTGGTTCAAGACCGAATTTCATTACCATCAGAAGATTCGAGCAATATCCGTAACTTGTCAAGAAACGCAATAGCGAAAGATCAGGTATTAAGTGCGCACGAAACCGAGCTTTTCGCAAATGCCATGTGTGAAAACATGGACCATGAGGATATTATAGATCAATGGAGGGAATCGATCACATTATCCAATGGTGAATTGGGTGATGCTACGATAACTTGTTTCGTAACTGGTGGAATGGAAATGATTAGAGATGGAGATTCCACTACACAGATTACTTTTACAATAATTACAACCTTTGAATATGCAAGTCAAGTTGCATTGCCCCTAGATATAACATTGAATGAGCAACCATTGCCCACAGATGGATCAATATCTTGGCTAGCGCCCGCGCATCCAGTTTCATTATTATTTTCCGGAGATGGCATAGAGACTCAAAATATTCCATTATGGTGGAATAATGGAGATGATGTGGTTTCAGTAACACTTGAAGAAATAGAAGTTAAAGAACCAACTGTAATAGAGAATGCTATCGACTGGGCAACGCATCCAATTGCTTTCATTATTTACTTGGGAATTATCGCAGTGCTCATGACTATGTGGATGCGGCACCAGAATAAAATCGACTTCGACGTAGAAGATGATGAAAACGAAGATAGCGATGAAGATGATATTGAATTGGTAGAAAAACCCGAATCACTAGATGATGAACTCGAAGATACCCCTCAGGTAAAAGCGAAACGCACACCTCCTCCGAGTAAGAGAAAAATGTACAACACAAGTACAGAAAATGAATCGTTAGTAAAGAAAAAACGTGTTTCCAGTCAAGAACTTAACAAAGACGGGCCGATAATGAAAACAAAGCGGAAGCGCCTCGGTTCTGTTGAAGAAAGGACAATTGCAACCGATAAACCCGTAGTCACTGGTAAGAAAAAGTTGGTTAAGACATCCGAACCAGTTATCAAAAAACGTAAAGTGAAAACTGTAAAGGGTGAAGTGACAGAGCCTGAACCTGAGAAAAAGAAGAAGAGGAAATCTGTCAAGCGAAAAAAGAAATCGAGTTCGGAAAAGAAAATTGACGAAGAGAAAATGCAGGAAAATCTCGCAAATGATTTCCTGAAAGAAGAATGATTACCAGGCCATTCTAATCTCTTCTTTCATCTGGCAAGCAGAATTTAGGAATTGTTTGAGGCCGGTCATATCCTCTGGGTCCATTCGGTTGATGACTTCTCCAAAGTATCTTTCAAGTCTATCAACGCTTTGAGAAGATTTTTCGCTGCTAGTTTTGATTACATCTTTTCTGACTGAAGAGTTGGTTTCAAACGCTATCAATCTTTGAATCAATGCTGTGTAAGCAGATTTTACGCTACTAATATCTGAATCCTTACGTGCAGCAAACACACCGAAAACCATTGGATGTCCACTAACCTCCCTCCATTCCTTACCAAGATCAAGTTTAATCAGTTCAGGATAATCTCTAGCAGCTTCTAGTGCTCTATCTCCGATCAGTAAGCATCCATCACACTCTGCAAGCATTCCTGATAGATCAGGCCCCATCTCAATGTAATTGGGATTAAGTTCCCTATGCTTAATCAAGAATTTTAGTAAAGTTACAGAAGTAGCTGAATCAGAAGGCAAGGCTATTGATTTCATATCAGAAATTTCCTTACTACCAAAAAGTAGTACGCTGCCTACTTCACCTTTGCTTGAAATTGACAGGTCAGGAACCAATACCAGTTTGTCTGAATTTTTTGCATAGTCTGCCGCTGGAATTGGAGCTAAGATGCAATCGCGGCGGATTAAGTGTCCAGTTAGCCACGATGGAGGTGCTGGAAGAACACTCCACGACTCTTCAAGTCCGTGAAATAATGGTTCGCAATTAATGAACGAAACTCTACCAATTGTTTTTTCCCACGTCATTTAATCACCTACTGCCATACGAAGGCTCCTTCTTTCTGGTATTGTTGGAGGGACAAATTCGACGAAGGAAGAATATGTTGTATTCCTTTGAATAGGAATCGAGCCCGAATTTGATACAATCTTTGCTAGTTTGGCCTTGTCATGGTCTAATGGGGCAGTCGAGCCCGCTAGGTGCATTATCGATTCTTTCTGTACCGTACCATCGATATCATCTGCACCAAATTGTAACGCTAACTCAGATATTTCATCTCCTAAATTCATCCTATATGCCTTGATATGTGGTATATTATTGAGCATAAGACGAGATATTGCAATAACTCGTAACACTTCAGTACCTGTTGCCAATTGAGCATCTGGTAATCGAGAGTCGTCTGGCAAAAATGGGTAAGGGACGAAACACTGGAAACCTGAAGTTTCGTTTTGTAATTCTCTGAGTTTAATCATGTGCATCACACGATGTTCAATCGATTCAATCGTACCGTACAACATGGTACAATTCGTTGGAATACCTAGTCTATGAGCAGTTCGATGAATCTCAAGATATTCTTCAGAAGATTCTTTTCCACGGCATATCACTTCGCGCACCTCATCATCAAGAATCTCCGCACCACCACCTGGCAGAGAACCTAAACCTGAATCTTTCAAACGTGCTAAGGTATCATGAATAGACAAACCGGATAATTTGGCGACATGTTTTACTTCCACTGCTGTCAATGCTTTGATGTGCACATGAGGGAACTCTTTTCGAGTCTTACTGAACAAATCCGCATAGTGTTCTATACCCCATTCTGGATGAAGGCCACCCACTGAATGAACTTCATCTACGTGTTCGGAATATTTTCGCAGATCTTCGATGTAATCTTCAACTTCCATCTGGTAAGCATCTTCTGCACGCCTACCGCGTCTAAAGGCACAAAATTTGCATGCAAGTGTACAGATATTAGTTTGATTAATGTGTACGTTAACATTGAAGAATACCTTGTTTTCAAATCTAGCTCGCTTTACAATAGCTGCTAGATGGCCGATGATATCCAAGTTCCTGTAGTCGAAAAGATACTTACCATCCTCGAGAGACAATGCAATGTTTTGAGATAACTTGTCGACGATATGGGATAAATCTTCAGGCCATTTATCCTGTGACAGTAAGTCAGACAGAGTGCTTTGCCAATTAGGCGCCTCGCCGTCTGCCATGCTAACCCGTCAGACTAGTTGTTTTTGAATTAGCGTTTAGGCACGCTTACTGGTCCTAACGCGGAATATGCCCGTGGAGCGCATTAGCTTACGGAATTCTTCAACCATGAATACAGTACTGGCAACTAGTACAATAACGAACCAATCTTTCTGTTCTAGAGGGATTGTTGAAAGTAATTCTCCAATCTCAAACGAAGTAAATGGTATTACGAAATCGGCACCTTGAACAACGAACAACAGTAGCATAATTGAAAAGAATACAGCGAGATATATTGCTCTGTTAGAGAACAAACCTAGTTTGAACACGCTGTGTTCATTGCTTCTACAATTCATCACGTTGAATAATTGGAACACTATGAAAACACTGAAGCACATTGTTTGTGCATAAGCTTCTGAACCATTTTGTAGGGCTAGATAGTAAACGATTAGTGTTCCAGTAACCATGACAGCTCCAAGATAGAAAATCAACAGTAGATCGAGTAAATTGGGAAGCGATTCATCCACGGCGCGAGGAGGTCTATTCATCACGTTTGCATGCTTACGTTCGACACCCAAAGCAACAGCAGGCGGTCCATCCATCAGGATATTGATGACAAGGATTTGAGTGGCAGTAAGAGGTAATGGCCATCCGAATACTACATTTGCTAACAACAGTAAGGCTACTGCAGCTACATTAGTTGAAACTTGATATCGTACGAAATTTCGAATGTTAGCGTATATCTTCCTTCCTTCTTCTACGGCATTAACAATGTTGGCAAAATTATCATCCTGCAATACCATATCAGATGCGTCTTTAGCGACGTCAGTTCCTGCAATACCCATTGAAATTCCAATATTGGCCCTAGACAATGCAGGAGCGTCATTTACCCCATCACCAGTCATTGCAACGACTTCGCCTTCATCCTGCAATGCGGTTACAATACGCATTTTTTGCTCTGGAGTTACTCTACTGAAGATAGCGGTTCCTGCAGCAATGTCTCTAATTGCTTCATCATCTAATTCTTCAAGTCGATCTCCGCCTACTGAATCAATATGTGGCTTAGTGATATTCAAGTCCTCACCAATTGCCTGGGCAGTCATCTGTTGGTCACCAGTAATCATCTTGACCGAAATTCCAGCCTTCTGACATCTTTGTATGGCGTCATAAACCTCGGCGCGGGGTGGATCCATTATTCCTACCATGCCCAAGAAAATCAGATTGTCTTCCATTGAAACCATATCTGTGATGTCATCATCAGGTTCAACCTTTCTTGCACATAATGCAATAACTCTCATTGCTTTACTAGCCATCAAACGGTTTGCTTCTGAAGCATATTCGAAATCTCCATCTTCAATTGGTACAACTTCACCATCTCTTACTTTCCACTTCACCAATTTCCTGAAACCGCCAGCGCCACCTTTGGCAAAAATCCAATCTTCCCCTTCGTATTCATGGACAACTGACATTCGCTTTCTATCTGTGTTGAAGAAGAACTCATGCTTCCTTGGATGTCTTTGAGCGAACTTAGTAACAGACCCGTTTATCTTGTATCCGAGAACCGCACATGCACTATCTGTAGGATCGCCAATTGCTGTCCACTGGCCATCAATTTCAGCAATTTGTGAGTTGTGGCAAAGAGATAAACAGGCTGCTGCTAGCCTAAATCCTAGTCCACGCTGCATTTCGGACATCTCTTCATCATTGAGTTTCTCATTATCAATGGTCAATGTCCCCTCTGGCAAGAAACCTTCACCAGTAATGCCAAATGTTCCATCTGGTAGCATCAACTGCCTTACAGTCATTTGATTCTTAGTTAAAGTACCTGTCTTATCCGTACAAATTACAGTTGTTGAGCCTAAAGTTTCTACAGCTTTCATTCGACGGATGATCGCCTTATGGCGAGCCATATTTCGCATACCAATAGCAAGTGTGGTTACTAGGATTATAGGCAAGCCTTCTGGAACAATAGCAACGAATATTGCTATCGCAACTAAGAACTGGAATTTCGCTTCCTTCCACAAATCTCCTCCGTCAACATACTCTAGAATTAGTCCTATGGACACAATAAGAGCAGCAACAATCAATGCGATGAAGCCAAGGAATTTTCCTAGTGATTCTAATTTATGCTCGAGAGGAGTCTTAGGAGTTTCCGCTTCAGCGATATCATTAGCAATCTTGCCAAGTTCAGTTTTCATTCCTGTAGCAGTAACAATTCCTACCGCTCTGCCGGTTGAGATTGTAGTACCCATGTAAAGCATGTTTTTCCTATCGGCTAGGAGTGTTTCGGGTGGGAGTGAATCCTCGCTAACCTTTGCAGGCATAGATTCACCTGTCAAAGCCGATTCATCCACCTTACACTGCCATGCTTCACTAACACGTAAATCGGCAGGAACATTCAACCCTTCCTCAATCTTTACAATGTCCCCTGGAACTAACTGAGAGGTATTAATTTCCAACTCCATCCCATCTCTACAAACGATACATCTTGAGATTGTCATTTGTTTTAGAGCGCCCATTTCTTGTTCAGCCTTATTCTCTTGCCAAAATCCGAAGAACGCATTCAAAGTCAGAACTATGGCAATGAAAATGGCATCACCTGGTTGGTCTGGATGAGTTGCTAGTGCTAGTAATCCTGCACCAATCAATAAATAATTTAGTGGATCGTGATATTGTGAAAGGAATCGAATAAATGCTGAAGTCTTTTCAGGCTCACGTAACTTATTTTCACCATACTTTTCAAGGCGGATTTCTGCTTCCCTTGAGGATAATCCCCCAAGAGGAGTGTCAAATTCTGTTATGACTTCGTCCCCACTTTTAGTGTGCCAAAGAGTTTCTGCCATGCCGCCACCCAAGCATTTGCTCTAACAGTCGGGTTAACTCACATCTTATCATTATACGGGTGGGGTTCCCATTACAATTTATCCGATTATTTGACAAATAAGTTGCTGGTCGGAGAGATATGAGCGGAGAAGGAGAGCCATGGATTCCTGCTCATATGAATATACAAGAACTCACAGTTAGAGTTATTGTAATCGGTGTTCTTCTCGGCGGAGTAATGACTGCTGCTAACGCTTATCTTGGATTATACGTCGGAATGACAGTTTCGGCTTCAATACCAGCGGCCGTAATGAGTATGCTAATACTGCGCGGTTTCAAATTCAAAGATGTCACAATCCTTGAGAATAACTCTGTACAGACAATGGCTAGTGCTGGTGAATCATTGGCGGCAGGAGTGATATTTACCGTTCCAGCATTGCTAGTGCTGGGTATCTGGGAAGACATTCAATGGGTTGATACATTCTTGATAGCGATCCTCGGAGGTCTGCTTGGAACGATGTTCACAATTGCTTTGAGACGTTTGTTCATAGTTGAAGAAGCGTTACCATATCCGGAAGGTGTTGCTTGTCGTGAAGTTCTAGTTGCTGGAGAAAAAGGTGGCTCGGGCCTAATTGCAATTGTTTACGCTCTTCTGATCGGAGCGACATATGGTTGGATGGTCAAGGGTTTCAAAGCAACACATGCTAAGTTGGAAGGAGTTGGTGAGGCTTTTGGAACCCGCTTCTATGCAGGAAGTGAGTTGTCACTAGCTCTACTATCGGTTGGTTATATTGTAGGTCTGAGAATTGCATCATTTATCTTCCTTGGAGGAGTTGTTGGATTTGCAATATTAGTTCCAATTTACGGTCTTTTCAATGGATTCCCTGATGGCACTGGAATGTTAGATACAATTGGAGTATATGATTACAAGGAAGTTTGGGGTACTCAAATTCGTTATGCGGGCGTAGGTGCAATGGTTGTAGGAGGAGTTTACACTCTTTGGTCAATGCGTAAGACAATCGCAGAAGGTTTGTCTAAGGCTTTCAAGAAAGGCGATGGTGATGAAGCCCAATTAAGAACTGAAATGGATTTGCCGCTGGACAAAGTCATGATGTTCTGTGGAGTATTGGTAGTACTAATTTTCCTATTCTACTGGTATGCAACTGGTAGTATGATAATGGCTCTAGCCGGGGCACTATTCCTAGCGGTTGTGTCATTCTTTTTCGCTGCAGTAGCAGGATACATTGCTGGAGTAGTTGGTTCTTCCAATTCACCTGTTTCCGGAATGACAATCGCAACATTACTTTTCACAATAGGTTTGGTTTGGGTTGTTGGTGGATTGATTATGGGCATGGGGCAAACCGAAATGATGGTTGCAACAATGTTCATTGCTGCAATTGTGGCAACCTCTGCTGCTATTGCAGGAGATGTAATGCAGGATTTGAAAACCGGCCATATGGTAGGTGCGACACCATGGAGACAGCAAACAGCAGAGATCATTGGAGTTACGGTTGGTGCAATAGTAATCGGTCCTGTATTATCCATACTTCATGATGCATTCAGAATTTCAAATACTGCGTGTCTAGCTAATCCTCGACCAGAAGACCCTACATGCCAAGATGCGCTTTTCGCACCTCAAGCCGAATTAATTGGGGCGATTGTTCAAGGTGCATTTGGTGGAGACATCAACCTGCCAATGGTACTTCTAGGTGCAGTTATTGCAGTAGTGTTGATCAGGCTAGCAATGCCGGTAATGAGCGTTGCAATTGGAATTTACCTACCACTTTACCTCTCAGTACCGATTATGGCTGGCGGGATTATTTCTCACGTTCTTCTATCTAGTGCAAGATTACGAATTGATGGAACACTGAAAGGCGAACCTAGCGATGAAGCAAATCATGCAATCAAAGAAGTTCAAGATAAGGGTGTACTAATTGGTGCAGGATTTATCGCAGGAGAATCTCTAATGGGTGTACTTTTGGCAGTATTTATTGTTGCAGAAATGGACCCTTCTTCTTGGTTTGGAGGAATTGGAACTTTGTCATATAGCCTATCTCTGGTATTCTTTGCTTGGTTCGTTGGAGTATTCATACTTCTTTCAGCACGTTCACTTCCAAACAAAGGAAATCTAGGTTCGGACTTGGTATTTATTGCAGCCGATGCATCTAAGAAATTACGTGGAGCCTTTACCCTGCCGAAAATCCCAGTCTTAAATGAGGCTGAAAAATCAGAATGATTTCTATTACATTTTGAACACAACCATCAAAGGCCATAGGCAAAGCGAGGTGTTCGTAGGGAACATTATGGCGGGAATGAGTATTTCTGAAATGGAAGAAATGGCACGCAAATGCAGAGTCGAAATTTGCAAAATGACTCATAGGGCTCAGGCAGGACATCCTGGTGGCTCACTATCAGAAATTGACATCCTCTGTGGACTTTATGGCCACAGACTTCGTGTAAAACCAGATGACCCGGATTGGGAAGATAGAGATAGATTCATTCTTTCTAAAGGCCATGCATCTCCGGGCATGTATGCCGTACTAGCTGAAATGGGATTCATATCCCATGAGGATCTCAAATCTTACCGAGTGAAGGGAGGAGTTTGCCAAGGGCATGTCGACATGAAGTGGTGCCCTGGTGTTGACTTCTCTGCAGGAAGTTTAGGGATGGGGCTGTCATTCGGCATGGGTTGTGCGGTAGCAGCAAAGTTAGACGGTTCTAGCAGAAATGCATACGTGATGGTCGGAGATGGCGAAATACAAGAAGGAAGTGTTTGGGAAGCAGCAATGGCTGCAACTCACCACGAACTTGGAAATCTGAAATTGTTTGTAGATTGTAATGGTATTCAAAATGACGATTTTTGTGAAGCTCAAATGCGTATGTTCGATATTCCAGCAAAATGGAACGCTTTTGGATGGGCTGTGAAAGTAATTGACGGACATGACATGACATCAATTGTCGATGCAATTGATTGGATGGATTCAGTACGGGACAAACCTGCAGTAGTAATTGCCAAGACAATCAAAGGAAAGGGTGTATCATTTATGGAAAACAATCCTGCATTCCACGGCGCAGCACCTTCTGATGAACAATTAGCTCAAGCGCTATCCGAGCTGGGGGTGGAAGCGTGAGCAGAATGGCTGCGACCCGCGATGGATACGGTGATGCTTTACTAGCATTAGCAGGTAATCCAAAGGTTGTTGTGCTGGAAGCAGATTTGGGTAAATCAACTAAGTCGCTTCACTTTAGAAAGGCTCACCCTGCGAGAACCGTTTCATGCGGCATAGGTGAGCAAAATATGTTGCTAGTTGCTGCGGGTATGGCTTCAAACGGGTACATTCCATTTGCAAGCACCTTTGCAATATTTACTGAAAGAGCATTCGAGCAAATGCGCAATGGTGTTGCCAGGCCAAACTTAGCAGTACACTTGTGTGGTTCGCACGGTGGAACTCACACAGGAACTGATGGTTCTAGTGCTCAATCAATTGAGGACCTGGCGATTTACAGAACTCTACCAAACGTTGTGGTAATGCACCCATGTGATGATGTATCAACTAAGGCACTAACTATGCAGTTGCCGGATTTGGGCAAACCATCTTACATGCGAACAGCAAGAAACAAGACTCCAGTTCTGTATGATGGAAGAGAAGATGAAATAGAAATCGGCAAGGGCGTAATTTTGCGCGAGGGTAGCGATGTTGCGATTATTGCTTGTGGAGTATTAGTTCATGAATCTCTTGAAGCAGCAGAAAAATTGAGTGCTGAGGGAATCAATGCCACCGTTGTTGATATGCATACAATCAAGCCTTTGGACACCGAACTTATTGACTCATTAGCACAAAAATGTGGAGCGATAGTTACTGCTGAGGATCACTCGATAATCGGAGGATTAGGTGGCGCTGTTGCAGAACATGTTGTCTCTTCAACACCAGTTCCAATAGAAAAAATCGGTGTTCATGATAGATTTGGAGAATCTGCTGGAGCCGAGGAGATGTTGGAGATGATGGGGTTGAAATCGCATCACATTTGTGACGCTGTCAAGAACGTAATCGCGAGGAAGGTTTGAAGCACCGTCTCTAACGACACCCCCGCATGGAGTTCTTCTTAGACACCGCAGATGTTGATGAAATTAGAGAGATTGCCTCATGGGGTATTCTTGATGGAGTTACTACAAATCCATCACTGATTAAAAAGAGTGGCAGAGATTTCAAAACCGTAGTTGCAGAAATCGCCGCCATATGCGACGGTCCCATCTCCGCTGAAGTAACTGCGCTTGATACTGACGGAATGGTAGAGCAAGGTAGAGCATTGAAGGCTGAATTGCCTGAAAATGTCATAATTAAGATTCCTTGTACGCCAGAAGGTTTAGCTGCAACTAAGATACTAACAGAAGATGGAATCAAAACAAATGTGACACTAATTTTTTCGGCATCACAAGCATTGATGGCGGCTAAGGCGGGTGCAACATATGTATCACCATTCATTGGTCGAATTGACGATACTGGCGCAGATGGTATGACGTTAATTGCTGAAATAATGGCAACTTGGGATAACTACAAAATTAGCACCAAGGTTTTAGCTGCATCAATTAGACACCCAACACATGTCTTGGCATGTATGCAATTAGGTGCTCACACCGTCACTATGCCAACGAAAACCTTCAGGCAATTAATGAGCCATCCACTTACTGACAAAGGGCTTGCAGGGTTCATGAAAGACTGGGCAGAGGTTGAAGCAGCCGGTAATGCTTGAAGCGAACGCTTGATAATGAGCACCTGCCCACACCGTAACAGGAGGCGGTTAACGTGAGCGCTTATGATGACAAAGTCAAACGTCTCCTAGATGGTGAAATTGACGAGGCTGAAATTGCCGCAGACCCCATTCTTTCCAGTCTTGCAGAAAGGATATTTGGACTTAATATTGAGCCAATTACTCCAACTAAGCCTAGCCAGCAACCTGTTGGGCCAGAAGTTGAAGTCTTAACCGCAAAAACAAATCATGATCCAATGATTGAAGTTATTCCAGGCGCTACTCCTGCACCCGCAATGCCATTACCAGATCTGCCAAGTATTCCAAAAGTTGGTGCTGAAAAGAAAAGTGGATCATTCCTGAAAATTTTTGGATTATCATCCTTGATAGTAGCAGTGGCTAACATATTGGGGCTATTCGGATTCCTAAACTCTCAATGTGTGGCAGAAAAATGCACTGAAGAGGCTACTAGAATTAACTGGGCTGGAATTCACAATATCAACAACGAGCTCGGTTGGTCAATGCCTTTCCCAGAAATGGGGATACCAGATTATGTTGCTGTGGCTTGCAGCATACTCGTCTTAATTGTGGCATTCCGCAGGAATTAATGCGGCAATTTGATGAATAGTTACTTGGAGTGATGATTATGGGTAAGGGCAAAGCCAAGCGTGGCATTCCATCAAAGACTGATGATTTCAATGCTTGGTACCCGTTTATTGTTGAAGCAGCAGAACTTGTTGACAAAAGATACCCGATTAAGGGGATGGATGTTTGGCGACCTTATGGCTGGCGCACAATGAAACTAATCGATTCACTTACACACTCTGAAATGGAAAGAACAGAACATGAGGAAGTTAATTTTCCTCTTCTCATTCCTGAAAATCTCTTGGATAAGGAGAATTCATTAGTCGCTAGACTCAAGCGTGCTAGGGAAGAAGGAGTCGACCCTGATGACCTGAGAGATGATGAAGAAGAGGGTGGATTCAAGAAAGAAGTATACTGGGTCAAACACGCTGGGGAGAATGAACTCGACATACCTATGTTTTTGCGACCTACTAGCGAGACTGCAATGTATACTATGTTCCCGTTATGGATTAGATCTCACAAAGATTTACCACTGAAGGTTTATCAGATGGTAAATACATTCAGATATGAAACGAAACAAACCAGATCATTCATTCGCGTTAGGGAAATCCACTTCTTCGAAGCACATACTGCCCATGCGGATGAGGAATGTGCAACAAGGCAGATACAACAAGACCTAGAAATCGTTGACAACTTAATGCACGATCTATGCTTGCCTGTTATCAAAGCACGAAGACCTGTTTGGGATACTTTCCCTGGAGCATGGTATACTATTGGAATTGATGCAATTATGCCAAATGGTAGAACATTGCAAGTGGCGTCATGCCACCACTATAGAGACCAATGGGCTAAAGCATTCGATTTGACCTATGAAAACCTAGATGCTGAGCAGCAACATTGCCATCAAACAACGTACGGAATGTCGGAGAGGTTACTTGGAGCAATAGTTGGGATGCACGGTGATGATAATGGTCTGATCATGCCTCCTGCAATCGCTCCTCACCAGGTTGTAATTTGCCCAATGATTCGTAAAAACTCAGAAGTTGACACCATAGCTAAAAGTGAAGAAGTCGCTGCTATCCTAAAATCCGCGGGATTAAGAGTAAAAGTAGACAAAAGAGACATTCATGCTGGACAGAAATATTTCGATTGGGAAATCAAAGGAGTCCCTCTTAGGCTTGACATTGGTCCAAGAGACATTGAAAATAATACTGCATTCGCAGCAAGAAGGACAGGTGGAAAAGAGCCTCTCCCCTTAATGCATATCGCAGATGAATGTAAGAGATTATTATCTGAAATTGCGGATGAACTGCGAACACGCGCTGCTGCACATACTGATAATGTAGTGATTCCACTAACCAATCTAGAAGATGTTGAAGATGGGAAGATTTACGAGATGGCTTTTGACGGAACAGACGCACATGCAGAAACTATAGAGCGCACAACAGGGCTCGCATTCCTGGGCGATTCTACAGATCCTTACGGTGAAGAAATGCCTTGCTTCATGTCCGGTAAGATGACAACTCGAAGAGTGATTTTAGCGAAAACTTACTGATTACATTTCGAGCCCATCGAAATCCATTTCAGAGTCACGCATCATTCGCTTCATCTGTTTGTTCATCTTACGATTTCCACTCATACCTTTCATCATCTTACGAGAACGGTTCCATTGGCCAATAAGTTCTCTAACATCTTTTTCTTTGACTCCGGAACCTCTGGCAATTCTACGAATTCGATCAGCCTTAATCTTAGCAGGCTCATCTTTCTCATAAGTGGTCATTGAATCCATAATTACTCTGTAACGGTCCAGATTGGCCTGCATGGCTTCTTTCTGGTTTTTGCCCATGGCACCCATTCCTCCGAACATACCACTAGGAAGGAAAGAAAGCAATTTGTCAATCGTTCCAACCTTTGACATCATCTCCATTTGTGAATACATGTCATTCAAGGTGAATCTTCCAGTCATCATTCGTTGAGTTATACGCATGGCCTCTTCTTCATCCATGTCTTCAGGTGCCAAGTCGATGAGGCCACGAATGTCACCCATTCCTAAAAGTCTGGATATGAACCTATCAGATTCGAATTTTTCTAGGTCTGCAACCTTTTCTCCAGTTCCGATATACATGACTGGGGCACCTGTGGTAGCAACAGCAGATAGTGCGCCACCACCCCTTGCAGTACCATCAAGTTTGGTAATTACAATACCAGTTACACCAGCTAAATCGTGGAAATTTGCAGCAACTGGACCAGCGGATTGTCCAACCTGTGCATCGATAACCAAGAATCTCTCATTGGCATTGGCAACCTCAGAAATTTGTTCTAATTCAACGACTAGATCTTCGTCTAGTTTGTGCCTTCCCGCTGTATCAATGATAACTAGATCTGCTGCTGCATGTTGTTTTAGTCCATTTTTTACTATGTCGACAGCATTCTTGTTATCTGGTTCACCATATACTTCAACTGATGATTCCTCCAATAATTGTGAAAGTTGGTTGTAAGCACCAGGTCTGTGAACGTCAGCCTCAATGACTGCAACTCTTACACCATGACGCCTGCGATACCATTCTGCCAATTTTGCAGTAGTAGTTGTTTTTCCATTACCGTATAATCCAACCATAAGAATGGTCGACTGTTGAGGCCTTACTTCTCTGGGAGGCCCAAGCAATCTAACTAATTCAGTATAGAGAATGTTCATCGCATGAGTCTGAAGAGTGATTCCTGGACGGGGCTCCTCATCCCTCATTCGTGATTCTAACTTTTCAGTAATTTCTTTTGTTTGCCTAACATTGAAATCTGCTTCTTGTAGTGCTCTTCTGAGTGAACGAAGCATTTCCTTCAATTCATCTTCGTTTAGCTTTCTGCGGCTCTTCAGAATTCCTAGCGCAGAGAATATTCCTCTGGACAGTCCTTCGAGTGCCATGCTAATGCCCAAAAGCGCATTTGGTTTGAACCCAACGGATGATTATTCTTCAGGAAAAGTCAATTTGAGAATTTCATTTTCGAGTTTTGCCTTTACTTGGCTAGCCTTAGCCGGTCTATCAAAGGGAACTGGGTGCTCACGTGAATTGATACCGACATATACTATCCCTGACTCACTACGCAATGAGAGATCTTCACGAACTATACCTGGAAGATGTAGAAAAACATCATCTCCGTCAGTCCAAGTTCCGCGGTGAACCTCTAATCCAAGCCCTATTGAAAATGGACCTAAGCCCTCTGAAATCGAGACATCTCCATGCAATTGAGAATTGATATCTCTCAATAAATCAAGACCATGAATATCTGTATCTTTAAGTTCAACTTCATGAAGGTGTAAATTTGGCAATTCCTCACGTAATAGCTCCACATTTTTCCTTTCGTTAGCACGACGAGTTTGAATGAAATCGTTATCCAAATCAGGAGTCATTCGATTAATCACACAACCAGAGACTGGTAATTCGAATTCTGCAAGTGATTCATATGCTCGCAGAGTTTCATTTACTCCCATTTTTTCAGGAATCGTAACTAGAGTAAAACGAGTGACCTCTGGATTACACAATATGCGCCTAACATGGAGGACTCGGCGACGGAATTTTTCTAATTCCTCTTTCATCTTTTCACCCTCCTTAGCGCCAAACATCAATGCACGAATACCCCCAGTTAATCGATGCATTCGAATGATTTTATCTGCCCATTTTTCGATTATTTCCGGCAGAGCCAAAAATCTTAGTGTGTGGCCAGTAGGCGCTGTATCAAACACTATTACGTCCCAATCTGGGTTTTCCAAATGTTTCAGTAACTCATCAAATGCCATTGCTTCATCAAGACCAGGAAGAACCATTTCTGATGCGTTCAATTCCGGATCCTGGCCCCCAAGCATAGGGCCCAGGCTCTCTGTCAATTTTGGAATGTGATCTGAGATTCTGGCTTCAGGATCCAATTCTAAACCCCACAAACCCTCAACACCATCAACAGGTGTAGGTTCGGGGCCCAATTGAACACCTAAGCTGTCTGAAGTACTGTGAGCAGGATCACTACTAACCAACAATACCTTCAATCCCGAATCTGCCAGTCCTACAGCAGTAGAAGTAGAAGTTGTGGTTTTACCCACACCACCCTTTCCTCCGAACAAGAGTAGGCGAGCCATGCCAACCCCTTGAGACGGGGATATTCAAGCCTTAGGTTTGCACAACTAACTTGAATAGGTCACAACAGCGCTTGTACTATGGCAAGCGATATGTGGCTATCTCAAGTCGCGATTGTCATTTCCTTGGTTGGAATGAGTTTGGGATGGCGTGGTGTCATGACCAAATATTCAGGGTTTTATGACCTAACCACTGCTTGGAGCATGATGTTCTGGGGAATTTTGGTTGGAGGACTATATGGCAGCCTTGGAGATTTATTCCTTCTAACAGTTTACATTGAAGGGAAATTTTTGCCATACAGTAACCTGATTATATGTCTAGGATTATCTGTTGCTGTTCATCTATTCCTCAGAAGAAAGAAGGTCCGAAGGACTGGGTCACAGCCAACAACAGGATGGGCATTAGGTCTCGCAGTTGGAGGTATGATCTCACTATTTATTATCTTTAGATTACTACAAGTTTACCAAGATGATATAGGAATTGAATTAATTGCGACAATAATTCTTGTAGCATTAATATCTCCAAGAGCACACGCCTTGATTTTCTGTCGACACGGATATGGAATGCTGATGGGTAAACGTTGGGGAATAGTATTACGAACATTTTTCTGGACTACTTTGTTACTTACTGCTCTATACAGTTCGTTTTATTTCACAACTGTTTGGATTTTCATCATTCCACCCGTATTACTAGCTGAAAAACGCGCCCATGACTGGGTTTGGGCAGCCGTTCCTAGACCTGCTAGAAGACGACTACGTAGAATCTGGTCTGACGCATCCCGTTCTAAGTCTTCGGAAGAGGAATAAGCATGTACTTACATAGTGTGCTAAAACTGATTTCTCGATAGGATTTGATTTGATTTTCACTTTTATGACAGGGCAGAACCTTCATGGGGGTACCGTTCAGCCTAGTTAACAATGGGAACATGTCCCTTCTGTCGCGCCCAAACACTTCCGGGCGATTCCATCTGTTACAGTTGTGGCAGAGTAATCACAGGTGCTTCAGGTATGGATTCCAGGGTGAAGGGCGAATTTATGCGCTCTCCTACTAGAAAAGCCAAGCACGGAATGGCTCCTAAACACGCTAAAATGTCCAAGGCGAATACAAAACGTCGAGGTAGGAAAAAACGTAGTAGAATCAATCAATTGGGATTAGTGGCTTTCATCGCATTTGTATTTTTTACGCCAGAAGCACGACAGTTTGTTTTGGCTAAATGGGCAGAGGTTGAAGATTATTTGATGGAAGCAATTGCACCATATCAGGTATATCCCCTTGAAGCGGATTATACTGTTGTTAGGAGCATTGATTTATGGAATAATGGATCAGGTAACGGGCACTTGGAAGAGTCCATCCCTCTTCCTATGGATATCACAAGTAACGAAGGAGGCGCTGTAGCTTTGGCGTATACAGACGGTACTGAAGTAGCTAAATCGAATATTCAAACGATTATCGACTTAGAATTACGGATCGATGGCGAAATTATACCCATACCGAATGATGGATTGCCGTATCGTAGCAAAGCGAATGCGATAATTACACAGGATGGTAACGAAGTGTGGTGGCCAGGACAAGGTTCTGGATCAGAATACTGCCCTCACGGACCATGTGTTAGAGTTTCAATCGATGTCCCCAGTGGCACACACGAAACTGTCGATTTCGCAGTAACTTTGCAGTCTTCTACACATACTTGGTGGCATTCAACAAGGATGGACGGAAAAATTGACGGTAAATCAGAAGGAGTTAGCGTTCATCGCTCAGGTACATTTGATGATATTTCAGAGAGAGGAATGGGTGCCAGAGTCAATGAATTCTCTGACAACCCATGGTATGATCGAGGTGGACAATATGGATGGGCAATCGATGGAAGGCAATCTACCGCACCTCTTGTTCATCAAACAGCAGCGAGTATAGAAGCATCACTCCCTTCGAATCTGAAAGATAATGCGTACGCTTATGCAAGAGCGACATTTGATTGGTTAAACACCAATGTTCCTTACGATACTTCTGCACCAAATGTTGCAAGAAGTGGTGAGCAATGTCTGCAAGCAGGAATTGGTGATTGTGATGAACAATCCAATGCTTTCATGAGTATAATGCGCATAAAAGGAATCCCTACTTGGTATGTTTTTGGAGCCCTAACAGATTCACAATTCCAAACATGGGAAGGCCATGCGTGGGCATACATCATGCTACCAATGTCCGAAGAATGGTGTGAAAATAATAACGTCATTCTAGAAACATGCTATGTCGAGGGCGCAGTTGACGTGGTAAATCGCAAATGGCTGGTTCACACTCCTACGGCATATATCGACTGGATCGAAGAAGCACCATGGGACAATGTAGACGGATACTATTCTGGAGGATCTATTTCTGGCAATGATTTCAAACGTTTGAGATCTTTCTATACTGAAGGGTATGAAATAACGGGTGGAACATGGGATAACAAATGGTTAGGAGAGGATTTCTCATGAGGGTAATTATTGGAGGCGGAGGACGTGTTGGCACAGGCTTAGCACGTGCATTGCGTAGTGAAGACAAAGATGTCGTTCTTGTTGATAACAATGCGAGAGCTGTAAAAAATTCTCAAGGTATGGATATTCTTGTCCTTCATGGAGATATTACTCAAAGACAAAAATTCATAGAAGCAGGAATTGAAACTGCCCAAGTTTATGTTGCAGCCACCAATTCAGATGAAAGGAACATTCTATCTTGTGCTTTAGCAAAACATGTGCATGAAGAGCAAACCGGAAATAAAGGAGGTCTCATGACAATATGTCGAGTTAGAAATCCAATGTTCTTGCAAGAGCATCAATCAGGAAAACTATCGAAATGGGCAGGTGTGGATCACGTTGTCCATCCAGTTGATGGAGCAATTGAAAGATTGATGTCAGGGTTGCGTTCATCATCACTAACTGAAGTTATTCCATTCGAGGCCGATGCATATATCGTTGAGCTAAACGTTACATCTGAAGCAGGTGGAGTTGTTCATAGAACTTTGAGAGAATCAGGAGCCAGAGTCGAAGGCGGAATGCCTCTAATCGTAGGACTGAAGAGAGATGGCGAGCCTGGTAGAGTCCCAGTTGCTGACGACCAAATTCTTCCTAAGGACAGAGTTGCTATCGCAACAGCGGGTGAAGCGTCGTTTAACCGAATTCTTCGCATTTTCGGGCATGAACATATTGATTTTCCCGACCGACCTAAAGTGGCCATATTCGGGGCAGGACTAATCGGAACTCGATTAGCAAAGGCTTGGTTAGATGCTAATGGAACAGTAACTATTGTCGAGAGAGATTTGGAAAAGGCGAACAATCTTGCAGGCTCAGATTTAGGTAACAGGAAAGGAATTGAAATTATTCATGGAGATCATCTCGACAAAGATTTGTTATCTGAAATCGAGATTTCATCACA
>CEQX01004574.1_pt1 | contig 27133 bp, 23 predicted proteins | sample 356261 | NCBI WGS metagenome assembly CEQX01 (sample SAMEA2621076, study PRJEB7988) | marine metagenome | isolation source: saline water (ENVO:00002010), including | reverse complement strand
ATCTAATTGTTGGTAACTGTCAAAAACTTGACCACGTAAACTTTGTAATGGTGTAGGATCTACTATTCTTAAGCCAAGTAAAATTGCAATAGACAAGACCACTGCATAACCACTATATAACCATTTCATATCTATATTTATCGTAAGAAAAACCTCCCTATAATTAGATTATAGAGAGGTTTCATTCTAATCTAATAGTTTTAAAGACGTCTATTAATCGTCTGGCAAATTGTGGCTTTTAGTTTTAAGAGTCTCTAAACCACCGGGCAATCCGGGAAATCGCTCTATTAGTTATTAGCAAATTCTGATATTAAACCATTTGCTAAATCATATTGGATAGCAAGACTTTCATATAGTTTGTAATATTCTTTATCACTATTAGGTCTATGTTCGCTACCATAAAGATCTGCATCTACAAAGTTCCAGTCTATTGAACCGTCTCTGTTAGTATTACCTTCATCACTTACTGCTTTATTAAATGCTTTTGCAAATTCAGGTCTAAATTTAGCAACTCTGTAATTAACACTTTTAGTATAAAATCCTAAATTTTCAAGTTGTAAAACTAAACTGTTCATACCAGGAAATTTTCCTGTATCTTCATACTCACCTAAAGTAATTTGCATTGGATCATCAATAACATAGTATTCGTCATCTCCAAGTATAAAATCTAAATTAGCAATAAACTCTTCAACAAGTTTTTTACCTTTTTTGAATGCTTCAGCATCTCTAGTTCTATATTGGAAGTCATGTATTTCATGACCTTTAAGTAAGCCTGTTGGCTCTGGTTGATCGCCTAAAATTCTGTAATTTAATGTTGACATATAACTCCTACCTTATTTGTTACTATATAAATATTATAGCAAAAAACTAGAAATTGTCAAGCCTTTTTTATATATTTTTAACCTGCAAATGCACGTTCTAACATAAAATCTCCAGACTCTCCTGTGTTGCCTTCGTGCCATCCTAAGTTTGTAAATAGTTCTCTGCAATCTTTATTCATTTCTGGAGAACCGCATACCATAACTGCGTCTCTGGTTTTATCTAAATTACTGCCTAAAACATCTGGAATATAGTTCCAAAATCTACCAGGTCTTAAATATTTTTCTCTAGTTACTGTTTCTATATAATTAAAGTTAGGATAATCTAAACTGTTTAGTTTTTGCTTATATGCTAGTTCATTTACATTTCTTACAGTATGAAACAAGTAAACATTATTAAACTTTTCATAGGTCTCAAAATCATGTGCAATACTTATAAAAGGTGCGATACCTGTGCCAGTAGATAGCATTACTAAATTTTGTTTTTTATTTAAATAATCTATAACTAGACTGCCAGTACATTTCGGATTTACAATAACCTCTTCTCCAATTTGTACATTTTGTAATTTTTCTGTAAGGGGACCATTTGGAACTTTGATACTTAAGAACTCTAAATGCTCGTCATAATTTGTACTTACAATACTATATGCTCTAAGTATTGGTCTAGGATCTACATCGAGACCCATCATACAAAACTCTCCATTTTTAAATCTAAAACTTTTATCTCTTGTGGTTTTAAAACTGAAAAGTCTATCTGAATAATGTTTGACTTCTGTAACTGTCTCTTTGTGCATACAGATATTTATTTTATAGATAAAATTTCCCCTGCCATTTCTGACAGAGGAAATGTGTTTTGTAAAAAGTTAAAACTTATTCACATTCTTTAGGATTTTTAGAACAATACTCCATTACCTTATTAAGCAATTTTACTTGTTCAATAAGTTCTGAAATGTCCTCATCGTCCTGCTCACCCTCATCTGAGGATTTTTTGTCTTCCTTCTTAGGTAGGAAAACTTTTGCTAAGAATGAGCGTTCTACTTTTTTTCTTCTTCTGGTTTTTTATCTTTGGAATCTTCTTGAAGTTCATCAGTTTGTTCATCAATTTCATCTGAAACTGTTTTAACAACACCTGCTCCTACTTCTAAAGCAGTCGTAGAAATATCAGAAACATCTTCTGCTACTGATACTGCCACATCTGATGCAGTTCCAACTACCACGTCTACTGTGTTAGTTGCTAACTCTTTACCGCCCTCGATTACTGCTCCAACTGAGGCACAACCTTGTGCGAAAATTACAAAGAATAAACCTAAGAACATATTTTTTAGTCCTTCCATTTTATTCTCCTTATATAAGGTGTAATAAGCCATCTGCTATATTACACTAATATTTATCGGAATTAAAACATCATATTAAGTTTTTTGTAAAACTTATTGTAATGTTTAGACCCGTCTTTAAAATCATTATAATGATCTCGATTATATTCTAAAACATCATACATTTCGTATAACATTTCAGTCAACTCTTGATGTGATGTATTTGATAATTTTTGATATAGATTATATAATTTATTTTTTCTCGAGTTATGATCCTTGTCGTTATCATAACTTTCGTCCCACCATTTATAAAATGTTTTAAATCCACAATCTTTAAGATAGGATAATGCTCCAGGTTGTGCATGTAATATAAATGGATTTGCCATAACTATAGCCTTGGTACATTTATCTGTCATATCTAATTCATAATCGTTATAATCTTTACATGTATGTTCAAAATATGTTTCACTAACAAAATGTATATAAGTATCTAAAAATGCTTGTCTTTCAGTATCACTTTTAAGTCTTGGTAAAAAAGGGTCGCTGGAATTTGTATTATGTAAGTCATATATCCATGGTAAACTATTTAAAAGTTCATCACTTAAATTTAATTCGTCTTTATAACTTTCTATAGACATATCTTTAAATGGAGTATAACAAGAAACTAAATTTTGTTGCTTTAAATTATTATCAAAAATAAATTTACATAACTCTGCTCTATGTTTATAAGGCTTACCCATAAAAGTTAATAATTTTTTAGGTCGCTGTATTTTATTTTTTATTTGCTCATATTGTTTATCTATAATATCCTCAGGCTGACATAATGGCATAAAGACTTGATATGGCAATGTAGCAACATTATACTCCTTGGGCTCAAAACTTTTTATGTTTCCTACTATAAGTATTACATCATTTTTATTTAAATTATATTTTAGCATGGTATTACAAATTATTTTATGTGTAAAATCTCTGTTACCAAAATATCTATATGTAATATCATAACTTTCACTAGTAAAATCAAAAAGTAATTTACATTTGTTATCCTTTATGTCTTTTAAAATATCTTGTGGAATATTATAAAAGTATTCTTTTGCTTTTAATATTAATTGTTTATCTCGTTGAGGAGGACATGTGATTTGCATATCTATTTGAATAGGATACACATACTTTTGATTTGTATTATTTTTAATGGGTAATCGTAGAAGATCTTCTACTGAAGAATTCATTTGACCTGTATGAGTAAACAACATAATAATATTTATGTTGCATTGTAAAACTAATCTTGTGTAACTGAAATAGAACAACCACCTAAGGTTGCACAGGTTTGTGTCAATGTATATGTTTGTCCTACGGAGTTGTGTGATTGATTTAGATATAAATCTGTTCCATAACTACCATATAAATTAATAGTTGCCGTATGAGCACCATTTTTTCTTTGTTTTATCCAAACATCATTATTATCATTATAGATATTTAGGTTTAATGTTTTACTTCCATTTTGTAATTGTCCAGCATAAACTTCGTTACCGTCACCAAATATGTTTACATACATGTTGTGATTTATACTGCTACTATCTTGTTTTTGGCCTGCTTTAAAGTCATTGTTGTCGCCATGTATATCTAATCGCACAAGATTTCCACCTGGTTCATTATAATCATATGACCAAGAAGTGTTTCCGTTACTAGAATTTTTATCTAAAAACCAACCTTGACCAACCATTACATCATTACTATTACCTTCTAAATGAAATTCTACTTTGCTTTCATTACAACTGTTGTAACTACATTTTTGCCATATTTGTAATGTGTTACTATCTCCGTCTATATCTCCGCCTTGATCATGTCCTTGACCCCAAGCACTTGAATAACCTATATAAAAATTATTACCTTCTTGTAATATTGCTATTTCGTTTGATTGTCCATCTAAACTAAAGTTAATGTCATTATCATATCCATCTTGTAATACTCTTAAAATATTATTACTAGAATCTGCACTTACTATACCTAAATCTATATCAATAATATTATTATACCCTTCTTGATTGGCTTCAATAATTACATTATCTCCTGCTTGTTCAATTAAAACTTCCTGGTCATCTGCTAATAAAACAGATGGTATTAATAATAATCCTGCTAATATGTTTCTTAATATTTTCATCTAATTCTGTATAATTGTTATTACACTTCCCTCACAACTGTTTAGGCACATTATTGTAGAACCTAAATCTTTATCTGTTACAAATATTTGTGCAGATGTACCCTTTTTAAACTTTAAACTAACGTAATTATTAGCCTGCCTTAAAAAGAACACTTTACCATCAACATCTGGTAAAATATTAAATTGGTTATCTGCTTGTAATCCAAAATTTCTATCTATTAATCTATCACTAAAGTTTTGTTCCTGTTGGCCGTCCAAAGCATCTGCTTCTTCTATAATCTCCAACAAATCTCTCAAAAAGTCAACTTCTAAGAAATTAATATCTAATTCTGTAAATTCTAACTCCTGTTCGGCTTCTGCCGCCAAATCTTGTCCTTCTAAAAAGTCAATGTCTAAGTCTGAAAAGTCTAACAATCCACCATCTCCTTTAAGTGCTTCTTGTTGTTCTTCTTCTGCCTGTACAATCTCTTCAGGTTTACTCACAATAAACATATTGTCTATCATATTCAAATCCAGGTCTACTAAAACAACTGGATTTGTTGGAGGTGTTTCAAACGTACTAACCATTACAGCCTGAAATGCCTCTTCAAGTATTACTGTACCACCGTCATTAGTCACAGTTATACTCCCTGAAGGTCTACAACCTTCTTCTAATTTTACCCTATCATTACAATTTGCATCTGGTAATAATATTACTAAACTTCTACCCAGTTCGTCAACTGTAGTGGTAAAATCAGTTCCCCTAATACCAATAGTTGCTGTAGGCGTTTCTATCATAATATTTTCTTTAGGAACAAGTCCTAAACCGCCTGTTGCAAATCGAGCCGTGCCTTGAACAAAGTTCATAGCCATTTTGCTCTTGCTTGGATCAGGATCATATACATACTCTGTAATCTCTACAACTGTATGTTCTGTCAAACTAATCTGTGTTTGGTCTACAAATTCGATTTTTAATCTACCGTTTTCGGTTTCTACATTATCATAACTTTGTACACCTGTGTCTAAAATAGCATCAAGTTGTTCTCCTGACGTCCTATAAATGGCGCCAGGAGTACCACTTTGCTCCGAAACGCCGCCAATCTCTTCAGCGGCGTTCAGAATAGGTGTTAGCAAAAATGCCAGAGCGAATAATAATTTAGTCGGTCTGTTTAATGCTAACTGATGCATTTTCACTGTCTAAGTCTACGTTAATTACACCTTTACATGCTGGTGTACAGGTTGCTGTCATATCTTGAGTGAACTGAAAATCTCCATCACTACCGTTTAACACAACTGTTAAACTTTGACCGCTATTACCACTTTGCTTAGTAGCAAACTTGTTGTCGTCTCCTGTTATTTCCATATTCCATACAGCATTATCTGTATTTACTATGATGCCAGACATTGAACTTGTTCCAGTACAATTTGTACCACAACTTTCGCCTTGGCCTTGAGCCGCCCAAACGTTGCTATTTGTAAATGAACCATCGAAATCATTTCGATCGCCAAGTATTACTAAGTCAAAATTTAAATATTCAGCACTTGCAGAACTACCAATGTCAACATCAAAAAGGTTTGAATCACCTTGAATGTCAACAAGCATATCTGCTTCGTCACTGCTACCTGAACTACCAATATTCATGTCCCAGACATTACTATCACCTAAGAAGTAAAAATCTAAAACAGATGATCCACTACCATCAAGGACCCAACTACCAAACATGTCGTTATTATTACCGTCTTGTATCAAGTCTAAAATTAAACTTGAACCAGTAAGAGTAAGATCACTGTTTTGTGATGCGTCACCTGATAAAGTGTTTCCATAGCCAGCCTGTAAGATGGTCAATGTGAGGTTATCACCTTCTTGATCCAATAACACTTCGTTATCGTCTGCAAGAATTGGACCAGCCATAAGGCATGCAAAAGCGAAGACACTGACTGCTAATTTACTTAAAAATTTACTTGTCTTCATTATTTTCTCCAATATTGGTTATACTATCATTCTTTAATAGAATGCGTTTCCATAAAGGTATTGAACTAGGGTCTTTGGAAAATGCTTCGACATCCTCCGCGTCCGGAAGAACGCCTGAATCTTTGAGACTCATCCAGTATGCCTGCTCTTGAGCGGCTACTTGATCGTCCCAATCTTCTGGATAAACAATCTTCCAATATCCTCTTTCATCACCTTGAGTAATAAGTTCTAACACCGCGGCCTCGATCGCTGATCGGACTGCGTATGTTACACTTTCATTCTGTGTCATTCCGCTCTCTAGTTCAAGTAATTTGGTATCCATATCTAAAAATCTAAATACATCTCCTGCTTGACCTGAACTTAATACGGTCTTGCTTGTTTGCACGTTGAGTATCACTTCGCCAGTGAGTGTGCTTACTGCACGAAGTGAAACCACAATGCTATCCCTACGATACTGGTTTGTTGTACCAATACCGAGATATCTTGCCCCTGTACCTCCTGTTTCAATATTAGTGTCATATCCTACAATACCACCTTCTAATATCATACCAGCAAATAACATTGGCTGTAGTTCTTGAAACTCGTCTTTACCTGCCTGTTTGGCTTGCTCAGATCGAGTGCTTCGAACTATTTGTCTTTCTCTAACTAGGTTATCTAAACCTAGTCCTCTTTCAACAACTCTAAACCAAGTTCCTTTTGGATTCTCTCCAGAACCTGCCGCCTTTAGAGCGTCTATTAATAAACTTTTTGCGTCTTGAGTAACTGCTGTACTAAAACTTGCAACATTATCTTGGCTTTTCCTTTGTCCTGTTCCATCTCCAAATTGATAAACAGCAACCACAGGCATGTTTTCTGCTGGAGGCAGATACCTTAACTTCCTGTACGTAGGTAGTTCTACTTTTTTAGGCTCTTCAACACATTCTAAAAAATCTGTTTTACATGCCTGATCGCCTGGTATAGCGATACTGGCACACCCGCTTAAATATAACACACCTATAAATGCTATTAATATTTTTTTATACAACTTATCCGCCTGATATTTGTCCTATCCCTATTGGAATCTCAATCGTTGTTATTGTTCCATCAGGATCAACAATGGTTAAAACAATTACCTCTAATCCGTCTGCATTTGTAGTTACAGTATAAGAAACATTATTGCCTTCTATTGTAAATGCGCCACTTGTAGCACCTGTACATTGAACAACTGTTGCTGGATCACAAAACATACTATCTACTAAACCTTTAGAAATTTGAGAGTATATTCTACTTTCTAAGTTTCTAATAAATTTATTAATTGTACTGTTAGCATCTTCTCTTTCAGCACGTCTTAATGCTTCTTCTATATCACTTTTAATTTTATCTCTACGGCCTTTTTCCTGGTTTTCTATTGTTAGATAATGAGCACCAGTTCCTGAGCCACTAAAACTTGGATTTTTAAATTTGTGCTTTATTTCGTCTGCACTTAATTCTGCAACAAACAAAACACCCATAATTATGAATAAACTTCCTATTATTGCATTTGAAAGTCTATTATTAATTTTTGCTTCATTCATTTTAATTTTCCTGCTCTTTTATTTTTTCAAGAGCCTCCTTTTCCTCGGCATCTTTCAAGACTTCCTGTCTTGCTCTATATTCGAGAACAACATTTACTTTTTGTTGTAGCCTTATAAGATCTTGATCAAGCATTCTAAATTGATCAATAACTCTTATAAGTTCCATGTGCATTTTACTAAGTTCTGGTTTTATATCATTGTTGATATATTTCCATACATAGTAAATAAAATATCCTAATCCAACAACTGCAACCACAGGAAAGCCAAAGTCAGCAACTAATTTTGCTACATCCATTAGTCTCTCCTTGCGTCTACTTTACCATCCTCTACGAAATTTTCTGCTCTAGCAACTCTGTCTATATCTGGTCTTAAATCCAAGGCACTACTTACCAATAGATCTATTTTAACCATTTCGTTACTCATGACTCGACCTCGAGTCTGAAGGGATTTGCAAAAACCAGTTAGGGTTTTCACTTGGCCAACGACGCCGGCCATTAATTGTTTTATAATTATAAAAATAAAGGCCCCCATTGCTAATGCTCCAGCAATAGGCAACCCTACTTCTGCAATTAATTGAAATATTTTTTCCATTTGCACACTCTGTTTGTTTGTTTTTTAGCGAGTGCTTTACTCACCTACCACATGTATTTATCTTGTTTGCATAAGAAAATTTGCTCATGAAAAAAGGAGCCAAGGCTCCTTTTCTCTGAATTTGTTTTTTGTTACATCATGTTTACAAGAACTTCAATAACTGCTTCTCCGCCTTCACTAGAACCAATTGCTTTACCAATTATTCTTCCGGCTACTGCATTATTGTCTGCTTTTGCATGTCCTTTAACACTTGAACTAACCATTAAGTCACCTTTTGCAATAGGTCCTGTAACTTTACAAGGCACTCTTCCACATAATGCTACATAGTGTCCATCTGCTTCACTGTTCATCATATATGCTGGCTCTGTACTTATAACACCTGCAACTGCATGATGTGAATCATCTTCACATGCTATAACTTCTAGATCTCCACCAAAGCAAACAACATCGCCTGGTACTAAATCTTCTGGTCCTGAGTATTTCTCAGCCAAGTCCGCATATCTGGCCTGTGTTGCTGTACCTTGGAAAAGGTTTGCAAAAATATCACCACTACTGTCTCTAGCAACAACTTTACTTGCTGTTGCGGCCGTTGTTGCATCTACGGCTATATCATCTGCATTAACCGTAATGTACGAACCTGCACCAACATTGACTGTTACTCCACCTGATGATCCACCACCTGTAAGACCTGAACCTGCAGTTACTCCAGTAATATCACCAGTATTAGTTGTATATCCAAAACTTGTAATCTTGTCATTTACTGCGGCCGCAGTCATTAATACAGTATCTGAATCACTAAATGATTCTGAACCTGTTTGTATTGCGGCATCACCAAAGTCACTAACTGCTAAATCAGGCAGTCTAGCACTTGCTAATGTTCCTGAACCAATATTACTTGCATTTGTTGTATCAGTTGTTGCTGAACTGGCCAAACCACTAACAGCACCACTGGCTATTGCTATATCTGTTGAACCTGCGGCTGTTAATTGACCCTGTGCATTAACTGTAAATGTTGCTACTGCTGATGCATTACCATAACTTGCGGCTGTTACACCTGTGTTAGTAATACTAATAGCACCTGAACTTGATGTAATACCTGTAGATCCTGTAATAAGTGCTTGTACTTCACTGTTTGAAACTGCTACTGCATCTGCGGCTACGTCTATACCATAACCAGCAATAACATTAAGTGTAACTGCTCCAGAAGTTCCGCCACCTGTCATACCAGTACCTGCTGTTACTGACTCTATATCACCTGCATCGTTTGTAAAACTAAATACACCTGTTGAACTATTATAACTTAAATCTCCACTAGCACTTACGGCCGCTCTGGCTCTTGCATCAGTAAAGTATAAATTAGTTGAACCTTCTGTTATTTCATCTGAGTTGTCTTTTGTTGCAATTTGAGCCGCGATATAGGCCTTAACTGATTGCTGTGATGGTGCTCTTGTGGCACTATCTGTACCAAAGCCATCTTCATCAATAATATTATTTGCTATTCTGGCGTCTGCTCTAGCATCTGTATAGTACAATGCTGAAGAATGTTCTGTTACATCTTCTGTTGTAATACTTGCATTAATGTAAGCATCTACTCTGGCATTTGTATAATATAAGTTTGTGCCTTCTGCAAGGTCTGAAGTGCTTGATGATAAATTAACATAAGTGGAACCATCGTTTGTAAATTGCCATTTATCAGATGTTTCGTTATATTGGAAAAATACATCATCACTTGAACCTCTGTTTACTTGTAAACCAGCATTTTCAGTAGGGGAGCCTGAAGCGTCACTGTTTAGTACCATAAGGTTATCTGCAATACTTAATGATGTTGTATTAACAATAGTTTGTGTACCTGAAACTGTTAGGTTTCCGCTTACTACAACGTCTGCAAATGTTACATCACTTGAAGTAGCAACTGCCTGTCCTATTGCAATTTCTCCTGAACTCACTGTAACACCTGTACCACCAGTTACTCTGGCATCTATGGCACTATTTGCTCTTGCTACAGTATAATATAAATTAGTCTGTTCTGGTACATCTGCTGTACTAACCTGATTAGTGCCTGTTCCAAAATCAATATGAGTATCATCTATACCGTCAGCCTTTAGGGTAACTGCACCTGATGATACTGTAAAATGATCACTACTAAAAGAAGCAATACCTTTATTGGAATCTGTTGCATCTTCACCTGATACAACACCGGAAGATACATCTATACCTTCTCCTGCTGTTATTAATGCCTGTACTTCACTATTTGTTAATTCTATATCATTTGCATTTGCAGTAATACCATAACCGCCCACAACGGTTACTGTAACTGTACCTGAAGTACCGCCACCAGTTAAACCGTCTCCGGCTGTAACACCTTCTATGTCACCTGCGTCATTAGTAAAACTAAATGCACCTGTACTACTGTTATAACTTAGGTCTCCACCAGCACTAAAAAGTCCTCTAATTACTGAACTTGCTATGCCTAATGTTCCTGAACTTGCTGTTAAGTTAGTTCCAGCCATTCCTGAAACTAAATCAGCAATACTTTCTTTCTTTGAACTATTATCACTTGCGTCTATGATTGGTATGCTGTCTGCATCTACGGCTACTGCGGCCGCACTTAATTCATTTAAGTCTAGTGCTAATGATACTGCACCACTTGAACCACCGCCACTAAGTCCGTCACCTGCTGTAACGGCACTAATGTCACCTGTTTCTGAAATACTTAAAACACCATTTGTTGCATCTAGTCCTGATCCTGCCATAAATGTTGCTAAAGCATCTACTGTTGTTCTTTGTTCTGTAGAGCCGTCTGAGTCTAGAGTTGCAAATGAATCTCCTGTTGCTGGAGTAACTGCGGAAAATTCTGAAAAGTCTACTGCTAGGGTAACAGTACCAGAAGTACCTCCTCCACTAAGTCCTACACCTGCAGTAACACCTTCTATGTCACCTGCGTCGTTTGTAAAACTGAATGCACCAGAAGTACTATTATATGACAAGTCTCCACTTGCACTAAATAATCCTCTAACTTCTGAATTACTTAATTCTATATCATTTGCATTTGCTGTAATACCATATCCACCAACTACGTTAAGTGTTGCGTCTCCATCTGTAGCACCACCGGTTAAACCTGCACCTGCTACAATGGCTGTAATATCACCATCACCTAATGATGTAATTTCAGAATATTTTGCTAGTCTATGTCCACCTGCTGTTGATCCGTCATGAACTCTGACAGTATTGTTCGTTGTATCGATCGTAATCTCACCAGCCAGTCCAGTAAATGAACCATGTTGGGTGGCGGTACCACGTCTCCTTTGAATTGCTGTTGCCATTTTATTCCCCTAAATTAATAATAAAGCAATAATCTTTAATTGTATTTATCATTTATCTTAATATCCAATGTTCTAACTCACTATTAATATTTCTTATTTTGAGCCATCTTTCGTTTGCATATTGTCCTTTATACATAGCAACTGAACCTATCATTGCTACTCTTGTCCATCCTCTGTCTAAACGGTTAATATACTCTTGTTCAAGTTCATATCTTTCATAAAATTTACAAACTTCTATTTGTGAACCGTCCTCTAATGTTTCATAAATTGTTGCACTTTCTGGAAGTGCAAAAGTAGGATCTAAACTATCAACATAATAACTGTGAAGTTTTCCTTCGTGGTCTGTCCATTCAACTACTTCTGTATTTTCCTTGACTGGATTACCATCTTCTCCTAATTTGTATTTTTCCTTCCAGGCATTCCAACCTGCATTACCTACTATTGCAGAATGTTGTACTACTACACCTACAACGTTTTCGTTACTGTCTGCAATATGTAATTTACCCTCTGTGTCTAGTGTAACAGCAACACCATATCTGTTTTCATTTTTAGTGTTACCGTCTGCCCATTCATATATTTCTGCGTAGGCTGTATGGTTACTTAAATAACCTGTCTCAGTAAATACTGAGCCTTCTCCATCTATCCTAAATACATCTAATCCTCCAGGATCATTATTGTATTCATTATATACTTGAGCATTTAAAAAATTAAAACTGCGCCTTGGTGCAGAACCACTTTGTAAATTTAAAAAGTTGCCCTCATAATGTTTGCTAGGTGCAAAACTATTAATCATATCTCCATGACATTGGGTACCTTTTATATATACTTTGCTTAATCTTTTATCCTCTACATCTCCAAAAATAAGTCTGCCATCACTTGTAATATTAAAACCTTGTCTGTTTTGTCTGCTTATTGCTCTTAAACTAAAAGTTTTTTCGTCGTCGCCATCGCCCTCTACAATTAATCCTCTAGTGCTGTTTAATCCACTAGATGGAATAGGTGCTTCACTAGGATAATTGGATCTAATGTGTACACTTCCAGGACCATATGCCTTAGGTGCCCTTAAACCTATACCTATTGCTCCAGATCTATTAATAGTAAAATAACTTTTACCTTCTGATGCTATTAAAAATCCATCAAGTTCTGAAGACAGTCTAAAATTTTTTTCACCTGTTAAATTTAATTCTGCTCTTTCCCATTTTAATTCTTTTGGAATAGATACATTTTTTATTTCTTTTAAACCTTGCTGTAATTTTTTTTCAATGTTTTTTTCTATGCTACTAATATCTACATCACTTTCAGAATTATCAAATTCTATATTTAATAATGCTTCTTCCAGTTGCTTTTGAACCTCTTGCTTTACAAGTTGTTTTAGTGTTGGTTCTTTCTTTTTAGTAGTCTGTGTCTTTTTTGCTCTTGGCATTTTTTACCTAACTAATAACTGCTCTGTCTTGTACTCTTCTCCAATTGGAGCCATCATAAAAAGCCATTGTGGCACCACCTGTTTCATCACTTACAAATATCATATCACCAGCACTCATACCTGTGATACTACCTGCTTCACTAACAGTATAACTGTCGTGTGCTGTAGGCATTCTGTCATCTGTTGTAATAGGACCATAATCTACTGTTGTATTTGCGGCCTGTGTAACAAGTCCATAATCTTCTATATGACTAAAAACACCTGTTACGTCTAAATTTGTTACTGTTAAAGTATTATCAGATTTATCAAAAGTAAAATCTGAATCTCCTGCTAAATCTCCACTGTCATTAAACTGTACCTGCGTATTACTACCACTTGCAGGTATGGCACCAAAACTAATTGTACCTGAGCCGTCTGTTTTTAATACTTGATTAGCAGAACCGTCTGCTGATGGTAAACTGTATTCACTGTTTACGTTTACTGTACCTGTTACAGTTATACCTGTGGAACTTGTTGCCAATTTTTCACTATTGTTATGATATAATGTTTGAGCACCGCCTGAACTGAATACTGCTGACGTTTTACTTCCTGCGGCATTAGTAATTGTTACTGTTCCTGATCTTACTCTTAAAGATCCAGTTCCAGCATCATCTATATAACTGTTATTTCCATCGTGATATATTTCTAAATCGCCGCCTGTACCAAATTTTGCTTTTACATTATCTGAATAAAGGACTTCATTACCTTCTATTTTAAAAACTTCTGATGTGTTATTAGCATTGTAAATTTTAAATATTGGATCACTACCACTACTGTTATCTCGTACTCTTAATTGTGTAGCCGTTCCATTTGCATGATGTACATCTAAGTAAGCACCTGCAAATTGTAGACTAGGATTAGTGCCTAATCTTAAATTTCCATTTACAAATAATTTTTCGTTGCTCGAGGTCGAGCCAACGGAGACTGTGTCGTTAGAGGAATCAACAAATAATGTTCCACTGTCGACATTCAATTCTGGCAAGGTACTTCCTATATTTTGCCAACTACTACCATTATAGACTTTAACCGTTGAATTAGAACTGTCTAAGAACAAGTCACCCGCAGATTGGTCGCTAGATGGCTCTGTACCGGTACTTAATTTATTACCCGTACTTTTACCGATCTTAAAATCAGATTGCGTGGTACCTTTAAAATTTCCAAAAATTGCCATTCTTTTTTCCGTTCAGTTCAGTAATTGTAAAACTACTGTCTGTGTCAACTGTCGACACAGTCTTCCCGTTCAATACTATTTATCTTTTTAACTAGTTTTAAGTGGCTTAGATAATTCTTCCCAACTGGTCTCGTAATCACTGTCACCATCTGCGTAACCCATTACACCTAGTTTTTCATATTCAGGTATAAGTTCGTCTCTAAGTAGTCCTATCTTTTTAAGGTTGGGCATTATTCTGCTGAATAACACATCTTGAAATTGTGTTTGAAATATATTCTCTTTTTGATATTCGTCTGTAAACTCTATATCCATACCATATTTTTCCCAAACATCGTATGCTCTTAATCTGTTTCTGCTTACAGTACATGCCTCTAAGGCAAATTGTGCTCTGTCTATCTGTTCTTCTTGTGTAAGTGTTTGTACATAATCTGTTAGGTAGTTTATACCAAATGTAACATGTCTGGCTTCGTCTCTGATAATGTAATCCAGCATTTGATATAACACAGGATCTTTTGTTGCATTTTTTGTAGCATTAAAGGCCGCAAGTGCTAGTCCTTCTATAACAACTTGCATACCAATAAATTTTAAGTCCCAACGTGGATCTGTAAGTATTTTATCCAGTAATCCTTTTAGGGCTCTGCCTATGGGCCAAGTACGTTGTATTCTGGTTTGTAAATATTTGTTAAATGCTTCTACATGTCTGGCTTCGTCAAATGTCTGACTTGCCGCATACAGTTTAGCATTAAATGTAGGCGCACAACTGGCCAACTGACTTGCTACCAATAAAGCACCTTGTTCGCCATGTAAAAACTGACTGAGTGCCCAACTGTTTAAATCTGTAAGAAACTCCATTCTGGTTTCTTTATCCATTTTGTTGAACACAGGATGGTTATCCCATTGAGTATTTTCAAATTCAAACTCTTCTGGGTCCATGCCTTTGTATTCTGGAGACCAATCTACATCAACTTCCACATTCCAGTTTAGTTTTTTACCTAGTTCATATAATTTTTTGATACGATTATCCTGAACTGTATAGTCCCAATTATAACTTCCTGTGAGGGGGGTTTCGAAAATTTCTACGACATCTGTGGGTTCTAGATTGGCAGGATATTCACCATCATGTAACGTGATGTCTCGAGGAGTATCAGTCCTGAGAACTTTCATGTGGGTTATCTACCTGATTTTTGACTGTTTTTGAGTTTTTCTATAGTTGCCATTACCATAGCATCTGCAGTTTTACCGTCGCCAGTTGGAGATCCAAAATTACCACCAAATGCACCTTGTTGAGGATTGTCCATACCAGCAACTATACGATTTAATCTTTGTTCATTTTTTCTAATAAAGAATAACATATATGCTTCAAAGTCCCCGCCTTTCTGACCTAAAATTTTACCTTGTTTTTGTGCGGCATTTTCGGTTTCTCTTTTTGGTTTACCAAACTTTTCTCTTTCTGCTTCAATTTGTCCTAGTAAATTATTATATAGTGCTACTTCTTTTTCAACTGCGTCATAATGCATTTTAGCATCTTTTAAAATAATATTTTGTAGATTTTTATCTATTCCTGGCATATTTTTAGTAATTGTAGTGTAATCATTTCGTGCAAAAGCGGATTGTCCTGACATATTACTACCAAAACTATTCCTTGAATAAGCCATTGCTTGAAAACCAAAAGCATTTGGATATTTTGCCTGTACTTGATTAGCATGATTTTGATCAATCTGCTGTGCCTGAGGAGCATTTGCGTCTGCACCAGGATCTGCACTTACTGGTTCGTCAGCCATTGCTTGGCCTCCCATTGCCATAGCACCTGCTAATCCTAGTCCCATAGCACCTTTTTTAATTTTATCCACCATGCCAGGTGCTTCATACAACTCTGCTTCACTGATTATGCTGTTGTACTCTTCCTGAGTTTCTGCAACTTTAAGACGATCTAGATAAGAATTAATTTGTGCTTCTTCTACTAGGTTTATTAGATTTCTCATTTCATTTGACATAATGTTATTTATCCTTTTCCGACCATTTTATACTATTATTTCTACCAGTCCTGGAGCCGCTTCTGTTTTATGTTCTAATGCTCTACCAACAATTTGTAATGGACTTAACTTGTTTGGTGCTAATGCCACCATGGCATGTCCTGGTACATCACTTGTTATAAGTACATCACCTTTCTTACATGTACCTGCAACTTTACATGGTATTCTTCCACGTAATGCTATTGCTACACCATCTGCCTCTGAATTCATTAAATATGCAGGATCTGTACTTACAACTCCTGCTACTGCATAACTGCCTGCATCGTCTGTTACGGTAACTTCTTTATCTCCACCAATTACTAAAACAGTACCTGGTTCATACTCTGCGTCTGCTTCATACTTCTCAGCCAAGTCAGCATATCTGGCCTGTGTTGCTGTACCCACAAAGAAGTTTGCATCAACATTTCCACTAAAGTCTGCTGATGTCATACCTGTTAATGCTGTATCTAAATTTACTGTTGCACTACCACTAGTTGCACCACCATTTAAATTTGTTCCTGCCACAACTGCTGTGATATCACCTACATTTGTAGTAAAGCCTGAATCGTTATCGAAATTACTTATTTTTATTTCACTTGCGGCTTTTCTGCTTTCAGTAGTTCCATTTTGTAAAATAAACTCTGTAGTGCCTGAAATATCTCCTGTCATGTCTGTAAGTTCACTGAAGTCAAGTGCTAAACTAACTGTACCTGAAGTACCACCGCCACTAAGTCCTACACCTGCTGTAACTCCTTCTATGTCACCAGCATCGTTAGTAAAACTAAACACACCAGTACTAGAATTGTAACTGATATCTCCACTAGCACTAAACAACCCTCTTACGTCTGCATTTGCTAGTGCTAAACTTACTGTGCCTGAAGTACCGCCTCCACTTAATCCAAACCCTGCTGTAACACCTTCTATGTCACCTGCGTCATTTGTAAAACTGAAAACACCAGTACTGGAATTGTAACTAATATCTCCACTTGCACTAAACAATGCTCTTACTTGTGAATTACTTAATTCTATATCAGTACTGTTTGCTGTAAGTCCATATCCAGCACCTACATTAAGTGTTACTGCACCACTTACACCGCCACCTGTTAAACCATCTCCGGCTGTAACGGCTGATATATCTGCATCACTGTCTGTTGCAATAGTAATTGTGCTACCACTATGTGTAACATCTATTCCTGATCCTGCTGTAAATGTCAGTAAACCACCACTTGTTATAGCCTGGTTACCAGCACTATCTGTTGTGAATTGCCAGTTAGCAAAGTTATCTGCTGTTGTTGATATAACACCTGTGCTATTATCATAACTAATTAATCCTGTGCCACTTATTGCTCCTCTGTACTGAGTATTACCTGGGCCTGTGTATGTAAATACACCATTATTATTATCATAACTTAAACTGCCATCTCCACTGCTACTAACAGAAAAGTGTGTTCTTATTGCTGGAATATTTGCATCTATTGTTAATGCTGTTCCGCCATCTGTAATTAAAACATTACTACCTGCTTCTAAACCTTTTACAGCATGGAATGTGTCTGAACCTACAGTTCGTTGTCCTGCATAAAGTTCAAATGTACTAGTACCTGTTGTACCAGTATTTGTATAACTTAAACTACTATTGGCTTCTTCTACTGAGCCAACACTACTTGTTGGTGTAATTTGTTTTTTAGCACCATTTACATATACCCAGGCTTCATTACTGTCTGTAAATATTGCATTCTCTACTGCTACATCTGTTGTAGGTATTAATAAATTACCTGTAAATGTTTTTTGTCCTGCTAAACTTTGATTGCCTGTTGTTCTTATAACAGTATTATCAACATCAATAGTACCACTTGCATAAGTTATACCATCGCCTCCATTTAAATAGGCATCCATGGCCGCATTAGAGGCCGCATCAAAATCTGTTATTTGAGAATGTGGTATTGCAATAGTTGAATTTGTTGCACTTGTAATTTGTCCTTGTGCATTAATGGCAATTTGTGGGATTACTACTGGACTTCCATAAGTTGCGGCACTTACACCTGTATTTGTAATACTGATAGCACCACTACTAAATGTTATTCCTGTTCCGCCACTAAAGTCTGAAAACAGTAACATATTTTCATCTGAACCTGCATTATTAAATTGCCATCTGTCTGCTGTATCGTTCCATTTTAAATATCTTGTTCCACTAGAACGTACAACGTTTATATGTGCATCGCCATCGCTTACTGCACCTGATCTTAATGTTATGTTTGTATCTTCTACAAATAAATCCACCTGTGTAGCAGAGTTAATATTTGCTGTAACATTCAAGTTACCTTGTATTTCAACATCACTTGTAAATGTTTTAGCACCACTAATACTTTGAGTATTGTCTGTTAATACTATATTTGTATTATTTCCTATTGCAATATTGGACTGTGCTTGTATTTCTGCATTAGTTGTTTCTATGACACCAGTACCACTTGTATAAGTTATACCATATCCACCTGAAAAATGTGCTCGTACATTTGCGGCAGAATTATCTATTCTTGCTTGTACTTCTGCTAAATTAGGTCCTGTGTAAGTTACTACACCAGTGCTTGAATTGTATGACAGTGATCCGTCACCACCAGAATCAGTAACACTGATTTGATTTTTTATAAATGCTGTATTTACTTCTACGTTATTTGCATTTACTAATATGCCAGGTCCTGCAACTACATCTACTGTTCTTGTTGCTGTAATATCACCACCGCCTGTAAGTCCAGCACCTGCAGTAATCGTTACTGCACTATGGTCAACATGTTCGTTTGCAACAAAATTTGTTAATGCATCATGATCAATATTTACATTACTTGCACTTGTTATTCTACCTTTGCTGTTTACAGTAAATTGGCCTACTTCGTTTGCATCTCCGTAAACTCCTGCAGTAACTCCTGTTACAGTTAAATTACCTTCTAGGTTTACTGTATTACCTGATCCTGTAAATGTGGCAGTATCGGCAACTAAATCTCCACTTGCACTATTTAAATTAACAGTAACAGCACTACTAAATGCATTTGCAAAATCGGCTGTACCACTAACATTACCTGAAACACTACCTGTAAAGTTTGTTGCACTGATATCTTTATTAAAGGATATTACATTCGAACTATCTAAAAAAGATACCTCTGCAAGATTACTATTACTGTTTAATTTTAATTTTGCTGTTACATTTTGGCCATCTGAATTTATAACTAATTCGTCTGATTGTAGATTATTAACTTTTACAGTATCCTCTTGCTGGACAACCTCGCCTTCAATGGTAAGTTTACCCTGGATAACCAGTTCTTGATCTGCATTAATGTAAGTCTTTTTTGTTGCCATCTAGAATATCCTATATTATAGAACTATTTATCAGATTTTGTGTTTTTGAAAACCAAGTCAAAAAAAGAGGCTCCTAAGAGCCTCTTTAATTCTTCCTGAAACGTTTCGGTTTACTGGAATGCTACGTTTGATAACGTTACCGCATCAACATAGTCTGCCGCATTACCAAGAGATGAAGCAGTATTTGTAAGTTCTTTATAACCATATCTGGTCATGAAACTTACTACTGGTTCAAAACTTGCTGGATCCATTACTGGGCCTGTGCTCATTAATGGAATGTAAGGGCAATAGAATGCTGGAGCATCAGTTTCGCTTGATCCTTTGTAACCAACTAGTACTTTTGTACCGTCAGCCGCATAGTTATCAGCAAATACTCTGATTGTTCCGTTTAATGTACCAACAAACTTAGTGTTTACTGGTGCTTCAAATGAACCTTCAGTTGTTCTAGCAAATGTAGAAGTTGACGCACTTTGTAAGATTGTCAATGCTTCTGGAGATACAACAATGTAGTTACCAGCACCACGTCTTGTTCTAGCCGCGATTCTGTTTGCACTTCTGTTAATCTCAATAGCCAATGCCGCATGTCTATCACCGACATAAATGCTTGTACCACTTAAAGAACCAAAGTCTAAAGTTGTACCTGCACCTGCTAGAGTTCTTAGTGAACCGATAATTTCTTGGTCGATTTCAACTACGATCTCTTGTGCTAATGCCTGCATGATTTCTGCTTCGACGTCTACGCCGTGCATCGCTTCTGCATCTTGAGCCGCCTCAAAAGTCCATCTTGCTGATAACCTTCTGGTTTTCGCTTCAACGGTTTCTTTTAAGATTTGAATGCTCATTTTTCTACCAGGATTTCCTTCAGCCGCCGCTGTGGCGTCTGGGGAACCTGCGTATGAACTAGCAAGTTTAAAAGGACTTAATGCCTCGTCACCTGCTGTTGCTCCACCACCAGTTTCCGCATAACGTACTCTTAATGTATGGATTTGTCCTACTGGACCACTCATTGGTTGTACACCAACGAGTTCGTTAGCGATAACAGAAGGCATAACCCTTCTAATTAACGGTAACATTACTTTGTTTAATGTTGCTACTGAACCTGCACCTGTGGCACCTGCTGTTGCGGCCTCTGACAAATGTCTCTTTGTATTTTCGAGGACCACATCTAATGAGGATTTTCTGTTTCCATCTAACCCTTCAAGCAAGGCTTCCTTAGTTGCGGACCAGTTGCTTTCAAATAAATCTGCCATTTCTAACTCCTATTTTATTTTGAAAGTCCGGCTAATTTACGGATTACGTCGATTTCAACTACGTCTTCCGCTTTGTCATCGGCTTCTGCTGTAACAACAGCCGCCTTATTACCAGTATGTTCACTAGTAACTGATTCTGACAATGTCTGCTTTTCTCTTGGTGCTTCGCTGTCAAGTACTGAAGGCAAATACTTATTGAATTGCTCTTCTAACTTTTCAGTTTTAACACTTTCAAGTAAATCAGACATAATTTCTTTCTTCTCTTTGCCTAGTGGCGCCATAAGTTCGTTGAGTTTCTCTTTTCTTTCGAATCGATCTTCTGCAACTCTTAACTTAGATTCAGTTAATTTAACTGCATCTTCTTTCTCTTCAATTGCTTGTTGAGATTCGTTAAGTTTGGCTTCCATTTCGACGATTTGTTTTTGTACTTTCTTGATTTCTTTTGCTTCGTTTAGGTAACTAGTACCATATTCGTTTGCAAATGCTTCAAAAATTCTTCGACCGAAGTCATTTTCACGAGCCTTAGTAATATCGTCTTTAAATGATCTAACTTCATTTGTAATAACTTTGTTGACAACGTTTTCAACTTTGTCAGCCGCTTTACTAATGAAATCTTTCTTCGCTTCAGCAAGTTGTTTTTTGCCTTCACGGACCATTTTGACTTTTTGCTCCACAAGACCTTTTTTGTCTTCGTGGAATTCTGATAGTTCTCCAGCAAGTTGCTCCGCAACAAAATTATCTAATTTCGTTACATGATCACTTACGTTGGCTCTATCTGCTCTAAGTTCTTTAACTTCCTTTGCAACCATTTCAGTTACAAATTTGTCAAGCACTTTGGCATGCTCACTAATGGCTTTGTGATATTTGACACGATCTGTTGCTAGAACGTTTTTTTCTTCTGCAATCTCTTTGATCTCTGCCTCAACTTTTTCTGAGATGAACTTGTCCATTGCTTCAACAATCTGACCTTTGTCATGACTGTATCTTTGAGCAAACTCTTCTCTAAGTTCAGCAGTAATCTCGTCTCTTGCTTCAGAAACTTTATTGTTCCATGCTTCTTGAAGAGCGTCTTTAACTTCAGAAGTTAAATCTGCATTCTCAAGTAGATCTTTAAAATTCACTGCCATCGTAGTCTCCTACTTAATTTTTAATTCATTGATGAAGCCAGTGATAGCCTTCATCAAGTGGTTTTCTGCACTTTTATCGTGTGTTAATGCAGATGCGGTGTCAAATAATTGTGCACCGCCTCGCATATTAAATAAACTTTCATAGATCGTTTTAGGGTAGGCATCTGGTGCACTTGGTTGTGCCACAATGTCTACTGTTACTATATCAAAATCGGATACACGTCCACTTTCGTTGACATTACCACTTCCCCGACTTGATACACCAAGTTTTGCTCCTGCCTTCAATAATGCTCTTGCAATATTTCCCATTGGTGTTTCTATGATTTTCAACTTTCCTAGACCATCGCTGTCTTCACAGTATAAGTCTGTAATAATATGACTTACTCGGTCTAGATTAATTTGTAGTTCTTCTGGATGGTCTAATTCGCCCATCACAGTTTCGCCTTTGGATAGTCTTTGTTTAACACTTTCACATGCTTTTTTAATTTCATCTTTGGGATATACTCTACCGTTTTGGTTTTTTACATCTCCTTGTATGAAAAGTCCAGCCATAAACAAGTCCTTGCCATCACTGGATTCCATTATCTGGACTCCAGATTGCTCAGGACTCATGTATTCATATAGTTTATTGGCCATTTGCTATCCTCTAAGTACCTAAATTATACTTTTTTAGGTTCTACTTTAAGATTGTCTGAACCGCCGCTGTCGGAAGGCTTGTTTTCGCCCATGTTTCCTTCGCCGCCGTCATTAATCTTAATAGGTGATCCTGCATCTTCTACTTTTGATCCGCCACTTGGAAGTGGTGCATCATTGTTGTCCATGCCTGGATCTTTTGGATCTGCTACTTTGTCTTGTAACTTAGTTGCTTCTTCAACAACTTCGTCTGACTCTTCAGCAACTTCTTCGTCAAGATCGTACTCAACACTTTCTAGGTCAAGTTCGTCTTCCATTTCTTCGGCATCCATTTCGGCTTCTTCACCGTCTTCCATACCGTCGTCATCGTTGTCTGCAAGTAGTTTTTCAAATTCTGCTTTAAGATCGTCAAGTTCGTCTTCAAGTTCGTCAACTTTGTCCTCTAGGTCGCCGTCTTCTTCTTCCTTGTTTTCGTCCTCGTCTTCTTCGCCAATTTCGTCTGCTTCGATTTCTTCCTCATCAGCAAGAATGTCGTCTTCTAGATCATTACTTTGATCAACAACTTCATCTACTTCTGATTCTTCAACAGCCTCTTCCTCAGATTCCTCTGATTCTTCAACTGCTTCTTCTTCTGATTCTGTGGATTCTTCAACTTCTGCATCTTCTTCAGCAACGTCTTCGTCTAAAACTTTTTCATATTCTGCTCGTGCTTTCGCAACAACATACTCATGAAGTAGTTCTTCGGCTTTTTCGTTTTCTTCTGCAAGGAGAAGTTCAAGAATTTCTTCTAATTTACTTCTTGATTCTGACATTGTGGTCTCCTTAATGTTCAAATACCATTCAAGACACGAGTGTCACTAATGGTCTGTTTAATACTTATATAAAAAAGTGTTTTTATGTGCGAAAAGGTGTGAAATTGAGTGATTCTGAGTGATTTCTGTATATTATGTAAAATCCTAAATAATATTTATATAATAGGAATAAAAATTAAAAACTGTTTTATATAATGCCACCAACACCTGCATCGGCACTAGGACTAGCATACATCACTTTCTGAAACTTACCATGCTCTATTTCTTCGGCTCTTTTTATTTCTCTTGCTTTACGCAATTTACTTAAAGTTTCCAAAGTCATTTTAGGCTTCCTGCTATCTTCTTTATTTCTTCGCTGAAATTCATCAAATTCAGGATTGTAAAATTCTATAAGTCTCATTATAATGGCTCTCCAGCATCTAAATCAGTACCGCCTTCTGGTGGTATATCAGTATTTATCTCTGGTGTATCTGGTTCTGGAACTATGTCTTGTGGTATCTCTGTGTTTGGATCTACATTTACATCAGGTTCTGGTCTTACACCAATATTTCTGAGGTCCATATTTTTATCACCATCTGCAAATTTTTCGTATCCGTTTTCTTTACGCCATAATGCTTCGTTGTCTTTCATTTCATCTTCAGTAAGTCCAAGATATTTTTTCATTTTAAACTGATTACTTAGGAACTGTGTAGGAGCAAGTGTATTAAATAGGTTTGCTCTTTCCTGATCTAATTGTAGTTCTCTGTAACTACTGAAGTTCATTGGCTTGTTAAATGTAATATAAAAGTCGCCGTTATCTATTTCGATGCCTCTGTGTTTGAGGAACATTTTAAACTCATCGTCCATGTCCTCTTGTATTTGCTTTTGTAGTCTTTCCACATACTTTGCAAATCTGTATTCCTGAATAAAAGCAATACCCACTTTACCGTCGTTGTAAACACTACTTCCATCTTCTGGTCCTGTTGGCAAATAACTGCTAGGTACTCTTAAACCTCTTAAAAGTTTATTGTTAAAGTATCTTAAGTCATCTATTTGTCCCAAGTTTTCTCCACCTGGTAATGTATCAACTTTTGAGCCTCTGCCTTCTGCTGTTGTGGCAAAGAAGTAATCTTCCAACATACTCATTGGATTATAGGCACTATCGGCAACACTTGTGCCATCTGACTTTTTGTTTGGTACACGTTTTTGTTGTACTTCGTATTTTACTTGCTCTAAATACTGCCTTGCTTTGTGTGGAGGCATATTACCTACATCAATAAAGAACACACGTCTTTCTGGTGCTCTGTGTACCCTGTATATAATAATTGAATCTTCTAATAGTTCTTTTTGTTTGAAAACTTTAAAAACAGGTTCTAAAATACTAACACCAAAAGGCCAACTGTGATCCATGCCTTCTGTTAAACTAACATGAACAATATGTTTTGCATCTACAGGCACACCCTGGTCAACTCCATCCATTGCACCTGTCATATAATTGTTAGATTTACTGTTTACTGTACTATACCCACTTGCAAGTCCACCACCTGCACCATAAGGTCTGCTATGTAATGGTGCTACATCTGTGGCAACCAGATCTTCAAAGTTTGGCTGTAAATTTTTAATAAAGTATGTCTGTATCTTTTTGCCCTGACTTTCATTTACAATAACTTTTTCTATATTTGCAGGATCTATCCAATACAGTTTATAACTTTGTGGGTCTCTAATAAAAAATTGGTCTCCGTATTTAATTGTGCTACGGAATATTCTGTATGCTCTTTTGTGCATTTCATTTAGTCTGCACCACTGAGTAAGAGATTTGTTAAGGATCTGATTTTCTGTATCAGAAGGATCTGTATTATAATTTATTGCAAATGGCAAACCAGTATAATCATCTTCCTGTGTGCCAAATTCAGACATAGTGTCCAATGCAGAGTTAATTTCCAGGTCAGTATCCATTTGATCATACTGAATATATCGCATAAGTCTGTTAGGACTTCCTGCATATACCTCAGGTAACCAACTTGCATATCTACTAGTAGCCGCACCAGGACCGCCTTCGCTGTTGCGTTGACCTGTTACGTTTAATGGTAGACCGCTGTTGTCTACTGATGAAAAGTATTTTCTCCAACTCATATAGAATCCTTTAACATATTATTTTATACTATTTATCGGATACTGTCAAGTATTTTTGGATTACTGATTAGATCTGTTTAATTGAACTATCTAGAGTATCTAGTTTTTTATTTGATGTTTTTAGTTCTGCAAGTGCTAATGTTAATATTTTGGCTTCACTAGATAATTCGTCTATTTCTCTTGCTTCACCAACAGTCATACCGCCCATGGATTCTGCACCTGCGGCGGCACCTAAGAAACTGAGACTTAAACCGCCTCTATTACGTTGTTGTTGTACCTGTGCATATTGCAGTTGTTGTTGCTGTTTTTCTGCAACTTCTAATTGTTTTTCCTGTGTTTTCTTTTTATTAATACTGGCTATTCCATCATCGTCAAAAAAGATATCTTTTAAAAGACCAAGACCTCCACCTATTGCGGCACCTACGGCTGTGCCTATCACAGGTATTACACTACCTATAGCCGCACCATAAAGAGCACCTTGACCTACATCACCTAACGTATCCACTACACGTCCACCTGTTGTAGTCTCTCCAAGTGCATTACTTCCAGCATTGGAGACCGCTCCAACAGCCATTCCTCCTAAGGCAAATGCGCCTCCTTTCATCAATCGACCGCCCATTCCTTTGCCAAAAATTCCTCCGCCGGCGGCCATGCCTCTTGCGGCCATTTTTGTCATTAAGAGATTCCAGGATGTCAACATACCTGGGCCTACACTCATCCATAATGCCAACATGGCTGTTGAAATAGCGGCATAAATTGCCGAGGCACCTAATAAGACCCCAAATGCAGTTATAAGACCGAAAATTACTTGAGGATTAGAAAATAATGCCCCAAAGAATGCCGGAATTGCTACAACAAGAGCCTCCATGAGTATTGCAAGTGCGGCACTTAAAGCCGTTACTAGATAATTTGTTAGGCCACCTATTAGGTCAAATTGTCCTTTACTATCGAAAAACCCTTCCATGACATCTTCCACAAAATCAATAAGTTTATCTCCAAACCTATTGAGTCCGTTTACAATGTTATTAAGAGTGGCATCAAAATTATTTACAAAATCACCGCCAAATATTCTCTGTACAAATCTATTAAAAATACTACCTAATGTTTCACCAACTCTACTGGCAATTTGTGAAAGCCTGGAATTTGCATCACTGGCTGAGCCTAATGCATCTGCAAATTGTTTTAAGCCACTTTCAGCACCTAGTACTAAAGAATTTTTAAACGTACTTAAAGCACCTTGTCCTAATTTAAGAACATTTTCAAAGTTTGTCATTGCACGTTGTATGTCACTAAATCTACCTGCAACTTCTCCCATTCTGAAGTTTTCTCTGGCATTAGCGGCATCTACTGAGAAACCAATTAATTGCTGTACAACCTGTTGAAGATCATTTGGTAGGGCGGCAACCAACTGTTTTAAATTACCAGTGTCTGTGGTTTCTACTGCATTAAGAACTCCTAACACCCTGCTTTGTACCTGATCCATTGTAATGGAACCATTT
>CEQX01155175.1_pt1 | contig 27365 bp, 26 predicted proteins | sample 356261 | NCBI WGS metagenome assembly CEQX01 (sample SAMEA2621076, study PRJEB7988) | marine metagenome | isolation source: saline water (ENVO:00002010), including | reverse complement strand
AGCTGATATTACAACTCCCTCTGATGCTTCTCTGTCTGCTCTTTTAGCAGCTACCTTTTGTCCTTTTTTTCTAAGGATATCAATCGCTTTAGTCATATCACCATCAGCCTCGACTAGAGCTTTTTTACAATCCATCATTCCTGCACCAGTTTGCTTTCTTAATGCATTTACCTCAGAAGCAGTAATTTTTGTCATTTCGTAAAGTATTTTTTTTAATTATCAATTATTTTTTTCTTCTAGTTGTTCAACTTTTTCTTCATTAGGAGCAGCATTAGCTTCAGATTTAGCAGAAGCAGCAGCTTCTTTTTCAGAATTTCTTTCTGAAAGACCTTCTTGGATAGCATCAGTTACTATAGAAACTATTTTTTCAATAGAACGACTAGCGTCATCATTTCCTGGAATACAGAAGTCCACTAAATTAGGGTCAGAATTTGTGTCAACAATAGCAAAAGTTGGAATACCTAATTTTTTAGCCTCAGCGATTGCAATGTGCTCTCTATGAATATCCACTACAAATAAAGCAGCAGGAATTCTATTCATTGAGGCGATACTACCAAGGTTTTTATCTAATTTGTCTCGTGTTCTTGACACTTGTAAGCGCTCTCTTTTAGATAATGTATCAATAGTTCCATCCTCTTTCATTTTATCAATGGAATTCATTTTTTTAATCGCCTTGCGAATAGTCGCAAAATTGGTTAGCAAACCACCAGACCATCTTTCAGTAATATATGGCATATTTATTCTTTTGGCATGGTTAGAAACCGATTCTTTTGCCTGTTTTTTTGTAGCAACAAACATTACTTTTCTACCTGACTTTGCCAAATGCTTAAGTGCTGCACAAGCATGGTCTAACTTAATAATAGTTTTGTTGAGATCGATAACATGGATTCCATTTTTCTCCATAAAAATATAGGGGTCCATTTTTGGATTCCACTTTCTTGTTAGGTGACCGAAATGTACACCTGATTCTAATAATTCTTTAAAATTTGTTCTAGACATTTTTAAAATTGTTTACATTCATTAATTAACAATTACTTAGTAGTATTAGTTTATAGTCTAAGTAATTTAGATACTAAACAATATCCTAAGATATTAACGCTTACTAAACTGAAATTTCTTACGCGCTTTCTTTTGCCCTGGTTTTTTACGCTCCACCATTCTTGGATCACGAGTCATTAAACCTTCAACTTTAAGAGCTGAACGGTTTTCAGGATCAAATTGACATAAGGCACGAGAAATTGCCAATCGTACTGCTTCTACTTGACCAGTAATGCCACCACCACTTACATTCACTTTTACATCAAATTTTCCTTCCATATCAACTAGACTGAATGGTTGGTTTAATTTATAAAGTAAAGTATCTGTAGTGAAATACTTGTCTGATTCACGGTTATTTACCGTGATATTTCCTTTGCCTTTACTCATATAAATACGAGCAACTGCTGATTTTCTTCTTCCAATGGTGTGTATTGTATCCATCGTTATAGTTTTATTTTTATTTCTTTGGGTTGTTGTGCTTCGTGCTTGTGGTCAGCACTAGCATAAACGTGGAGGTTAGAGTAAAGTGAGTTACCTAGCTTATTCTTTGGCAACATACCTTTAATAGCTTGTCGGACTAATGACGTTTGGTCTCTGTCGAATAATTCTTTTGGAGAAATTCTCTTTTGACCTCCTGGATAACCTGTATGTTTAAAGTGCTCTCTGTCAGTCCATTTTTGTCCTGTTAAACGAATCTTGGCTGCATTTATAACCACTACATAATCGCCACAGTCTGCGTGTGGAGTAAAATTAGTTTTATGCTTACCTCTAAGTATTGATGCTACCTGAGAAGCTAAACGACCTAAAACTAAATCTTCAGCATTTACTAAGACCCATTGCTTATCAGCCGTTTCTTTATTTGCTGAGATTGTTTTATAACTTAGTGTATCCACTATTAATTATTTTTAATATTAAAACACTTTGAAATACCACATTCCAAAGGGACGGCAAAAGTAGAATTTTATTTTAATTCAACAAAATTTTATCACCCATAATTAGTTGATAATTTTCATTTCCTTACCAACCTTAGTAAAAGCGGATATAGCTCTATCTAGATGCTCCTTGTTATGTGCTGCTGAAATCTGAACCCTAATTCTTGCTTGTTCTTTTGGTACTACAGGAAAAAAGAATCCTATTACATAAATACCTTCCTCAAGCAATTTATCTGCCATTTTTTGAGAAGTTTTGGCATCGTATAACATAACTGGTACAATTGGATGTACTCCATCTTTTATTTCAAAACCTGCCTCAGTCATTTTACTTCTAAAATAAGAAGTATTACTTTCCAACTTATCCCTAAGATCTGTAGAATTCGATATTATATCTAGTACTTCAATTGCTGAGCCAACAATGGATGGCGCTAGAGAATTAGAAAATAAATAGGGCCTTGAACGTTGCCTGAGAATATCTATAATTTCTTTCCTTCCTGAGGTAAATCCTCCCATAGCTCCGCCTAAAGCCTTTCCTAAGGTTCCCGTAATAATATCAACCCTACCCATAACATTATGGTATTCGTGAGTTCCTTTTCCGGTCTTACCAACAAAGCCTGTTGAATGGCATTCGTCAACCATAACTAAAGCATCATATTTGTCAGCTAAATCACATATTATATCTAGCTGCGCAATATAACCATCCATTGAAAATACGCCATCAGTGACAATAATTCTATTACGTTGTTCTTGTGATTCAATCAGTTTTTGTTCTAAATCGGCCATATCGTTGTTACTGTATCTATAACGAACTGCCTTACTCAAACGAATACCATCTATTATTGAAGCATGGTTCAATGAGTCAGAAATTATCGCATCTTCCTTAGTGAAAAGCGGCTCAAAAACTCCTCCATTTGCATCAAAAGCTGCGGCATAAAGAATGGTATCTTCGGTGCCTAAAAACTCAGCTAATTTATGTTCTAAAGTCTTATGAATATCTTGAGTGCCACAAATAAATCTCACTGAAGATAAACCAAAACCATGAGTATCCAAGCTATCTTTAGCAGCCTGTATTACTCTAGGGTGAGAAGATAGTCCTAAATAATTATTAGCACAAAAATTAATGACTTCATCACCACTGCTAACACGTATATCAGCACCTTGTGGCGTAACTATGGTTCTTTCATTTTTATATAAACCAGCTTCTTTTATTGATTTCAGCTCAACAAGCAGTTGATTTTTTAATTTACCGTACATACTATTTTAAATATTTTAAGAATAATAAAAGAGAGACTCCTGCCTATTTAGCTAAGAATTATTTTACAAATTTAAACAACTCCTTGGTCAATCATTGCATCTGCTACTTTGACAAAGCCTGCAATATTAGCACCCTTAACATAGTCAACAAAATCTCCATTTGCACCATATTTCACACATGAAGTATGAATATCTTTCATTATTTTTTTTAATTTTTCATCAACCTCCTCTCTTGTCCAATTCATCCTTAAAGAATTTTGTGACATTTCTAAACCGGATGTAGCTACTCCTCCGGCATTTGATGCTTTTCCTGGCGCAAATAATATTTTAGCTGATTGAAAAACTTCAATTGCTTCCGGAGTTGAAGGCATATTAGCTCCCTCACAGACACATATGCAGCCATTATTTATCAAGGCTTTAGCATCATCACCATTTAATTCATTTTGTGTGGCACAAGGTAAAGCTATATCACATTTAATTGACCAGGGTCGCTTTCCTTCAAAAAAATCACAATTAAATTGCTCCGCATATTTTTTTATACGTCCTCTTTTAATATTTTTTAACTCCTTTACAAAGGATAACTTATCAAAATCTATTCCATCTTTATCAAAAATAAAACCAGAAGAATCGGAAAGAGTAACAACTTTTGCACCTAACTGTATGGCTTTTTCACAAGCATATTGTGCAACATTTCCAGAACCTGAAATACTAACTACTTTGTTTTTAAAATCTATGTTATTAGTAGACATCATATTTTGAGCAAAATAGACTGTTCCATATCCAGTAGCTTCAGGACGAATTAGGGATCCTCCCCAATTTACACCTTTACCAGTTAGTACTCCAGTAAACTCATTTCTTATCCTTTTGTATTGCCCAAACATATATCCTATTTCTCTTCTACCTACCCCAATATCTCCTGCAGGAACATCAGTATTTGGTCCAATATGACGACTTAGTTCTGTCATAAACGACTGACAAAAACGCATAACTTCATTATCAGTTTTACCTTTAGGATCAAAGTCTGAACCTCCTTTGCCACCACCCATAGGAAGTGTAGTTAAAGAATTTTTAAAAACTTGTTCAAAACCAAGGAATTTAAGAATACCTAAATTTACTGATGGATGAAATCTCAAACCACCTTTATATGGACCAATTGCTGAGTTAAACTCTACTCTAAAGCCTCGATTTATTTGAGTCTTTCCGTTATCATCTATCCATGGAACTCGAAAAATAATTGTTCGTTCAGGTTCTACAATACGGTCTAGTATATTTGAAGATTTATACTTTGGATTTTCCTCCATAAATGGAATTATGGCATCCGCTACTTCTTGTACTGCCTGAATAAAAACTGGCTCGTGAGCATCTTTTGCCAAAATTTTTGACATAAATGCATCAATCTTATCTCGGTATTTCAAAGACATAAATTAATTTTTTAAGTTAAAACAAATGTATAATTTTTCAATGTTTAAACTATTTTTTTTTTAAATTATTAATCTAAATAACTAATGAAAATTTAGACTAAAAATAGTGTTAATTATACACTTATTCAATAATTAAATAAAATCTATATATGTTAATTAATTCTAGGCTTTTCGAAGTGAAAAAATTAAAGCATAAAATAAATGTTATTGATTCATCCAAAGTAATATTTATTGTGACGTGCCATTAAATTTGTAATTTGCAAATCTAAATTTACATTTGAATGAATTTTTTTAGACTTAATATAATTTTATTTACAATTATATTATTTCACCAATTAAAAGCACAAGAAATAACCGGAATCGTAAGAGATGGGATTACCAAAGAAGCATTAATTGGTGTTAATATAATACTTGATGGAAAAGGAATATCATCTTCGGATTTTGATGGAAAATTTAAGATTAAAACATCTGTAGGTAGTCACGAAATTATTTTTAAGTTTATTGGTTATAAGGAAGAAAAAATCAATCTGAATTTATCATCAAATCAAACAAAAAATATTGTAGTTGAAATGAATGAAGATGCAGAGCTTATCAAGACTGTAATAGTATCAGCGGGAAAATTTGAGCAACGAATTGAAGAGACCACGGTATCTGTTGAAGTAATAAAACCAGGGCTAATATCAGACAAGAATACAACAAATATACAAACTGCAATTGATCAAGTTCCAGGAGTAAATATTACTGATGGCCAAGCAAATATTCGGGGTGGAAGTGGTTGGAGTTATGGTGCAGGAACACGGGTACAAGTTTTAGTTGATGATATGCCGCTTATTTCAGGAGATGCAGGTCAAGCGCAATGGAGTTTAATATCTACTGAAAATATTAATCAAGTAGAAATAATTAAAGGAGCGTCTTCAGCCCTTTATGGCTCTTCAGCCTTAAATGGCGTAATAAATATTCGCACGGCCTATCCTAATGATAATCCAGAAACAAAACTAAACTTTCACATAGGATATTATGATGATGCAAGTCGTGAAAGTCTAAATTGGTGGGGAGAAGATAAACGAAGCATACATGGTTTTGATTTTTTACACAAAGAAAAAATTGGTGACCTTGATTTGGTATTAGGCGGTTTTATTTTAGACGATAAAGGCTATCGATATGGTGAAGAAACTAATAGAAAGCGTTTTAATTTTAATACACGCTATAAAGACCAAAAAATAGAAGGTCTATCATATGGCATCAATGCTAATTTTCTACTTAACGAAACAGCATCAGCACTTATATGGCAAAGTTATGATGAGGCCTACATTCCGTTAGATAGTTCCGTAACAAAAACAAGTGGAGACGTCTACAATGTTGATCCTTTCGTTACCTATATGAATCCCAACAATGGTGACAAACATAATATAAGGACAAGATACATGAGAGTTATTAATGATAACAGCACTAAAGATGACCCCAATAGTCAGGATAATGAGTCTAAAACCTATTATACAGAATATCAATATCAAAAAAATATAGAATCTATCAAATTAAATTGGACTACAGGTCTAATGAATGAATATGTAAGTGCTACCGCAGAGTTGTTTAACGGATCAAACTATAGATTAAATAATGCGGTATTTACTCAAATTGATAAAAAAATTGGCAGCAGAATCAATATTTCATTAGGCGCAAGATATGAGCAATTCAAGTTAAAAACTAGCGAATCTTACTATATTTCGGGCGATTCAATAAACTCATTTCTTGCTGCAAAACCTGTTTTAAGAGCTGGAGTTAATTATCAATTAGCAGAGGGTACATTTTTAAGATCCTCTTGGGGACAAGGTTATCGATTTCCAAGTATTGCAGAACTATTTATTGAAACAGAAGTTGCAAAAGGCATTTATGTTTATCAAAATCCAGAACTTAAACCTGAATCAGGCTGGAGCTCTGAAATAGCAATAAAGCAAGGCTTTAAAATTGGAAATTGGGGTGGTTACTTAGATATTGCTGGATTTATTATGGAGTATGAAAATATGATGGAGTTTAGTTTTGGTCAATGGGAACAAACGTCAGCAAATAGTTTAGGTGTTGGATTTAAATCCATCAATATCGGTAATACAAGAATTTCAGGAGTAGAATTTTCATTAACAGCAGGAGGTAAAATTGGGGAAAATGAACTTGTTTTACTAGGCGGATATACATATATTGATGCTATCCCACTAAACCCTGAAATTTCATACGATGAAGATATAAATGGTAATGAATTAAATTATTATAATACAAGTTCATTAGATTCTAATACATTATTTTTAAAATACAGGCATAGGCATGTAGCTAAATTAGATTTAGAATATAAAATTAGAAAATGGTCTTATGGCACAAGCCTAAGGTATAATAGTTTTATGCTTAATGTAGATAAGATTTTTGTAGATCCATTATTTGAGACTCTAGTTCCAGGCATTTCTCAATCTAGGAAAGCTCTAGCTAATGGTGACTTTATAGTAGATTTTAGAGTTATTTATGATTTAAATAAAGCCACATCACTTTCACTAATAGTCAATAATTTAACAAATCAAGAATACCAAACTCGTCCTGCCAATATGATGGCACCTCGATCAATATCACTTAAATTAGGAATTTCTATATGACAGCAATAGGTATTATACCCTCACGCTATTGTTCAAGTCGATTTCCTGGCAAACCACTGAAAAATATTTTAGGAAAAAGTATGATTCAACGTGTTTATGAACAAGCAATGAAGTCAAAATTAGATAAAGTTATTGTTGCTACAGATGATCAAAGAATTTTTAATGAAGTTCTTTCTTTCGATGGAGAGGTTGTTATGACATCATCTAAACATATTAACGGGACCGAAAGATGCCTTGAAGCAATACAAAAAATCAACTCTAAACATAAAATTATAATAAATATACAAGGTGATGAACCATTTATAAATCCTGCTCAAATAAATCAACTAATTGATTCATTCGAAGACGAAAAAATCGAAATAATTACGTTAGCCAAGCGAATTGAAAGTGAAGAAATATTTTTTGATCCAAACAAAATTAAAGTAAAAATTGATAATAAAAAAAGAGCTGTTTCTTTCGATCGAATGATAAATTCAGAATTCACAAAAACATTTTATAAACACATAGGAATATATGCATATCGACCAACAGTTTTAAAAAAAATATGCTTTCTCAATCCAACTAGTTTGGAAATAAAACATAAATTGGAGCAGTTGAGATGGTTAGAAAACGGATTAGATATTCTAGTTTTAGAAACATCATTAGATTCCTTTAACGTGGACACCCCTGATGATTTAAAAAAAATTATTGAAAGATTTGGGAGTAGTAAGTGATTTTGATATTTTAGCAAAACAATGAAAACAAAAATCAACAAACATATTTCTTCTTTATTGTCTGAACATAATTGTGTTATAATCCCAAATTTTGGCGGATTTGTTGCAAATTATGAGTCTGCTCGAATAGATAATAATTCACAATTTATTTATGCTCCAAAAAAAAGCATTGTATTCAACAAAAGTCTTCAAAGCAATGACGGTTTACTCATTAACGAAATTGCTACAATTGAAGGAAAAACATTTAAGCAGGCTAAAGTAGAATTAGATAAATACGTGATTGATCTCAAGGAATCTTTACGTTTACATAAAAAAGTATTTTTAAATGATGTTGGCACTTTAATACTTGGTTCAGAAGAAAATATTTTATTTGTTCAATCTAACTCACATAATCATTTACTTGATAGTTTTGGGTTTTATACAATACAGTATCCTACCATACATAGAACAACTGTTCAGGATAAATTTGAAGAAAAAATAAAAGCTATTGATCGTAAAGGATTAACTAGTAACAAAAAAGCATTACTAAAAATTGCCGCGGTTCTTTTACCAATATTAATGATTAGTGCATTTGGAATAAGCAATAAAGATAAAATTAAAAGCAACTACGCAAACCTTATGCCATTTACTTTTTCAAATGTAGAAGCTGTTGAAACCAAACCATTAAATAGTTTAGACCCATTTATTATTGAAAGCCCAACCAATTCTATTGAGAAGGCAGTAAAATCCTTTTATGAAATTAAACAAAAAAAATTCTTAGATAAAACTAATGAATTACACAAGCATTTTATAATTGCAGGTTCTTTTTCTTCTGAAGAAAACGCTCAAAAAATGATATCTAAATTAACAAAAGATAAATATAAAAATTCTAAAATTGTCAACAAAAGTAGCTCTGGATATTTAAGAGTAAGCTATGAAAGTTACAGTAAATCTAACGAAGCATTAATAGCACTCAGAAAAATTAAAAAAACAAATCCATCGGCTTGGCTTCTGTCATTAAAGTAAAATATGTCTTCTAAAACATCTTTAAAAAGCTTAGCCACTCTTACTGAGATGGTACTTCCTAATGATACAAACAATCTAGACAATTTAATGGGTGGTAGACTTTTACATTGGATGGATATAGCTGCAGCAATATCTGCTCATCGTCATTGTGGAAGAATTGTCGTTACAGCCTCAGTAAACAACGTTTCTTTTGAAAAGCCAATACCAAGAGCTAGTATTGTGACTCTTGAGGCTAAAGTTTCAAGAGCTTTCAAATCTTCTATGGAAGTGTTTGTTGATGTGTGGATGGAAAACCAAAGCACAAAAGGACGTGTTAAGTGTAACGAAGCTATTTACACGTTCGTAGCAGTTGACCAATTAGGAAATCCTATTTCAGTGCCCTCTATTATTGCAGAGTCTGAGATTGAAAAAGAACGCTATGATGCTGCTTTAAGAAGACGTCAATTAAGCCTAATACTTTCGGGTAGATTAAAACCAGAAGATGCAGATGAGCTAAAAGCTCTTTTTATTAAAAAATAATTCCATTCTATTTAAAATTTCATCTGAAGTAATAGTTGAAATACATTTATTTTTTCCGCGACACCTTTGTCCATGCCTTGAGCATGGCCTATCATATTTTTTAGAAATAATTAATTGTGAGAAATTATTAGTTTGATAAGGATAAAATCCTAATGAGGGTTTAGTACATCCCCAAAAAGAAATAATTGGCTTTTTTAAAGCTGATCCAATATGCATCATGCCTGTATCATTTGATAGTAAAAGAACAGAATTATTAATAATTAAAGCCGATTCATTTAATGTTGTTTTACCACAGAAATTATATAAAGTTTTATTATTACTTTTTAATAATTTATCAGCTAACTCGAAATCATCTTGGCCTCCTATAAATACTATCGGAGTTTTAATTTTAGACAATACCTCATTAATAATGTTAAAATTTAGTTTTTTATTTTGATGAGATCCAGCAAGCGACCACACAATATAGTTATCATTTAAAATATAATTTTTAGATATTTTTGAATCAATAAAAAAATCTAATCCATTATTATCAATTTTATAATTGATCAAAGAACTTATTGTATTTAAATTTCTATCAACTATATGTTGATTTTTTAAAAAATTAATGCCAAAATTTATATATAAAAGCTTATGAAGGTTATTTTTTCTAATTTTTAAAGTTTTAATATTAAGAATAATTCTCAAAATATTAGATCTTATATTATTGTGTAAATCAACAATTAGTTCATAATTTTCATTTTTCAAATCATTTATAATCTCAAAAATTGATTTATTTATTACATAAATTTTATCAATAAAAATATTATTTTCAATAGTTGAAACATTCTCAAACTTAGTTAAAAAATGTATGATATAATCATTTTGTTTAAGCGCTCTAACAACAGGAGTAGTTAGAATTATATCACCAATTGATGAAAATCTTATCACTAAAATTTTCTGCTTTTTAATCATTATCAAAACTAATAAATAATTCTAATTTTGTAAATGTGTTTTATATTGATTCACATACACATTTGTTTTCTAGCCAATTTGATAATGATAGACATCAAGTTGTTCAAAAAGCCATTGAGCAAGGGGTTGACAAAATGCTACTTCCCAACATAAATAGTAAAACGTTAGAGGCGATGCATCAACTATGCCAAGATTTTCCACAGCATTGCTTCCCTATGATGGGGCTTCACCCCTGCGATGTCAAAGACGATTATGAGGAAGAATTGAAAATTATCAAATCTCATCTTGACAAAGGTAAGTATGTAGCTATAGGCGAAATTGGAATCGATTTATATTGGGACAAGGGCACATTAGACATTCAAAAAAAAGCTTTCCGACAGCAATTGAAATGGGCTAAAGAATACGACTTGCCAGTAGCAATACATATTAGAAAAAGTTTCGATACAATTTTCGAAGTGTTAGAAGAAGTCAATGACCAAAATTTAAGAGGTGTTTTTCATTGTTTTACAGGATCAAAAGAACAAGGACAAAAAGCCATAGAAATGGGTTTTATGCTTGGAATAGGCGGAGTAGTTACCTTCAAGAATAGTGGTTTAGACAAAGTCTTAAAAGAGCTTCCATTAGAGAAACTTTTATTAGAGACCGATAGCCCATACCTTGCTCCTACACCATATAGAGGACAACGCAACGAAAGTTCCTTCATTACAATAGTAGCACAGAAATTGGCAGAAATCTATGAGGTAAATTTGGAAGAAGTAGCAATAAAAACTACACAAAACGCCAAAACACTTTTTAATTTATGAGAAAATCCGATTCTGTTTTAATAATATATACAGGTGGTACAATAGGTATGTACAAAACCAATGAAGGCAGCTTGAGACCATTCGATTTGGACACCCTTAGTATGCAAATTCCTGAGCTTAACACTTTTGATATTGACATCAATACTAAAACTATAACACAGCCTATTGACTCCTCCAATATGTGCAAAGAAGTATGGATACAATTGGTAGAAATTATAGAAAAAGAATACAATAACTATAATGGCTTTGTTATTCTACATGGATCAGATACCATGGCATATACTGCATCTGCACTTAGCTTTATGCTAGAAAATTTAAATAAACCTATTATACTTACTGGCGCACAATTACCCATCGGAGTACTCCGAACTGATGCTAAAGAAAATATTATTACTTCAATTGAGATTGCATCTAAAGGAAATATTCCAGAAGTAGGTGTTTATTTTGAATACCGACTGATGCGAGGCAATCGATGTACCAAAGCCAATGCCGAACATTTTGAAGCATTTAAAAGTCCTAACTTCATCTATTTGGCAGAAGCAGGTTTAGAGATAAAATATAGCCCAATAAAATACGACCGTACAAATAAAAACTTGAAAGTACATACAAATTTAAGTGATGATGTTCTTATTTTAAAACTGTTTCCAAGTATGAAAAAAGAGTTCATTACTAAAGTGTTAGACATGCCTTATAAAGGTATCATTTTAGAAACCTTTGGTGCGGGTAATGCTCCTACGGCTAAATGGTTTTTAAGGGCAATACAAACTGCTATAGATAATGGAAAATTGATATTAAATGTGAGTCAATGTTTGTCGGGAAGCGTTAGTCAAGGCCTGTACGAAACGAGCTCAAAACTAGGAGAAATCGGTGTAATAAGTGGTAAAGATATGACCACTGAAGCAGCATTGACCAAAATGATGTACTTGTTAGGTACTGACTATTCACTAAAAGAAACAAAACAACAGCTTTTAATTTCTCTAAGGGGAGAGCTTAGCAATTAAAATGCATTTCATAGTTTTGTGAACCATTTTGGAAAGGTGGCCGAGTGGCTTAAGGCGCACGCTTGGAAAGCGTGTATACGTTAACGTATCGGGGGTTCGAATCCCTTCCTTTCCGCAATAGACAAAAACATCTTAGGGTGTTTTTTCTATTTATAGAATTTAAATAAATTAGCGAAAGTAAGGATCCTAGCGCCAACAATTTTATTTTATAAAACAACACAACTTACTTAAGATTTAAATTTACATCACATTTTTTTAAACTATTAATTTGTGTAAATTTGCGATAATATATAAAAACATAATTTAAAATTAACATTGAAATGAAAAATCTATTAGCTCTTTTTATGCTGACTATTTGCATTACTTTAGGATTAAGTCAAGCAACTTTTGCTACAGTACAAGATGAAATTGACACAACCACAGTCGTTGAAGATACGACAGCTGTTGAAGAAGAAGTAGTTGAAAATACTCAAGAAGCACCAAGTGCTGTTGTAGAAGAAAACCCTTCTTTTCACCAAGTAATCAAACAAAAATTTATTGAAGGCGGCCCATCATTTATGGGTATTGTTCTATTGTGTCTTATCTTAGGATTAGCATTATGTATAGAAAGAATCATCTACTTAAACAAAGCTACTACTAATGCCGATGCTCTATTATCAGACATCGAAGGAGCTTTATCATCAGGCAATGTAGATGCTGCTAAAGAAGTATGTAGAAATACAGCTGGTCCCGTAGCAAGTATATTTTATCAAGGCTTAGATCGTTCTAGCGAGGGTATTGATGTAGTAGAAAAGTCAGTAGTGGCTTACGGAAGTGTACAAATGGGCTTATTAGAAAGAGGTCTTTCATGGATTTCATTATTTATCGCTCTAGCACCAATGCTTGGTTTTATGGGTACTGTAATTGGTATGATTGGCGCTTTTGACGCTATTGAGGCAGCAGGAGACATTTCTCCATCACTCGTTGCTGGAGGTATTAAAGTAGCACTTTTAACTACTGTATTCGGTCTTATCGTAGCGATGATATTACAAATCTTTTACAACTATATCGTTGCAAAAATTGATAGCATCGTAAATACTATGGAAGATGCTTCTATCTCATTTGTAGATATTTTAGTAAAAAACAAAATTAAATAAGCATGTCGGATTTTCTAATTAATGCCGGACTGATTCTAACTTACATTATGATAGGTGCTGCTACTCTAGCAGCTGTTATATATCCTATAATGTTCTTAGCTAAGAATCCTTCAAAAGGCAAAACAGCGTTGATGGGTGTTGGTGGATTGCTACTTATAGCGGTTGTTTCTTACATCATTGCATCAGGAGATTTAATGACTTTTCCTGGTTCTGAAAAGTTTGGAATGACAGAAGCCTCCACTAAAAGAGTAGGTATGGGCTTAATGACCTTCTACATACTTTCTATTGGTGCTATTCTATCTGTTATTTATGCTGAGTTAGGTAAAATATTTAAAAAGTAAATTATGGCAAGAAGAGCAAAAGGCGCATCGGAAATCAATGCAGGCTCTATGGCAGATATCGCCTTCTTACTGCTTATCTTCTTCCTAGTAACTACTACTATGGATGTGGATACCGGATTGGCGCGTAAACTGCCTCCTATGCCTGAAGAAGATGTTATTCAAGATGATTCTCAAATCAAAGCCAAAAACATCTATGTAGTATTAATAAACTCCAACAACCAATTACTGGTAGAAAACGAGTTTATGGATATCATGCAACTTCGTGCAGGTGCTAAAGCTTTTATCAATAATAATGGTCGTAATCCCGAGTCATCGGACAACCCACAAAAAGCTATTATTTCACTACAAAATGATAGAGGAACATCTTACGAAACCTACATTCAAGTGCAAAACGAATTGGCGGCTGCTTACAGAGAGCTCAGAGATGCTAAGGCTATGCAACGTTTTGGTATGATGTATGCTGATTTGAACAAGACACAGCAGAAAGAGATAAGAAAGGAATACCCTCAAAAAATATCCGAAGCGGAACCCAAAAATATAGGAAACTAATTATGTCTAAATTCAGAAAAGATTCAAAAAAGGATACGCCAGGAATATCGACAGCATCGCTGCCAGATATCGTATTTATGTTGTTATTTTTCTTTATGGTAACAACAGTTATGCGTGAGACAACCATTATGGTACAACAAAGTTTACCACAAGCGACTGAAATACAAAAGCTAGAAAAGAAATCTTTAGTAAGCTACATCTACATTGGAAGTCCAGTTGAGAGAATGCAAGCTACTTATGGTACTAAAGCCCGAATTCAGCTCAACGATGCCTTTGCCACTGTCGATGATATTGCACAATACATAACAGCCGAGCGTACTGCTCGTGACGAAAAAGAAGTACCATTTATGACCACCTCTATAAAGGCTGATCAAAATACTAAAATGGGTATTGTAACTGACGTCAAGCAAGAGCTTCGTAAAGCCAATGCACTGAAGATTAACTATTCTACAAGAAAGAAAGTTCAGTAAGAATTATTTGATTTTTAAATTTAAAGGCACGTTTTCACGGGTCTTTTTTTTAGGTTGATTGAGGGAATGAAATTGTTTTGAGTATATACAGTAACATGATTAGTCCCAATAAAGAGATAACAAGCATAGATGACTGCCCATCTTCAGCACCTAAATACTCAACATCTTTAGGAATGCTTTGTTTGTTAATAAAGTAACTCAAGATAACTGCCCCAGCGTTATTAAAAAAATGAGCCAAAATAGGTAACCATATTGAACCGCTCCAATAAAACAAATAACCCAACAAGCCACCGATTAGAAAGCGAGGGATAAAACCTAAAAATTGCAAGTGCATAGCGCTAAATAGAAAAGCTGTTATCCAAATGCTTAAGTGTATTTTTCCATTTATAGAAAATAATTTTTTCTGTATGACTCCTCTAAATAATAACTCCTCCCCAAGAGCTGGAATAACACCTATAATTAAGATATTGAGCAATAATCCTGACCAATGATCAACCTTTAAAAAGGCCATAGTTATCTGCATAGCCTGACTTTCTGCCGAACGCATCCAGTCTTCAAGACTAGACAAAAAAAATGGTAAATGTAACCCTTCATTCCATAAAGCTAAGGCATTAATCAAAGGGAAAGCAAAGCACATAATAGCTAAGGTCAACAGAAATTGCTGGCGACTCACTAGCGTAAAATTTAGTGACATAGACGTAAGATAGGCGAATAAAAAAGAAGGCACAATGAATATTCCAATAGAGCTTAACGCCTGTAAAAACTTCAAAGAATGTATGGTCGCCGTATTTTCAAAGTCGCTAAGAGAAGGGGCATCAATGAGGCTAACTCCTATCATTCCTAAAGCGTTGAAGAAAATAAAACTCATAAATAGCAACATCAATAAAATAAAGACTTGCTTTATTGGCGAATAATCTTGATAAATGCCTTTAAGATTCATATCGAATAATAAATTAGTTAATTTTGCAAAAATGAGTGTAAAGATAGGTAATATCGACTTAGGTGAGTTTCCATTGCTATTAGCACCTATGGAAGATGTCAGTGACCCCCCATTTCGTGCGTTGTGTAAACGCCACGGAGCCGATGTTATGTACACTGAGTTCATCTCTTCAGAAGGCCTGATACGAGATGCGGTAAAGAGTACTCAAAAATTGGATTTCTTCGATTACGAACGCCCACTAGCCATTCAAATTTTTGGACACGATATAGAATCCATGAAGCAAACCACCAAAATATGTGAAAAGGTAAATCCAGACTTCATAGATATTAATTATGGTTGTCCAGTAAAAAAAGTAACCTGTAAAGGAGCTGGTTCGGGAATACTCAAAGATATACCTAAAATGGTATCCATGACCAAGGAGATTGTTAATTCAACTCACTTACCAGTAACTGTAAAAACACGATTGGGCTGGGACGATAATAGCAAACACATCGTTGAAATTGCAGAAAGACTGCAAGATGTTGGCATCAAAGCTATCGCCATACATGGTCGTACACGTAAACAAATGTACAAAGGAGAAGCCGATTGGAGTCTTATTGCAGATATAAAAAACAACAAACGTATGCATATTCCTGTATTTGGAAATGGCGATGTGGATAGCCCACAAACTGCACAATTTAAACGCGATAAATACGGAGTTGACGGCATTATGATAGGTCGTGCTGCCATTGGACACCCTTGGATATTCAATGAAATAAAACACTTTCTAAAAACAGGACAAGAACTGCCTAAACCTACTATAAAAGAACGCATAGAGGTATGTAAAGAGCATTTGGAATTTTCCTTAAAATGGAAAGGGCCAATCTTAGGTGTTGTAGAAACAAGACGACACTATACCAATTATTTTAAGCATATTCCAAATTTTAAAGAATACAGAATACGATTAGTGACGGCACAACAGCCCGAAGAACTTTTTGAGATTCTTAGCGAAATAGAACGTACATTTGGAGAATATGAATTTGCTTAAACCACAATCCATTTTTATTGTTACTTTAGGACTTGTCTTATTTTTTTCCTCATGCAAAGAACAAGAAGGCTGTACAGATTTACTAGCCCTAAATTATAACTTAAATGCAGTAAAGGATAATGGTTCTTGCAAGTATTTGAGTGAAAATTTTGTAGGCATATATGGGATAAAAGATAGTATTACTGGCGGTATGTTACTTGGTGAATGGGAAGCAGAACGAAACTACACAATGGAAATCGTTCAGGATGAAGATAATCCTAGTCAAATTATAATCAGAAATTGGGCGCAAATTCACAATTATACTGACAACTACTCAGACGACTATACACAAGTTTCCGCTTATGTCAATGGGGACAGTTTGTTTGTCGAATTTCAAGAAATTATTAATACAAATAGCTATAAAGCTCACAATAGCTGTGGTAAAATAATAGTAGATTCCATTTTTTACGATTTTGAATATGAGAACTTTTTTGGGGAAGTGTTTTGGGGAACAGCTAGTGGCATTAAAATAGAATGAAAGAAACACGCATTAATAAATATTTAAGTGAAGTAGGCTATTGCTCAAGAAGAGCTGCTGATAAACTTATAGAACAAGGAAGAGTTACCATCAATGGTGAAGTGCCTCTTATGGGGACTAAAATAGTAAAAGGAGATAAAGTTTGTGTTGATGGCAAGGCAGTAAGTAAGTCAGAAGAAGCCGCTGTCTATATTGTTCTAAACAAACCTACAGGAATTGTATGCACAACTGATACAAAAGTTGAAAAAAATAATATTATAGACTTTATTAATTACCCAAAGCGTATATTTCCTGTTGGTAGACTAGATAAAGCAAGTGAAGGACTTATACTTTTAACTAATGACGGAGATATCGTAAACAAGATACTTAGATCTCGAAATAATCACGAAAAAGAATACATTGTTCATGTAGATAAAAAAATTAATGCTGATTTTGTAAATAAAATGAGTCAAGGCATTCCAATTCTTGAAACTATTACACGCCCTTGTAAAGTTAAAAAAATAGGTGAGCATCGTTTTAAAATTGTCTTGACACAAGGATTGAATAGGCAAATTCGAAGAATGTGTGAATATTTAGGGTTTAGAGTGATTAGGCTCAAACGAGTTAGAATTATGAATATTAAACTTGACATAAAAGTTGGCGAGTATCGAAATCTGAGTGTTAATGAACTTAAAGAATTGCATCAATTACTTAGGACATCATCGAAAATAGTTTAGAAATATCGCTTAACTAAATATTTAGCCGGTATTAGACTAGCAATACAGCCAATAGTAAAAACTGTAAAGAGCACTAATATAATGTCAGAATAATGAATATCAATCGGATAATTATCAACTACAAAAGAACCATTGCCCATTTTTATTATTCCAAACTTAATTTGTAAGTAAGCAATAAAAAGCCCTACTAGTAACCCAATTATTAAGCCAATTGTAGATGTTAAAACACCTTTAAAGAAAAAGACTAGCTTTACCATTTTCGGTGATGCTCCAAGTTTAAATAATAGTTTAATATCTTTTTTCTTCTCTATCATTTGCATTGTCAAGGCGCTAATAATATTGAAAGTAGCTACAATAAGAATAAAACTCAGAATAATAAAAACTGCTAATTTTTCAGAACTTAAAATTTTATACAAAAAAGCATGTTGTTGATATCTACTCTTAACACTATATGAATCACCTAATATTTTTTTTAAATCAGATTGTATTTTGAATATTTTAGAATCTGCACATAAAATCTCTAAAGAGGAAGACAAACTATCTCTATTTAATACATCTCTCATAAACTCAATATTAGTTATCACGTATTCAGAATCAAAATCAGATTGTATAGCAAAGACTCCAACAGGCAAAACACTTTTTTGAATAAAAGAAGACTCCGGCCTTAGTAAGTTCTTTATTTCTCTATTAGGAATATATAATTGTAATTGATCAAAAACATTTCCTATGTTCATGGATAAGTAATAAGCTATGCCCCGACCCACTATTGCAGTATTTTTATGAGTGTAACTATCTAAATAATCACCTGAAATTAGCAAACTATCAATTGAATTTATAGATTTAAAATTATTATCGACACCTTTTAAAGTAGCAATATATTCACTGTCTTGATATCGTAATAAAACCTTTTCTTCTAAAACTTCAGAATATTGAATATTGTTATCATTAAGATAGCTTTTTGCTTTAAGAAAGTCTGACACTTTGCTATCAAGGACACTAACCTTGATGGGGGGGTCAAAAGAATTGTAAAGAGATAATATAAGTTTTTCAAAACCATTGAATACAGAAAGAACTAAAATCAAAGATGCTGTACAAATTGCTACGCCAATCATTGAAATTAAACTAACATAATGAACAACATTTTTGGACTTTTTAGAGACCATAAATCGTTTAGCGATATAAAAGGCAACTTTCAATTTTACTTTAATAAATCTTCAATTTGTCTTGAATAATCAACCGAATCGTCAAGAAAAAACTTAAGTTCAGGAACTTTTCTCATTTGATTACGAATGCGCTCACCTAATTTTTTTCGAATAAAATATGATTGATTATTTATTTTTTTCAATAAATCTTCTTTATTATCAGTTCCAAAGACACTAACATACACTCTAGCAATTGATAAATCAGGCGAAATTCTAACTACAGTTACAGATATTAAAGAAGTGCCAATTAAATCCCTTCCTTTTATCTGAAGAATTTCTGATAAATCCTTTAATAATTGTCTTGATACTTTCTTCTGTCTTGTACTTTCCATAAAACAAAGATAAATTTTTAGAACCTTAAAAAGAGCAATTTAAATACATTTGCAATATGAAGGACTTTTTAAGAGTATTAAATTTTGCTAAGCCTTATTGGATATATGCTGTATTGAACATTATATTTAACATTCTTACTGTAATTTTTTCCTTAGTTTCGATAACAATGATAATACCCTTTCTGGGATTATTGTTTGGCACTCAAGAAAAGATTTACACTACTTCTTCTTTAGAGTTTAGCGCAAATTCAATTAAAGAAAATTTCTATTTTCACATTACTCAAATAATAGATTCAAGAGGACAAATTGACGCACTACTTTTCATTTGTGGCTTAGTACTTACTATGTTTTTATTTAGAAATCTATTTCGATACTTAGCATTATATTTTCTCACACCCATACGTAACGGAGTTGTAAGAGATATGAGAAATGCCTTACATAAAAAAATAATCAATTTACCTCTTGGCTATTACACGGAAAAACGAAAAGGCGATATCATATCAAGAATGACAACAGATTTAGTGGAAATTGAATGGTCAATAATGAGTTCTTTGGAAATGATTTTCAAAGATCCACTCAATATTATAATATTCTTAGCAAGTTTAATTTTTATTAGTCCAGAGCTAACAATTTTTGTTGTTATATTATTTCCTGTCGCTGGATTTCTGATAGCTCGAATTGGTAAAAGTCTTAAAAAATCTTCTGAGAAAGGCCAAAACAAAATTGGTGAATTGCTTTCTAATATTGATGAAAATATTGGAGGGCTAAGAATTATTAAATCCTTCAGAGCTGAAAAAATTATTCAATCTAGATTTGAAAAAAATAGCAATCAATATCTAGAAATAATGAATCGTTTATTACGTAAAAAAGATTTATCATCGCCAATGAGTGAGTTTTTGAGTACTATTGTTCTAGTTTTTGTTATGTGGTTTGGTGGTAAGCTTGTTTTGAGTAATGAAAACAGCCTGTCCCCGGAAGAATTTATTGGGTATATTGCTATTTTTTCTCAGATAATACCTCCCGCTAAATCATTCACTACTGCGTTTTACTATTTACAAAAAGGAAGTGCTTCATCCAAAAGAGTAATGGATATTTTGGATGCTGAAAATAACATTAAAGATCCTGTAATTGCTAAAGGTAAAAATTATAATCGCCAATTAAGTTTTAAAAATGTAAGTTTTCAGTACGATACACAAACTGTTTTAAAAAACATCAGCTTTAACATAAAGATTGGGCAAACAGTTGCATTAGTAGGAGAATCTGGAAGTGGCAAATCAACAATTGCCGATTTATTAGCTCGTTTTTATGATGTTGAAAAAGGAGAAATTACAATTGACGACATTAATATTAAAGATTTTAACCTGTCTGATCTAAGAGGTCTCATGGGTATTGTTTCACAAGAATCTATAATGTTCAATGATAGTGTAATAAATAATATAACATTGGGTAATACAAATGCTAATATGGACGATGTAATTGATGCAGCAAAAGCAGCCAATGCCCACGATTTTATAGTGGATATGAATGAGGGATATAATAGCAATATTGGCGAAGGTGGTGTTAAATTGTCTGGAGGGCAGAAACAACGACTGAGTATTGCAAGAGCGATATACAAAAACCCCCCAATATTAATTTTAGATGAAGCAACCTCGTCTTTAGACACTAAATCTGAAAAATTAGTTCAAGACGCATTGAGCAAGCTAATGAAAAATAGAACTTCATTAGTAATTGCTCACAGACTTTCAACTATTCAAAATGCGGATAAAATCTTAGTTTTAAAAGATGGTGAGATTATTGAACAAGGAACCAATCAGGATCTGATAAAAAAAGAAGGTTACTACAAAAAGTTATTAGACTATCAAAACCTGTCTTAAACTTTAGCTTTTCTTACTATCTTTGAAGCAAACAATTTCTTAAGTTCAAATGATAAGATTAATTTTTGCTCTCTGTTTAAGTATCAACATTGCTTTTGCAGATATTGGAGATACAACTATAATTCAAGTACATAATAATGTTGATATGACATGGTATGGTCATTATAAAAAATGGGGTGAATTCCCATCTGAAGGTTCCTTTCGAAAAGTACTTATGCACTTTGACATGGGCTGTGCATCATCAGGCTGTAGTGGATGGGATTATGACGTTCATATACTTCTAAGAAACAGAACTAATAAGCTTGATTCTAATCTTGTTTTAGCTCCTAATTATAGTCTAGAAGGCTCAAGTTTAGATAGTATTATGTTTAGCTATACCCCCACTTTTATTAATGTTTGGGATAGTATTAACGGAGTAACCAATTTAGCTAATGATTCGCTCATATTGATATTATATAATGATAACTATGACCCTTTTTTGGCAACTGACACACAATATGTGTATTTAGCTAATTATTACAATACAATATATGATAGTTTAGGAACTGCAATTGACTCGGCATTTGTAGCAAATGATACTATAATGTTTTTAAATTATACAGATACATATGATGTTTATGAAATTATAGAAGATTTTGAATTGGGTAGAGCAATTACCCCATATGGAACATATATGAACCCGGCCAATGGGAGCTATGGTACTAATGGATACGACGAAAATTGGAAACATAGATTTACTTACGACGTAACAGACTTTCAACATCTATTAAAAGATTCAGTTGAAATTGATGCTTTTTATTCAGGGTGGTCCAGCGGCTTTAGCGTAACACTTAATTTTGAGTTTATTGAAGGCACACCCCCAAGGACGCCTATTGTCTTAAGTAATATTTATAAAAATGGAGCCGCAAGATATGGCTATAATAACTCAGCAGATTTTGAAGCTAACCAAATGCCAGAAGTTAAAGTTGCAACCTCTCCATATGCATCAAGTTTTAAATTACAATTTGTTCCAACAGGCCATGGTGCAGCCGGAGAATTTACTCCCAATGTAAGCTACATAGCTAAAGTAAATGGCTCTGTTGTAGGTGGAGAAACTATATGGAAAGATGACTGTGGTTTTAATGCAATTTGGCCTCAAGGTGGAACGTGGATTTTTGATCGTGCTAATTGGTGCCCAGGTGAAGCTGTTCCTATTTTTAATCATGAAATTACCCCATATATTACAGCTGGCGACAGCGCTGCATTTGATATTAATTTTAGTAGCTTTAACCCTAGTGACGATGCTTCATATTCCTGTGCAGTTCATTTATTCCAATACAAACAACCTAATTTTAATTTAGATGCTGAAGTATTAGATATAATTAGTCCATCACTAAAAGATCAATATTCTAGACTGAATCCTATATGTTCTAACCCCATTATAAAAATTAGAAATTCAGGAGCAGAGATATTAACTTCACTAACTATTGAATATGGAATTGAAGGAGGAACTATACAAACACAACAATGGACTGGAAACCTCAAGTTTATGCAAGAGGAAGAAATTACTTTGGGTAATTTAGTTTACGACGGCAATAAAAATACATTTGAAGTATCAGTTTCAAATCCTAATGGATTAACGGATATGTACAACGAAAATGATTTTATGTCATCTGATTTTGAGGAAGTACCAGTTTATAAAAATCAATTTTTAGTCCGTCTAAAAACTAACAATTATGGGGGACAAAATTCATGGAAAATTGAAAATAGTGAAGGTGAAATAGTTTATTCAAAGAGTAATTTTGCTAGCAACACTTTAAATGCGGATACTGTAATTTTAGGTAATGGCTGTTTTACCTTTACTTTAGATGACACCGGAGGTGATGGCTTAGATTTCTGGTATTGGGATAATATAGGTCAACCTGATGGTACAGGCTTTATCAACTTCATGTATTACGATACAATTAATGTATTTAAAACATTTCATAAAGATTTTGGTTCGAGGATAGTACATTCGTTTAGAGTTCAAAATGCTACATCAATACAAGAAAGTATAATAGATGAATTTGAAATTTATCCGAATCAAACTAAAGGACTTGTAAACATAAAATCCAATATTTCAGGAAAAGAAAAGAACTTACAACTTTTTGATATTAACGGAAAATTACTTTTGCAAAAAAAATGGTATAATAGAGATACGCATATCAACTTAAGTAATATTTCTAATGGAATATACTTTATAAAGCTTATGACATCCACCTATTCTCGAACAGAAAAAATAATTTTTAATTCATATTAAAATTATAACTTTTCTTTTTTGATATTTTTGTTTCTATGAGTGTCACACTTTATTGTAATAGTTTAGTTGAATATTCGCGGTTTCGAACCCGAGAAGTAATGATAGGTGATGTTGGGGTTGGTGGTGATAATCCAATACGTATTCAATCAATGACAACAACCGATACTATGGACACTTTGTCTACGGTTGAACAAAGTATACGTATGATTAAGGCAGGTTGTGAAATTGTACGTATTACTGCACCGAGCAGAAAAGAAGCAGAGAATCTGCTAAACATTAAAAAAGAATTGAGAGATAGAGGTTTTAATACCCCTTTGGTTGCTGATATACACTTTACACCCAAAGCTGCAGAAATAGCTGCTCGAATTGTAGAAAAAGTAAGAATTAATCCTGGAAACTACGCCGACAAGAAAAAATTTGAAGAAATAGAATATACCGATGAAACATATCAAAAAGAACTAGAGCGCATAAAAGAAAGATTTGTTCCATTAGTTCGTATTTGTAAAGAAGAAGGCACTGCTATGAGGATTGGAACTAATCACGGGTCTCTATCAGACAGAATTCTTAGTAGATATGGTGATACGCCGTTAGGAATGGTAGAGTCTGCTTTAGAATTTCTAAGGATTTGTAGAGAGGAAAATTATCATAATATTATATTGTCTATGAAGGCAAGTAATACAAAAGTAATGGTTCAAGCCTATCGATTACTTATTCAAAAAATGAAAGAAGATAGAATGAACTACCCGTTGCATTTAGGCGTAACTGAAGCGGGAGAAGGAGAAGATGGTCGTATAAAATCAGCAGTCGGTATTGGCACCTTATTGGAAGACGGCATAGGAGATACTATTAGAGTATCATTAACAGAAGAGCCAGAACACGAAATTCCGGTAGCAAAATATTTAGTAAGTCGTTACGATGACAGAATAAAACATCAAATTATTTCAAGAGTAGAGAATAATCCAATAGATAGTTATAATTATAAAAGAAGAAATACTAATGAAATATTAAATATTGGAGGAAAACAGGTTCCTGTGGTAATAGCAGATTTATCTCTAAAGAAAAAGATTACTCCTGCTAGTCTTTATAACCTAGGATATCGTTATTCAGTACCAAATGATAAATGGAACATTAACGATATGGCATGTGACTATATTTTATTAGGAAACAAAGAGATTAATTTTGAAATTCCTGGCACACTAGGTTTAATATACGATTACAAAACTTGGAAAAATAATAAAAGTAAAGAAAGAGTTTATCCTTTTCTGAATTGTAAAGAATACCTTAAAGTTGAAATCCTTTCTAAACAAATGAATTTTATTTATGCTTGTTTGAATGATATTGATACAGATCTAATTAATAAACTTAAATCTGATTATACTGCTGTTTTAATTATTGATTCTCACAATGCACATGGGATGGCAGAACAAAGACGATTGTTTATGAATTTGATTAATGAAGATTGTCATGTACCAGTTATTATTGGTCGCTCGTACATAGACCTTTCTGAAGAAAAATTACAATTACATTCTGCTACAGATTTGGGCGCTTTATTACTAGATGGTTTAGGTGACGGTATTTTTATTTCCGCTGAAAATTGTGGTAGCAACCAAAACATTAATCAAACCGCTTTTGGTATTCTTCAAGCAACTAGGACACGTATTTCTAAGACTGAGTACATATCCTGTCCATCATGTGGACGGACACTTTTTGACTTACAAGAAACTACTGCTAAAATACGTGCAAAAACAAATCATCTTAAAGGTATTAAAATTGGGATTATGGGTTGTATTGTTAATGGCCCTGGAGAGATGGCAGATGCTGATTATGGATATGTAGGTACAGGAGTAGGAAAAATCACTCTTTATAAAGAGAAAGAAGTTGTAGAAAGAGGAATTCCTGAAGATAAAGCAGTAGACGCTTTAATTGATTTAATTAAATCATATGGTGATTGGGTTGATGAAAAAAATGATCAAAATGCTGATTTCTGATTCGTAAACAAAAAAATTAATTATTGTTTACAATTGTAAAATATCTAAATGGTCTTGAATTCATAGTTTGAAATAAATTTCTACATGCTGTTGCATTTGTACTCACTGACAAATACCATTTTATACTTGATCCGCAATCTTCTGTAGTCCAATAATGACTAGCGCAATCTAATTCATCAGTGGTAGAACAACTATTAAGATTAAATATGACCTTAACATAAATTTATTTAACTAATCCCAAAGAGGTGTTGGATATATGCCTTTATTAATTTGTTGATTAATGGCATCTTTTGCCATGGGTTTATCCTGCTTGTAAGTTACTCCAAACCAAGCGTCTTGAGTTGGAATAACTCTAACAACCATTGTTCCGTCATTAATTTTTTCTGAAATAATATTTGGAATATAATATTCTGCAGAAGGATCATTAGCATTAGCCTTGATAAAGTCATGTAAGCCTTTTTCAAGGTAATTGAATATTATGGGATGGAATCCCCAATAATTCATTGATACGCTTGATCCATATAAGAGTTCTCCCTCGTCAACTTCTCCTAAATGATATTTGATTTTAGTATTTACTTTAGCAATTTTAGTTCGCTCTATAACTTCAATTAAATTACTATTTTTGTCCACTTCACAAACACCTCTATTTACTGTTCCATATTCTGAAAGTGTATTTTCTAATATATAGCCTAACATAGACATTACAGATGGAGAACATTGATTTTTTAAAAATTCTGCCATTATTTTGAATGAATTATTACCATAGTAATCATCTGCGTTAATTACTGCAAATGGCTCGTCAATATATTCTTTAGCCACCAAAACAGCGTGAGAAGTTCCCCATGGTTTTTGTCTTTTAACTAAATTAACACCTGGTAGTTCTATCTGAACAGGCTGATAAGCGTATGCAATTTCAATCATTGTCTCAAATTTAGAAAATCGAGCACGAAAAGCTTCATCAAATTCTTGGCGAATTACAAAAACAATTTTTCCAAAACCAGACTGAATAGCGTCATATATTGAATATTCAATTATAGGCTCATCATTAGGGCCAATTCCATCAATTTGTTTCAGACCTCCATAACGGCTACCCATTCCTGCTGCTAATATTAAAAGTGTAGGTTTCATCAATTAGATTATTTTATGTAAACAAAAGTAAATAAATCAAAAAATTAATTGGTAAATATTTACCTAATTTCTACATTGACAGATACAATTTCTATGCGTCTTTCTCTAGCAGCTTTAATGCTATATACAGAGTTTCTTCTATCATTTGGATTGTCACTCACGCCTATACTAACTTGGGTTTCCCCTAATGGTAATTCGCTAATCTCTAAGTGCCCGGTTTGAAGATAAGCTAAGAGTGCCCCATCATTGTATTGCTTAAGGAAGTTTTCTACACTAGAAATACGGCGTTTTGCCAATAGTTTGTTGTAGTCAGATGCCGTTAAGGGTGAGGTGTAGCCTTTGAGTTTTATCTCAACTTTAGCCTCTAAAGATAGTGCTCTTTCTAACTGATCGGCAAATTGTAGCAATTGCTTATGACCTTCATATACGGTTTGTTCAAAGAAATCACGTATCTGTCGTTCTGCAGTATTTCTTGCTTTACCTGACATTACCGAAGAAAAACGCTTGACATATTCCTCTTTTTCTGCCATAAAAGAATTATAGGCATCGGTATAAGTTAGAGTTGTGACACTATCCCTCGTCATAGGGTTAGGC
>CEQX01089939.1_pt1 | contig 27451 bp, 22 predicted proteins | sample 356261 | NCBI WGS metagenome assembly CEQX01 (sample SAMEA2621076, study PRJEB7988) | marine metagenome | isolation source: saline water (ENVO:00002010), including | reverse complement strand
TCATCCGAATCTTACTGAAGTAGGTCGTCTTTCCAATTGTGTGCGCGTGTCCCGTTTTGGTTCGTATGCATTCTTCAATTCGAATGTTCACGTGAACCAAACCAATGTGTGTGTCTTAGCATGCAAATTCTGCGCATTCCGTCGTTCTAAGCGTTCCAAAGATGCATATGCGCTTGATCTTGAAGGATACCTTGAGGATTTATCTCAATATGCCGATTTTGTTGATGAGGTTCATTCAGTAGGTGGTCTCCACCCCGACTGGAGTGTTGAGCATTACGAGTCATTGTTTAGGGAATCAAAGTTGAGGTTCCCACATATAGCAATAAAAGCACTAACTGCTGTCGAGATTAAGCATCTGTCAAAACTCTCTGGCCTGACGTATACCGAAACCTTGTCAAGGCTAAAATCTGCAGGTTTGGGCTCACTTCCTGGCGGTGGCGCCGAGATTCTCGATGATGATGTGAGAGCTGTTATTTGCAATGGGAAGGAAAGTTCCTCTGAGTATCTTGAAATCCATCGGTGTGCACATGAACTTGGTATTCCAACCAATTGCACAATGCTTTTTGGTACGATTGAAACCATTGAGCAACGTCTTATGCACATGATTCAACTCAGGGAGTTGAACGACGACACCAACGGATTCCAGTGTTTTGTACCCTATCCGTTTTTGCCAGATGATTCACGCTTACCTGAAGCACAACTCGCAACAGGAAGTGAAATTCTTCGAACAATTGCAATTTCTCGATTGATGCTTGATTCAATTCCGCACATCAAAGCATATCGCATGAATATAGGCGATGAGTTGGCAGAACTTGCATTGCAATTCGGTGCAGATGACATTGATGGAACTGTTCAGAAAGAATCGATTATGCACCTTGCAGGTTCAACGACTCCCTTGGATCACGATCGTATTCGATTGTCACGCCTCATTAAGGATGCTGGTTGTATACCTGTTCAAAGAAACACGACATACGAGCGTTTTGAAATCTTCGTTCCTCCAGAACCGAAGCGTCGAAGGAAATTAAAAATGGCAAACAGTTGAGTTGATTTGATGGAAACTCCTCGTTGGATGAAAACAATTGGTAGAGTTGCCTTCCTGAACTGCGACCCGCTTTTTTACGGGATTGATGACAGTTGGGATGTTTTACCCGCACCACCTGCATGGTTAACAGGGCATTTACTGCGTAAAGACTGCATCCTTGCACCAATACCTGCAGCTGACTATGCTCGGCATTCAGACGAGCTTGTCCTCTTGCCAGAAATTGGTATTAGTAGCCGTGGCGAAGTTGGTAGCGTTTTGGTATTTGGAAACATACCGCTTGAGGATATGCAGTCCATTGCCCTCCCTACTGATTCAGCCACATCCGTACAATTACTCAAGTATTTACTCAATCAACGTGGGCTCACACCACATCTCGAACTTATGGGTCCTGATCTTGAGAGCATGCTTGAGAAGTGTGATGGTGCATTGCTTATTGGTGACCGCGCTCTTGAAGGGGCGAAAGAAAAACCGGATTCTGTGCAGCTTGATCTCGGAACGGATTGGCTGAATTTCACTCAAAAACCTATGGTGTTTGGTGTCTTTGCTGCGCGCAGAGACACGCCTCTTGATTCACTTCGCATCGCTCAAGGCTTGCTTACTGAGAATTTGCGGGTTTTTGAAGAAAGTACAGAACGTCGTGAGAAAGTCATTCATTGGGCGCAGTCTCGTTCTGAACTTAATTATGAGCGGCTTGACCGTTATTTTGGTGAAGTGTTCAATAGAATTGACCAAGAACACCTTGATGGGCTTAATCAATTCCTCATAGAAGCATGTAACTTACCGAATGGTGCTGAATTTGCATGGTAATGCATGGTGAAAGCAGATGAAGAACTTCACTCATCCTTGTCAGAGTATGTTACGACTCGCCGGGTTTTGACTTTCTTGGTTTTTTCCTCGGGAATAACTTTTCTTTTACTGGTTTTCCGTGGTTGAATCACTGGGGACTGGGATGAAATTTCACTGTCAAGTCGCCTGCGCTTCACCTTCGTAATAGGGCCGCTTTCTGATGGGATATTTCGAGATTTACGCCGGGAAATGACGGGGGATTCAACCTCTTCTTGTTGTTTCGGTTTACGCCGAACTTTCCGACGAGTCGATTCAACCGTTTCAGGAAATTCTTCGTCATTGTAAGAGACTTCATCAATTTCGTCTTCATCACTGAATTCCTCTGGATATTCACTGTATTCTTCAAATTCTTCATCGTCATCTTCAGTATCCTCCTCATCAAAATCGAGTTGAATAGCATTTTTTCTTCGTATGACTCCAAGTAATACAACGACGATGAATGCAGATACCGGCAAGAAAAGGAGTGGATAATCGATAAAACTCTCAATTATTTTACCCAACAAAGTGGGCTCTTCCTCAAGCTGCTCTTCAAGAGTGAGTGGGAGTTCACCTTGAACAATCCACCACGGAGACCAGTAGACTATGTCAGACTCAGTAGTTTGAGCTGTTACATCAATGGGGTGCATTTCTGCGTGTTGAGCAAGTGAGGAATCCGTTGCAGTGGGTTGTGATTGAAGTGTAAACTCAAATGGATGGGATAATTCCTCACTTAGATTAAACACGACAACATAAGTTACAGCAACGTTCGTGCTGTAGTCGATTTGCGCAACCAATGTCATTCCGCGTTCGACTTCACATTCTACATGCCCGTCGAGTATTTGGCCAGATGAAAGTTGAATGACATTTTTCCATGAACTGATGAAGTGATTTTTGTTCATATTTCTGCAAATTGATTGTGCAAATAGTTCTTCTTCTGATTGGCTTAATTGCGCATCAGCAATCAGTGACTTACGCGAGAGATTTCTCATTATAGACGAGGTTTCTGAGTCGAGGGTGAATGTATCACGAACCGTGAATGTGGTTGAGTTGACAAGTATGTCTATACTTCGAATTTTCGATACGTCGGGGGCCTTGCTGCACACTTGGTTAACCGCTTGGCAATTCTTGTCAAGTTCGTCAATGATAGAGTCGCCATCATCGTCCTCGTCATACACATCCGGAACATTATCGCCATCGAGATCGGAACCACTTTCACCATAGCCTTCGGGTATCTCCATTGCCCCGTAAACAGCTACGTGTCCAGTATTCGTAGCAACATAAACGACCTCACGCGTTCCAAATTCATTTTCTTTTAAAGAAAAGTCCATTGCCTGATGTGCAAGGTAAATTGAACCAGATTTCGTAAGCGTTGTTGAATCAACTGAAAGAATACGTGGTGCACTTCCGGCTTCTAATACATGGATGAGGCTGTTGTCTGACGACCACTGTAACGCTGACCCTTTTTCCAGAGTTGAGTTCGCTATTTTACCACCTGAAAATGACCATGTACTCAAATCACCGTCATTCGTCAGAACGGCAAAGCGTTCATCGCTTGAATCAAAACTACATTCCTCTATTTTCGAATCCAATGCCCATACTTTACCAGTCGGGTTACCATCAGAATCCCACATAACGAGACGTCCAGAATCATCCCCAGTTAACATGTAATTGCCCGAAGTAGAATATGAAATACATGTTACGCGGAAATTATGCTCACCATTCAATTCCCTTTCAACCTGCATATCTGAATATCGAAGAATGTCAACCCCCTTGTTATTGTTTGGAACTGCAATAAGGTCTCCATTAACCGACCACTTCACCATAAGTGGTTGAGTGCTGGAGCCTTGTTCTTTATCTTCGAGAGCCATTGAATGAACATTAATGATTTGGACTGTATCTGTATCTGCTGAGGTGCCCGAGCGCGTGAATGCGAGTTTCGAGCCATCAGGTGAGAATTCAACATCTAACACATCACTTTCAACTTCAAAGTAACGAACCAAATTGAGTGTCTCCGCATCATGGAATGCGATTAATCCTTCATAGCCACTTGCTAAAAGACTACCATTCGGGTTAAGGTCCGTGGTACGTGATTCGCTCGCAGAGGGGGCCATCGTTGCGTCGACATATGCAATGTCGGAATACTCCCCCGTACTCGACGGCATAATGCAGATCAACGAGATGAGCAGACATAGCGCAATTTTGGATTTTGAAAAACCCACAGTCATAATGTTGCCTCAAATGACCCACACACGACTTGGCTTGAATACTTGGCGTTGGCATCTGATAAAATGCATTGATTTTTTATCGGTTGGTTCATCAAGGGCGCCAATGTGGGGGATGCATGGTGGCACACCTCCCTCTCGATGAAGACGGCAACAAGATTGTTCGAATTGGCCATTCTCCTGATCCCGATGATGCATTCATGTTTCATGCCATGACTACAGGTGCTTTCCCTACGCCAGGTTACAAATTTGTCCACGAACTTCAAGATATCGAAACACTGAATCACAGAGCTATGAACAGCGAATTGGAAGTTTCCGCAGTTTCGATTCACGCCTTTCCAGAAATTTCGAACGACTATTCATTGATGAATTGCGGAGCTTCGATGGGTGAAGGGTATGGGCCGATGATCGTCTCTCTCCAAAACATCTCCCTTGATGAAGTTCGCTCCTCTACAATTGCAGTCCCTGGTCTCAAAACGAGTGCTTACTTGGGCTTGCGATTGGCTTGGGGCGACTGTGATATCGCAGTAGTACCCTTTGATGAAATCATTCCGCGCATCCTTGATGGGACATACAAAAGCGGACTTATCATACATGAGGGCCAGTTGACGTATGTGAATGATAACCTTCATGTTCATCTTGATCTTGGTATCTGGTGGAATGAAAAAACCGGTGGATGGCCCATGCCACTTGGCGGAAATGTCGTACGCAGAGACCTTGGGCAACAAGTGATGGAAGATATCACGAAATATACCAAGATGAGCATCGAATACGCACTTAAATCTCCGGATGCAGCTCTTGAGTTTGCGAAGAAGTGGGGCCGAGGAATAGATGACGAAACTAACAGAAAGTTTGTGGGCATGTATGTCAACGACCGGACCATCGATTATCAAGAAGAAGGTCGCTCATCAGTCCGTCAATTCATTCGCGAGGGGCAACAGTTGGGCATGATTCAATCAGATTTTGACCCCGATGCAATGTCTTTTATCGGTTCGGGCGAGTGATATTATGGCGAGTGAAAACCGCAAACCTGGTGTGAGTCAATATGGGTCTGTTGACCCTGCACCTGCCGAATCAAAAGGTAACCTCGAAACTTGGTCTTCTACTCTTTGCGATGAATCTCAACCGATGTTCCAACGCATGCGCAGTGTTTTTTCACTTCGCAATCATGGCTCTGATGATGCTTGCCTCGCCCTTTGTGCCGGTTTTTCTGCAAGCAGTGCTTTGCTCAGACATGAACTCGCTTATGTTCTTGGTCAGATGCAAAATGAAGTCGCACTTCCCGCACTTATCGACCGTTTGGCTGATGTCGATGAGCACATCATGGTCCGTCACGAAGCAGCAGAGGCGCTTGGTGCTATTGGCAATCCCGATGCAAAGCCAGTGTTGAAACAATTCCTTGATGATGAAAATATAGAAGTTTCAGAATCGTGTGAAGTTGCTCTTGATTTACTGAATTGGTGTGCAACACCTGAATGGGAAAAAGCGGAATGGTGATATTTTGAACCTCAAGTTCAAAGACTCAATCCTCCTCGCATGAAACAGAGGGATTCTATGCCGCACGAACATATAACGCTCGCCCAAGCACCGAATGGTGAAATTGGCCCACGTTGTGAAAAGTGTGGAATTCGTCTTACTTTTGGAAATGCCATGGTTGTTGGCAAATATTATGTCTGCTGGGAGCACTATGTGGAACTGACCGGTGCAGATACTTCGACAACGCTTGGTGAAGCTGAAGAACGGTTCTGGATGACTGAATAATTTCAGCGTGCATTCAATAACTATCGACCACACCCGACTGACGGGGTCTTCTATGGCAGTAGGTTGGGCGAGGTTTGCACACCGATTTGGTGCATATTACCGCAGTGCCGAATTTTGGACACCTCCACGACTGAAAACACGTGAATGGATGTTCATTCCGTTTGGTGGTGCTCCCCCAATACGCCACAAAGGATTCAGTGATATGCAATCCGTTCGGCAATTTGTCACTGAACGTTCGATGCATTCTTGTTTTTATTCAACCGCATATTGGGACCGTCCTTTTGAAATGAAAATGGCGGACAAGATTTGGCGTGGTGCTGATTTAATTTTTGATTTAGACGGCGACCACTTGCCAGGAGTTACGGACAAGGATTTTCCAGGCATGCTCGAAGTAATTCATGATCAAGCATGGTCGTTGTGGAACGATTTCCTTGAACCCGAATTTGGTTTCCAGGAAAAGTATCTCCAAATCACCTTTTCTGGACACAGAGGGTTTCATTTGCATTATCGAGATCCATCACTGTTTCATCTGGATTCAGAAGCTCGCCGCGAGATGGTTTCCTACATTCGCGGCGAAGGAGTGGATGTAAAAGGTGGATTGGCGAGGTATCATGACCTTAATTCGGAAGGTTGGACGCGAAGAATACGTGACGGAATGGGTGGAATGATTGACAAATTGCGTTCGATAGATCGTAAGGATCAAGGATATAATGCTGAGTTGGACTCACTGCACCAAGGTCTACTTGGTCAATCTCAAAGAGAGGGCAGGGCGACAACGAAGGGTAAAGCTTCAATCCAGAGTTTGGCTGCAGTAGTCAACCACGATGCCCGTGCTGAAAGACTTCGCAACGGAAGCTTTGGAGTGTTGGAAAAATATGAGGGACTGTTTCTTGACCTGCTCAAGACAGATTCATCCGTTGTTCTTGGTTCTGCAGGTGAGACCGATGAAGTTGTTACTATCGATGTCCGTCGTCAAATCCGTTGGCCTACATCACTTCATGGCAAATCGGGTATGCGCGTGAGTGAATTTCCTCTTCACCGGCTTGACCCTGATGGTTCTCACCCGTACTGCCCGCTGCACGAAGCACTCGCATTGAGTACACAAGATGTTATGGAAGTTGAAATGATTGTTGACGACTCAATATCTCAGTTTGGAGACACTATATACGACAAACAATCGGGTGAAAGGTTTCAAATTCATGAAGCAGGGGCGACATTCCTCATATTGAAAGGATGGGCAAAGCTTGTTTGAAGAGAATCTTCTACTCATTATACGTCCAATCTTGAGTTGATGTGAAGGTAAGGTTCAAGACTCCACCCGCATCCAACCGTTTAGAGGTGAACCACATGGGTCTGCGCAAAGGCAAGAAAAAAGATGCTCAAACCCCCCCATCACCGGCTATGCCATTGCCTCTTCCCGGCATGCCAATACCCCCACCAGGAGCACTCCCCTCGCCGCTTCCACTGCCTGACGCTCCTGCGCCACTCCCTCTCCCAGAAGCACCTACACCACTCCCGCTGCCAGAAGCACCCACACCGGTTCCAATGACGGATGCATCTACCCCTACATCCGATGCAGAACCTGTAACTGAAGTGAAAAACGAATATGGAGAAATGTGGGCCAAGCGCTCAACAAAACCTCTTCAACAAATATACGGTCATATCGACCGATTAGCCAAAAAAGAAACTGGTTCCTTGCTTGATAGATATGCAGACCGTTTCGGACATTCTTTGGATCGTGAAATTATTGTCCTACGTAAAAAAGAGCATGACAACAAAGTATCCGAAATACGTGACGCGCCCGTTGTTGAGTTGATTGAAGATGAAGTATCTGGGGATTTACAATCACAGCTCAACGCTATTGAGAATGAGTTGAGAACTCTCAAACCTGAATATCAGGCAGCAAAAGTTGCTGGAGATTCAGAAGTTCTTTCTCAACTCCGACCAGTCCTTGAGAGTTTGATGTCTGAACGTAAATCAATCAAGGCCATGATTGAGGAATCTGTCGAACCAACAGTTGCCGAAGAAGCTGTTGAATCCGAAACATCCTCTGAGCAAGACGATTTGTTTGGTGCATTTGTTCGAATTGTTGATGATTTACTTGGCTCTCAACTACCTGAAGACATCGTAACGAGTTTCATTCAAAGTGAAGAATTTTCCATTTATCAGCAAGTCGGTGAAAATCCACTCGAAGCAGATGAAGACATGAGGGCTCTGTTTGTTGCGATTGTTGACGAACAGTTAGGCAATATGAGTGCTGAATCTGTGACAGAGTTTACTCAAACAGAAGAATTCGGTATATACGAATCGATTGCAACACTTTACCAATAGATATGAGGATGTGGATATATGGGATTACTTGACAAGGCAAACGACGCAGGCACGAAATCTAAACCAGCTGCAAAGGCAGTCGCTAAGGCTAAACCTGTTGCAAAGGCAAAGCCTGTTGCAAAAGCAAAACCTGTTGCAAAGGCAAAGCCAGTCGCAAAGGCTGTAGAACAACCTGCCCCAGTCGCTGCAAAAGTTAAGGCGGCAAAACCGATGAAAGTGAAGACTGCTCCTGCTGGCCTCCCGGAAAACTTTGAAATTGCCTCTCCAAATGCTCGACGGATTGCTTGGTTTGTTAACTTCGTCGTCAATCTCGGACCAATTTTCGCCTTCCTTTTTTCTGTTGCTATTCTTGATGCATTCACTACAATTTTCGCCCTTATTGCATTGGCTGCACTTATTTTCAACCTCATCGTCATACCGATAATGTCTGGACGAACACTTGGAAACTTCATTTCACGAACGAAGAATATCAAATCAGATGCTCGTAAACCAATTTTCCTCCATGCGCTCTTAGTTAACTCAACAGGTATATTTGCACTGATAGGAATTGTGTTTTTGATGGTTTTTGCAGGTTCAATGTTTACTGAAAATGGTAGTGCTCAAATTTGGGCTTCCATTTGGTCAATACTGGGTCTTGTCTTCATTGTATTGTACTTTGTTGATACTTCGATGAAGCGTAGCAGTGAGATGCGTCAGGGCCTTTACGATTCTATGTTTGGTGCATTCCTCGTGAAGCACGTCCCTGCTGAAGGTGAGGTATCCACAGGATTCATTGGTAAACTCGAAAATATGTCGTCATATGGCGATCGTTACACGCAGCGCAAGGAAGAAAAACTTGCTAAAAAGGCTCAGAAAGAAGCAGAAAAAGCAGCAGTCGAGGAATCAGATTCGAATGAGAAAGAAGATGAAACCAAGGATGAAGCAGAGTCGAAAGATGAGCCTCAAAAGAAACCGAATACGGCTGCAAAGAAAGCAACTCCAAAGAAAGCAACTCCAAAGAAAGCAACTGCAAAGAAAGCAACTGCAAAGAAAGCAACCAAGTAGGCAGATTTTTCCTCTTCGTGCCATATGTTATTCACATCACGATGGTTACGTTTTGGGCTTTGGATTGCACTTTCTTTATTCTCAAGTCTATTGTTCATCTACCCTCCCTTCTTCGAGTCACGTCTCATTTGGCTCCCGCTTGTACTTCTTTGTTTTTTTAATGCCTACATCGAATTCATTGTAAGCGCTTTATTTATCTCACCAGGCCGTCCAAAACCATCATTACAATCCGATGAATGGGAATCACACATACTTACGAAAAACTCGCAATCAATCCACCTTCAAGTCTACAACCAGTCTGACACCGCACCACTGATTGTATTTATCCATGGGTGGAGGGGCTCATCAGCCTCCGTATTTGATCGAGCTCAATGGTTTATTGAGAAAGGATGGCACGTTGCAATATTCGAATTGCCAGGTCACGGCATGTCATCACCGTTGTCCAGATGGAACGCAATATCTGCATCAAAGGAAATCCAATACCATCTTGGAATGTTTAACGAGATTATCGATTCGCATAAGGTCTCTGATTTCTTTTTGTATGGGCACAGTATGGGTGGTTATCTCTGCACTCGTATTTCAAAAAATCCTGAAATGATTCCATTTGGTTTACCTATTCGCGGGATAATTCTTGAATCACCACTCTTGCTTTATTCTAACATATTGCTTGAGATTAGTGACGAGTTAAGAATTCCTATGTTCCTGCGACCACTGCACTTGAAACGTGTATTTCGGGATGTGAAATTGATGCATCCTGAAATTCAGGAATCAGATGGCCTTGAACAATTCGACATACCTGCATGGGGGTTGCCCTCATCACCCACCCTCTGCCTACAAGCAATGAACGATTCACGTTTGGGCCGTGATCATTATGATGCTGCCGTATGTCACTTCACTGAAAATCCAAACTTCTCGCATCACTTGATAGAGAGTTTAACGCATGCAGGGGCACGTCGAAACAAAGATCGAGAAGACATCCTCCTCAAATGGCTCAAACAATTTGACTCACTCTTGCTCAAGTAGATCGGCTTGTTGTTCTCGCGCAAGTTCGCGCATATCGTCGACTTCATCGAGTTCGTCGACAATCTCTTCACCGAGCAGAGTTTCAAGTACATCTTCCATAGTGACAAGCCCAGCAACGCCACCAAACTCATCTTTTACAAGTGCAAACTGTTGGCGTTTTTGCAAAAACATGTCTAATGCCTCGTCGACATTTGAATCCATTTGAATTGAAATAACTGGTTTCTTAAAATCGCCCATCGTTAGATCCCATTCGTCACGGCTTGCAGCCATGAGGATTTCTGAACGAATTGCTATGCCGGATGCATCGTCTATTGATTCATCATACAATGGAATCCGTGAAACTCGGATTATTTTGTGCTCTTCGAGCACTTCTTTAACCGAGCTTGATGAACTGAAAGCAGTCATTACGACACGCGGTGTCATGACTTCTGCAACTTTTATTTCCCTCAGGCGCAGCAAATTATGGATGACCGTTTCCTCATCTTCCTCCAAAATCCCCTCTTCTTCACCAAGGTCTGCAAGGGCAGCCACATCATCTCTTGTAACCAGTGATTGTGATCCTTTTGGTAAGATTGACTTTAACATTTGAATTGGGATAATAAGGAAAACAAGTGCACCAACAATAAGTGATAGCATTCTACCAGTGAGGGGGGCAAGTTGCTTCCAATAAGCCGTCCCCAGAGTTTTTGGAATTATTTCAGATAAGAAAAGAACTGCGAGGGTGAGTATTATTGAAGCAACAGTGAGCGATTCTTCACCGTAGATCATTTGGACTTGAGAACCTACACCGGCTGCCCCCATCGTGTGAGCAATCGTGTTTAGCGTGAGAATTGCAGTAAGTGGCCGAACAGCATCATCATCTTTGAGCTTATTCCACATCTTTCCAAGTTTCGATTTTTCTTTTTCGAGAACAGCGATATAAGTATGTGGAATCGACAAAACTACGGCTTCTAAAATTGAACATAGAAAAGACACGCCAAGTGCTAAAGTGATGTAGAATACAAGGAGAGTCATACTCCCCTCACCAGTTGCGTTGATTGTGCTTCCCACTGCAGAAATGAATACATTTTCCATATATTTTCAAATTCCCCTGACCGTCGGGTGTAAAGTGTGCTAAATGCTTTTGGTTATTGAAAATGACCCTTCTGCATAAGTCAAAGTTCTGCTCTTTACGATATGTTTCATGGGTGAAAGTCAAGAGCAGAGTCCATTTCCCCAATCTTGGGGGCCCATATGTCGAACGAGCACGTACTGATTTGTGTTGCTTGGCCATACGCAAATGGCCCCCTGCACCTTGGGCATGTCGCTGGTTGTTATCTGCCACCGGACATCCAAGCGCGATTTGAACGTTCAAGAGGAAACCGCGTGCTGATGGTTTCAGGCTCCGATGAACACGGCACACCAATTACCGTCTCTGCAGAGCAAAACTCAACCACTCCACAGGCCATCGTTGATGAGTACCACCAATTAAACAAAAAGGCCCTTCTTGACCTTGGCTGCACATGGGAGCCGAATATCGATGTTCGGGGTATAGAATTTGGCGGTTCTCTGTTTAATCGCACGACGGCTCCTCGTCACAAGGCGATTGTACAGGACAATTTCAACAAACTCATGCGTGCAGGTCTTTTTGAAACCAAGATTATGGAGCAATATTACGAGCTCAATGAAGACGGCGGTGGTAGATTTTTACCTGATCGATATGTTGAGGGCACTTGCCCATCCTGTGGAGAAGATGGTGCAAGAGGCGACCAATGTGATTCATGTGGTGCTACATACGAGTCGGCAGAATTGAAAAATCCTGTTTCCAAAATGAATCCTGGTGCCAAAATCGAAATACGTAATACTGAGCATCTCTTCTATCGCTTAGATTTATTTCAAAATGCGCTTGAAGAGCATGCTAAGGAACAGCACGGTGTGTGGAAATCAAACGTGCGTGCAATGACCAAACAATGGCTCGACATGGGGCTACGTCCGCGAGCAGTCACTCGCGACCTTTCATGGGGTATACCGTTGCCAATGCAAGATGCGAAGTGGGACGGAAAATGTGTTTATGTTTGGTTTGAAGCGGTGCAAGGCTACTTGACATGCGCACGAATATGGGCGGAAGATTATGCGAAAGACCATCTCGATGGAGATGATGCTTGGAGAAAATGGTGGTGTGTTGCTGAGGATGGAACAAAACCACGTCACTTGTATTTCCTCGGCAAAGACAACATCCCGTTTCACACTGTAATTTGGCCTGCTCTCATCATGGGATTAAACCACGCCAACAAAGGACTGAATCTTAACGACGCCATCGATTTACCAGGCATCGGTGATTTCTCACTTGAAACAAATGTACCGGCGATGGAATATCTCATGTTAGCAGGTGGGCAATTTTCTAAATCACGCAAGCATGCAGTTTGGCTCCCATCATTCCTTGAGCGTTTTGACCCAGACACCCTGCGCTACTATCTCGGAATCAATATGCCTGAAAATCACGACACAGATTTTAACTGGCCCGATTTTGTTGAAAAAATCAACAATGAACTCAACGCGGCTTATGGCAATTTTGTTCACCGAGTTTTGACGCTCGGTGCCCGTCTACCCCATTCAGAGAATGGCCCATTTGCTGAATTTGACTTGATTGAACACAATGTCGAAGCTCGAGGAAAACTCGAGCAACTTCATTCCTCTATTACAGAATCTCTTTCACAACATCGATTCAAAGAGGCCCTACGTTTTGCCATGAATGCGGCACAGTTTGGCAATCAACTTCTTCAATCTGTTGAGCCTTGGAAATATCTCTCTGCTACCGATGATGGTTCAAATCCAAACTATTCACAAGAGCGCATTGAATCGTTGTCGTCGCTCGCTTTCGGCTGGAGGATTTCGCGATACCTCGCTATTGTGATGCAGCCTTTTATGCCGTTCAGCTCTGCTAAATTATGGTCCTCACTGGGGCAGTCTGGAGATATCGCGCAAGTTCACTGGGATTCTGCAATAGATTGGACCATTCCGATGACTTGGAATCCCGAAAAGCCTGAACCTTTATTCAAACGACTTGACTTGGAAGAGATTCTCGCATCCGAACAATCACTCGTGGAACTTTCTGACTCAAATGAACAACCAGGGCACTCCGTAAAGGGTGGCAAAAAGAACAAAAAGAAACCGAAGGGGAATACGAATATGACCGAAGCACCAGAAGGAATTACCTATCTCAATTTTGAGACATTCATGGAAGTCGACTTGCGAATTGGCAAGATTGTATCAGTCGAAGACCATCCAAATGCAGACCGTTTGTATGTCGTATCACTCGATGATGGTAGCGACGAAGGTCGAACCATTTGTGCAGGCCTCAAAGAATATTATTCTGCAGAAGAGATGGTAGGTAAGAACGTTGTATTCGTATCGAATCTGAAGCCAAGACCGCTGAGAGGCGTCACTTCGGAAGGCATGATGCTCGCAGCGGATGATGGGGAAGGTTGTGTTCGTCTCATTACAACAGACGGCCCCATCTCAACAGGTTCGCAAGTTCGCTGATTAACCTGCAATACGGTCATGTACTGCATGCATAATTTCTCGTGACATTTCGCTACAGGATTTACGAATACCCTTCACTTGTTTTCGAATCTCTTCACCCATATCTTCTGGGAGCGATTGTAGATTGATTTCGACATTAAACAAGGCTCCTTTGACAGCTGCACTTGCAAGGAGTGCTGCAACGCCGACATCTGATACTGCATTTGCATTTGCGCGTTGTGCAAGTCCTTTGTGGGTCGTGAGAAGTTTCATTCCCAATTGTACAGTTTCAAAGGGTATCTCCGCCGCTTTGAGTGTCGATTCACGTATTGATTGACGACGAGTATCGATCTCACTATCAGTCGTTTTCGGCATACGGAATGCGGCCATTACATCGTCGAACGAATCGCTGTCCAACTTTGCCAATTGACCTGCTCTCGAATAAATAGGCTCTACAACATCCGATGCGCTTTGAGCATCACCCCACCCATCCTGCCATTTCTCCTTCCCAAGTGTCAATTCTGCAACCATTTTCGTGAGTGCTGCGGCTTGACCTAATGCAACTGCTGACGCAGTGCCTCCACCAGGAGTTGGATTCGAAGATGCTAATGCATCTTGAAACTCTCCAAGTGATATATCCATCCAATTCATTGATTCACCGCCTTCATTAACGCCCACTCAATAATACGCTCATCGGGTATGAAATCGCCAAGTGAATCAAGCCCAAGACCCTTGATTGCAGCATGAACAAGTGCCTTTTCATCGGATTCATCTTCTTTCGCATACCATCGTCCTGATTCAAGCATGGCTTCGAGCGGGACCAAACCGACTAATTCACTACCTGGGGTAGAGGTCCCATGATCATTTGCGATACTCTTGCATGCTTCAAAAGCGACATGCATTGGACATTGCACCACATCACGTAAATTCATCGAAACTTGACTTATGCCGTGCGCTTCCAATGAAACACCCATTCCTTGAACCATCGGTAGCATTCCAGGTATTCGCATTTTACGACCATCTTCTCTTTTAATCAATCGACCAGTTGAACGGACCAGTGAACCAATTTTTTTGGCTACAACTGCCTCTTTTTCATCGATGTTTACATTATAAGCAACAAGTATTCCTCGAGCACCGATAGTTATCCCGCCACTTTTCTTCGCTTCTTCACCCCATTGCTTCGAACCAAAGTCAGGGAATCTCGTATATTCTGAATGTGTTGTTTCACCGCCAGTTAAACGAGCTTCAAGCCCCTCATATTGCCCTTTTCGTATTGTTGAAAGTAAGTATTTTTCCTCATGAAGTGCAGCAGAACCGTAGAGGAATGTAGGTACATTACATACCTCGCCAACACGTTGGGCCAAAGAAGTGGCGAGTTTTGAGCAATCATCCATTGTAACGCCCCTCAGAGGGACAAAAGGACAAACATCCACTGCTCCCAACCGGGGGTGTTCCCCCTCGTGAGTACGCATGTCAATTTCTTCAATCGCTTTACATATCAATTGAAACGCCGCATCTTTCACTGCATTCGGCTCACCGGCTATTGTAATGACTGTCCTGTTATAATCAGAATCGGGTTCAACACCCAATACGGCGCATTGATCCAAACCCCTCACTACTTCGACGATTCGATTTATTTTTTCAGAATCACGCCCTTCAGAAATGTTCGGCACACATTCAACGATTGCTTCCATGCGCAGAGGTCGTCAAGACGGACTTTGAATGTTAACTCTTGGAGATTCAAAATTATCCGTAAAGAGCATCTGGTGAAGAAGTTGCACCACTGGTTGACTTCTTTAATTGAATTCTTTCAATCGCTTTTAATAAATCACTTTGAGTAATTTTACTACGCTTATCTCGTATTGCTATCATTCCCGCCTCAACACAGGTTGCTTTGAGTTCCGCGCCAGAATAACCCTCGGTTTTTTCAACGAGAGTTTTCAGCTGTATGCGTGATGTCGACATATTCGATGTGTGAAGTTTGAGTATTGCTTTACGGCCGTTTGCGTCGGGTAGTGGAATGGTTACAATGCGGTCAAAACGACCCGGCCGCAGTAGTGCATCATCAAGAATATCTGGTCTGTTTGTCGCTGCAATGATTTTGACATCTTCTAAGGAATCAAAACCGTCGAGCTCAGCAAGTAGTTGCATCAAAGTACGTTGAACCTCACGGTCTCCACTGGTTGAACCATCAAGTCGTTTTGCCCCAATAGCATCTATTTCATCGAGGAAAATTATCGAAGGAGACTTTTCTTTCGCCAGCGAGAATAATTCTCGAACCATTCGGCCGCCTTCCCCAATGTATTTTTGGGCTAACTCGCTACCAACCATCCGAATAAACGTGGCGTCGGTCTGGTGAGCAACCGCTTTTGCAAGCAATGTCTTGCCGCAACCGGGAGGTCCGACAAGAAGTATTCCCTTGGGGGGTGTAATGCCGACTTTAGCGAACAGTTCTGGTTCAAGAAGAGGCAATTCAATTGCCTCTCTGACTGTTTTTATTTGTTCGTCAAGACCAGCAACTGACTCATAGGTCGTATCTGGTTTTTCAACCATTTCTGCACCACTCACCATTGGATCCCATGCTTCATGAAGAACTTCGATAACTGCGAGTGTATCTTGATTGAGTGCAACTCGTGTTCCTGGTTTCAGTCGCTCTGGTTCGAGTCTTTGATTGAGGGACACTTGGAACACTGTACCATTTGAGGAACGGACGATGGCAGTTCTGTCGTCCAACACATCTTGTAAATGCCCGATGATGAGAGGTGGGGTTTTCAATAATCTGACTTCATCATCAAGACGAGTGGCCCTTTTTTTGAGTGTTCGTATTTCGGTCTCGAGATACGACCTTTCGTTAATCAAATTTTCAGAAATTTCAAGAAGATTTTGGTAATCTTCTTCCAACTTATCTAACTCAGCATCGGTTTTCGACGCAAGTGGATTGTTGTTTTTTTCCACGTCGGAACTCATGGCACTCAAACACTCGTCGTGCCTACAGTTTGTTAAGTCGTCGCTTGAACATATTGTACCAACTCGTTCCGAAGCCTTCAAAGACATTCACAAAGACCGGCAACCGGGGCAGATTGTATGGCGGACTGCGAACTCTGTGGTGCTATGAAAGTCGGCGTTCGTCATGTTAAAATGGGCAAGACGGAAGTTTCGGCTTGTTCCCGTTGCTGTGAAAAAATGAACCTCGGTCCCAAGGAAACTGCACCCGGCCTTGCACGTGCACAGAGCATGAATGCTCGGCCAATATTTTCGTCAAAGGGAAAGAAAGGGAAAGATATCATGTTGAAAGCGGAAAAAGAACTCGCTGAAGACTTCTCACTACGTATATCCAATGCACGTAAATCCAAAGGTTGGAATCAAGCAACATTAGGTAAACGTATGGCCGAGACAGTCAATATCATCAAAGCTGCAGAGAGCGGAAAGAGGCCAACAGATTCGGTTTTGAAAAAGTTTGAGAGGGTGTTGTCAATTACTCTTTTTGTCGCATCGACTCCATCTGAAACCCGTCGTGTAGATACATCAACATCGCGTGGGATGACGCTTGGTGATTACCTCGAAGATATCAGGTGATTGGATGCCACTCATTCCTGTCCACGCGATATGGCTTGCTCAGGACGATCCCAAAAAAAATACTGCCGTTCTTGCTTCAAAGCGTGGTGATTTGAAGTTACATAAGCGTATCAACACTGCTCCGAAGCGTGGAATTATTCTTGAACCCCTGTGCGGCAAAGTTTTCGGGCCAGAAGATCATGAGATATTGCTCCGTGGCGGTTCACTTGTTGGACTTGATTGCAGTTGGGCGCAAATCGAGTCAAGCGTCCAACAAGTGATGAAGAAAACTCGTCTTGTTCCACGAATGCTCCCTCTTCTCTTGGCTGCTAATCCGGTCAATTGGGGTAAGCCAAGTCGATTAACTACCGCGGAAGCTCTTGCAACTGTTCTGTTCCTCATCGGAGAAAGGGAACAAGCACATCAAGTGCTTGGAGCATTCCGATGGGGTCAACGTTTTTTTGAACTGAATAAAGAACCACTTGAAGCATATGCTCAAGCAAAATCCAGTGCGGAACTGGTCGAACTCCAATTTGAATTTTTTGACATTGAACGCCCCGTTGCATCCGAAGAGACTTCAAGTTGAGCCATTATCCCCCCACATGGACCATAGCCGTAGAATTGGAGTTCACCGATTTTTTGAAGGTATATCTACAGTCGATACAGATTTATTGGCCTGCGAAACACTTCTCCACTTATACTCAAATTCCATTAAGATTGCAAGTCTTCTCGGCACGCCAACTGACCTCAATGAACTTTTCATTGGTCATGCCTTAGCAGAAGGTTATGGATCCTATCCGAACGCGCAAATTTCACATGAACGAATGGAGACGGGTTCGATACATCTTCACATGGATTTGAAACTCACTCCATTGCATTCCGCTGACAGAATCATCACCTCTTCTTGCGGAGCATGCAACAACGATGGATTGGATGAAATATCTGCTCATTTGCCATCCTTCTCTAGCATCCATTCTCCATTTATTCATGATACAGTACATCACCAACTCACTGTTATGAAATCACTTCAGAGCGGATTTTTAGATACGGGTGGAATGCATGCAGCGGCTCTTTGGTGTCCCGATTCGGGCCTACAACACCTCGCCGAAGACGTAGGTCGACACAATGCAGTGGACAAATCAATTGGCAAAGCTTTACTTGCCAATGATTCGCTTGATACAAAATACCTCTTTCTTTCTGGCAGGTGCGGCTGGGATATTGTTGCGAAAGCCGCTCGCGCTGGAATCGGAACAATCGTTTGTATTGGTGCCTGCTCAACATTAGCAGCAGAAACTGCACGTTATCTTGGCATGCGTATTTTTTCATTCATGAAACCCCAAAGTAATGTTGGAATTGGCCTCCTCACGCCTGTTACAAACAACAACCCTTGAGAACCCCCCCGGTCACGACACCTTGGTGAGTGTATGAGGAAACAAGCCCGGCCCGACACTCCTCCTGACCTGAAACCACTGAAACTCAAGAAGAAAAAGATCATGGCAGCCGGCATTCCTGCCGTGACTTCTTCGATGAAACACGGCATCCAACAGATGGGAATAAAACGCTCTGTAAAGACACTGACAATGGTGAACCAAAAAGCCGGTTTCGACTGCCCTGGTTGTGCATGGCCAGATCCTGAGCACCGCACTCAATTCGAATTTTGTGAAAATGGTGCGAAGGCCGTAGCAGATGAAGCAATGAAGGCGAGAGTCACACCAGAGTTTTTTGCGCAGCACAGTGTAGATGAACTTGCTGAAAAAAGTGACATGTGGCTTAACAAACAAGGTCGTTTAACCCATCCAATGTTTTTGAAACGTGGCGCATCTCACTACACACCTTTGTCTTGGGATGAGGCCTTATCACATATCGCTGCCAAAATCAACTCCTTGGATGACCCCGACCGTTCAGTCTTCTATACATCTGGAAGGACGAGTAATGAGGCTGCTTTTTTGTATCAAGCAATGGTTCGTAGCATCGGTACAAACAATTTGCCCGACTGCTCAAACATGTGTCATGAATCCAGCGGTAAAGGCCTTGGCTCTACAATTGGTATCGGAAAGGGCACAGTTCACCTTGATGATTTCAACCATGCGGATGTGATTCTGGTTATAGGCCAAAATCCAGGGACGAATCATCCGCGAATGCTTACAGCACTACGTGATGCAAAATTAAAGGGTTCAACAATCATTCACATCAACCCATTACCCGAAGCAGGTCTTGAACGTTTTAAACATCCTCAAGATTATATGAAACTGAATTTCTCTACTACGAAACTAGCCGATTATCATTTACCAGTCCGCATTGGTGGAGATGCTGCCCTATTGAAGGGATTCATCAAAGTTCACTCGCAGCATGGAGGACTTGACACCGAATTTATTCAGAATCATACCGAAGGATTTGAATCAATGCTCGAAAAAGCAAACTCAAGTGATTGGGAGGTTCTCGTGCGAGATTCAGGAATCGAACAAGACCTCATTGTTGAAGTCGGCAAACTCCTCTCAAAATCAAAGGCAACAATTGCGTGTTGGGCTATGGGGCTTACCCAACAACCGAACGGTGTTTCAGTTATTCAAGAAGTTGTAAATCTCTTACTTATGGGAGGTCATGTGGGTCGACCTGGCGCAGGTTTTTGCCCCGTGCGTGGCCACTCAAATGTTCAAGGCGACAGAACCGTGGGCATTTGGGAAGCTCCACCTTTGTCCTTTATTGAAAAAATGGAAGCAGGTTTACAAATTCCAATACCTCGAGACCATGGATATGATGTCGTTCACGCAATTCATGCAATGAGAAAAGGCGAAGTCGATGTGTTCTTTTGCATGGGTGGAAATTTCATTTCAGCAACACCAGACACACATGCAACAGCTGAAGGTTTACGAAACATAGGTCTTACAGTCCAAGTATCTACGAAACTCAATCGCTCTCATCTTGTCACTGGGGATGAAGCAATTATACTCCCTTGTTTAGGTCGGACTGAACTCGATGTTCAATCGTCGGGAGAGCAGTTTGTTACCGTTGAAAACTCGATGGGTGTCGTCCACAAATCTCGGGGTGGACTTCAGCCTGCTTCCGATTTATTGAAAAGCGAGCCTTGGATAATTGCAAACCTTGCCCATCACCTCTTTGACGACTCACCCCTTGAATGGCTCAAACTGACTAGCGATTATGACCTCATTCGAGATCTTATGGAGCGCTCATTAAATGGATTTGACGATTATAATGAGCGTGTTCGACATGAAAACGGCTTCTTACTCCCAAACCCTCCCAGAGATTCGAGAACCTTTGCAACACCAACTGGCAAAGCTCAATTTACCACCCACGATTTGCCAGATGTAAGTATAGATGACGACAGATATGTCATGATGACTATCCGCTCACACGATCAATACAATACAACCATTTATGATGTCCATGACCGATATAGAGGCATCAGCGGTAATAGGAGGATTGTATTGATGAATGCACTTGACATGGTTGAACGTGGGTGGAAAAATCGCCAACATGTATCGATTTCCAGTCATTTTGATGGTGAAGTGAGAAGTTCAGGCGGATGGCTTGTCGTAGCATATGATATACCGCGTCAAAATGTCGCAACATATTTTCCTGAAGCTAATTCCCTTGTCCCACTCAATTCGACTGCTAAGATATCCAACACACCTACTTCCAAATGGATAGAAGTTACTCTTGAATCAGAACCTTTCGCTGCGAAAGGAGATGAAGAGGAATGAAAAATATTGGGTATTGGGAACTCATCAAAACCAATTCCAAATACAGGCGATTGTGGTCTGCATCTGTAATTTCCATGCTGGGTGAATGGTTCAATACAATTGCATTGTTTTTATTGATTTTCAAATATACTGAGTCTGAATTCCTTCTCGGAATTTTATTCACTGTACGGATGCTTTGTTTCGCTTTCTTGCAACCCATAAGCGGAGTACTCGCAGACCGCTATGACAGGAAAAAAATTATGCTTTGGGCAAATATACTACAAGTCTTCTTAGCTCTTGGTTTTCTCGCAGTCGACGGCCCAGAAGATATTCCATGGATGCTCGGATTATCCGGAATTATGATGCTTCTACATGGGGCATATGTTACTGCTGAAAGGGCAGCTTTGCCCAACGTTGTATCGAATGAACATCTAGCAACGGCAAATGCATTGGATGCGGCCTCTTGGTCCACCGCGCTTTGTTTAGGGGCGATGATTGGAGGAATAGTCGTCGAATATTACGGCACGAATGCAGCATTCATTATCGATTCGATGACATTCCTTCTTAGCGCCATACTCCTCGCTCCATTGACGATCCCACAGTCATTTGATCAGGACTTGGATGGTTCACTGATTTCTACTGCTGTATTTAATATCAAGAAAGGTTGGAGGCGCATTGTAAACGAGACGCGCCTTTTACGCATCGTGTTTGCTAAGGCATCTTGGAATATTGCCGGTGGTGGATTAGCAGGCGTTTTTCTCGTCGTTGCCGGTTCCGATGTTGATGGCTTTGGCATCGCACTTGGTTTTGGCTTGTTTTTCTTCGCAAGAGGGATTGGTACAGGAACTGGTCCAATTTTAGCACGAAAGTTCCTTACAAATCAGGAAAAATGGCCTTTATTGGTCGGTATCTTGGTCATGATTTCTGGATTTTTCTACTTTTTTGTCGGATATACCCTGGGTGTAAATGTTTGGCTAACCGTAGCTTTTGTCATGCTTGCTCATTCAGCCAGCGGGGCGAACTGGGTTCTTTCGACAATACTAACTCAAATGTGGGTAGAGGATGAGATACGCGGCCGTGTATTTTCCATCGATATGCTCATCATGTCACTCGCATTTTCTCTTTCAAGTGCATCAGCAGGATATCTGCTTGAGAATAATTATCTTAATCTTCAAAATGGTTTCCAGTCTTTCGCCATACTCATGATGATTTCAGGTCTAATGTTTACATTATGGAAGCCTGGAGCGAACGCGCAATAGCATGGTCTGGCAATTAGGTGAAGTTTGAATAAAAATGCTCAAGGGCGTTGCCATCGAGGGATATACATGGCGGGTAATTCAGCATCGGTTGGATTGTACACAATCGGTGCAGGTATACCTGAAAGAATACCGCCTATGCCCGAATGGGATAACTCTGTAGACCATGCGCCTGCTCGGCGTCAGGTATTGAATACATCAGAAAAACAACTTGCACTGCGAAACGCATTACGTTACTTTCCAGCTCATCAACACGACACTCTTGCCGAGGAATTTTTGAATGAACTCAATACATTTGGCCGAATTATCATGTGGCGCTACCGGCCTACTGAATATCCGATGAAAGCACACCCAATAGGGGAGTATCCTGCACAATCATTGCAGGCAGCATCAATCATGCTGATGATACAGAATAATCTTGATCCAGCAGTTGCTCAATTCCCACACGAACTCATCACATATGGTGGAAACGGTTCTGTGTTTCAAAATTGGGCGCAGTACCGCCTCGTAATGTCCTATTTGTCCAAAATGAATGATCACCAAACCTTAGTTATGTACTCGGGACACCCTTTGGGTTTGTTTCCTTCCACACCAGATTCTCCAAGAGTTATTGTAACGAATGGAATGATGATTCCGAGTGCTTCCTCACAAGAAAATTATGAGCGCCTCAATGCTATGGGTGTGACGCAATATGGTCAAATGACTGCAGGTTCCTACATGTATATCGGCCCACAAGGCATTGTTCATGGCACCACTATTACATTACTCAATGCTGCACGCTCGCATCTTGGATTGAATGGCGATGAAGGCCTCGGTGGAGTGACATTTGTCACTTCTGGACTCGGGGGCATGTCTGGTGCACAAGCAAAGGCAGCAGTTATTGCAGGTGCCTCATGCATTGTTGCTGAATCGAACGCGCATGCCGCTCGCAAGAGACATGAACAAGGATGGCTCACAACAGTTACGGAAGATATTGATGATGCAATCGATCAAATGGTTGCCTCTGCAAAAATCAAAAAACCAATTTCCATTGGTTATATTGGAAATATTGTCGAATTATGGGAACGGCTTGTTGAACGAAAAATCCGAGTCGATCTTGGCAGTGACCAGACGAGCCTTCACAACCCCTTCCAAGGTGGGTATTTCCCCGTTGGATACTCATATGATGAAGCCTCGTCAATGTTATCGGATGACCCAGAAGGTTTCGCACAAGAAGTGAGGTCGACGTTGAGGCGACATGCTGATGCGATTAACTCAATGAGTGAAAGTGGGATGTATTTTTGGGATTATGGAAACGCATTCTTACTTGAAGCAAGTCGTGCTGGGGCTGACGTCCTCAAGCCAGATGGGTCGTTCAAATATCCAAGTTATGTCGAGGATATTATGGGGCCAATGTGCTTTGATTACGGGTTTGGTCCTTATCGATGGGTTTGCTGCTCTGGTAATCCTGATGATTTGAAAATCACCGATGAGATAGCGTGTGAAGTCTTAGAGGAAATGCTCGTTCATTCTCCAATCGAAATCCAGCAACAAATGCACGACAACATACGCTGGATACGTGGCGCTGGTTCCAATGAGATGGTTGTAGGGAGCCAAGCTCGAATTTTATATGCTGATGATGAGGGGCGGCGGCGTATTGCTTCTGCCATGAATGCCGCTATCGCTGATGGAAGAATCTCTGCTCCGATAGTCCTCGGTAGAGATCATCATGATGTTTCTGGAACTGATAGTCCGTATCGAGAAACTGCAAATATCCGCGATGGTTCCATACAAACAGCGGATATGGCTGTTCATAATTTCATTGGAGATGCATTTAGAGGCGCTACTTGGGTGAGTTTGCATAATGGTGGAGGTGTCGGTTGGGGCGAGGTTATGAATGGCGGTTTTGGCTTACTTCTCGATGGTACTGACGAATGCGAGGCTAAACTGCAGAGAATGCTCCATTGGGACGTCAATAATGGCGTTGCTCGAAGAGCATGGGCTCGAAATCCTGGTGCTGAATTTGCAATAAAGAGAGCGATGGCTGAAGAGCCTTTACTACAGGTCACACTACCCAATCACATGGACGAGCAACTACTCAATCGTCTCTTTCAGGAGGGTGAATGATGACTGAAATTGCACTTGATGGGAACACATTGACCTCAGCAGAAGTTTTGCGCATAGCCTCTGGTGGAGCGACTGTAACGCTTTCATCAAATGCTCTACCCAAAGTTCAGGCTGCTCGTTCAGTTGTAGAGCGTATTCTTTCCAATGACGAAACCGTATATGGAATTAATACTGGATTTGGTGCACTTGTTCATGAGAGAATATCTCCAGAAGACCTTTCGCAGTTACAGACGAACCTCATTCGTTCGCATGCAACCGCTATTGGGGAATTGATGAGCAAAGAATCAGTTCGTGCTATGATGGCTGTTCGAATCAACTCTCTTGCAAAAGGTAATTCCGGAGTACACCCAGAAGTGCTGAACCAGTTGATTCATTTCCTCAATTTCGATATTGTTCCAGCCATCCCACGCCTTGGCAGTCTTGGAGCCAGTGGTGATCTTGCACCTCTCTCCCATATGGCAGTGTGCCTTATCGGCGAGGGCGAGGTCCTCTGCGAAGATGGAGGGGTTGAACCGACATCGAATCAACTTACAAAGCACGGGCTGATTCCACTTGAGTTACGTGCTAAAGATGGGTTATCCCTCATCAATGGGACCAGTCAAATGTGCAGTTTTCTGGTATTGGCAGAGCAAAAAATTGCTGATCTGCTGGTTTATGCAGATCTCATTTTGTGTACCTCTATTGAAGCAAGAAAAGCGAGCGTTAAGCCATCTGACGCTCGAGTACATGATGCCCGGCCTCATCCGGGGCAAAAACTCGTCTCACAACGGATTCGTCAAATCTTACACGATTCTCCAATAATTGATTCTCATTCAAACTGCGATCAAGTTCAAGATGCGTATTCATTTCGATGTGCACCCCAAGTGCATGGCGCCATCAATGAGCGACTTGTTGCATTACAATCGACCTTAAGTATTGAACTAAACAGTGCAACTGATAATCCACTGGTTTTCCCTGATTTGTCGAATCCTGGCTCGCACGAGGTCGTTTCGCAAGGTAACTTTCATGGAGAAGTGTTGGCATTAACTGCTGATTCAATGGTTTCAGCATTGTTCGAACTCGGCTCTATTTCAGAACGCAGAATCGACCAGATGCTCGACCCTGCTCGTAGCGGCTTGCCAGCGTTCTTGGCGAAAGATTCTGGCCTTGAATCAGGACTGATGATTGTGCAATATGTCGCTGGAGCTTCGCTCTCAGAACTGCATGGCCATGCTGCGCCTCGTACCATCTTTTCAACATCGACCTCAGCGGGGCAAGAAGACCATGTAAGCATGGGTGCTACTGCGTGTTGGAATCTCCTTCAAGCCACCCAACGTATTGCAGAAGTCTTAGCATGTGAACTGGTCGTTGCCTGTGAGGCACTTGAATTCAATGAAATCTCGCCGTCGAAACACGTTGTTTCATTAAAGCAAAGGGTTCGCTCAATTGTTGCACCTCTCGAGGGAGACAGGAGTACGAGTTCCGACCTTCTCAATGTGACAAAGGAATTACTCGATGGCAAGTGGTTGGCAAGGATAGAAGCGGAAGTTGGTAGACTGCCACGCTAAGATTCGAAGAGCTGTTGCTCAAGTTCATCTAATCCAGTCAATTGCCGAATTCTGAAGCGTGCTGTTGCCTCTTCTGTTGCAGAAAGTGAGTCTGCGTTTTGATTCAGATAACGCTCAAGATCCACTGCTCTGCGAACTTTCTCTTCGACATTTGCATACAATGTATATGCATCTTCACCACTCATAGTTAGGGCAGGTTCCACTTCGGAAACATCCAGGCCCATACGTCTCCATTGAAGTATTCTTTTTCTCAATAGAGAAGCATTGAAGCCGGCAGAGGGAAGACGGGTTAGGGCAATCAATCGCGGGCTACCATCTTCAAGAATATCGAGAGGTGCGATATCATCAGAATGCAGAACATCGGATTCGTTTGCTCCTGATTCATCATGAACATCTGGTGTTACATCGCTGTCTTGCGTGGAAAGTTCTATGTTTGGAGCTTCGCGACGAAGTCTCGCTAGCCACAGAGATTCAAAAGCAAGAGGGCGTATTGGTAAAACGATCGCCCACCGACTCCTATGTACTGAATCTCTCAATTTACGTACAAAGGAGAGAGTGCTGTCTTCGCCGTTTTTAGTTACCAGCCATTCGAGCCCTTCGAGAATGACTATGCCTGTGTGGTTTGAGAGATGGCTGAGAACAATTTCGAAGATATCTTGCATATTAGGTGAAACAGCGCCTTCTGTGACTCTCTCTGAGAGCCAATATGCTTCAACCGAATTGATATCAATATGTTCGAGGAGTCTTCTGTGAGGTAATCTTGAGAACAAGAGAATATGTTCTGGACTGGCGTGACTTTCACGATCGACCCATGCGAGAAAATCCTCATCGGAAACAAAATCGGTCGTATATATATGCCCTTTTTCCATATTTTCACCACCAGTCAAGTCGTCCTGTTAAGTAGTGTTCATCATTCAAAGTCTATGAATCATTATATCCGACGATGCGCTGGCGAGAACAGGTGTGGATATGTCCGAAGAGACGAAAGAAGAAATTGCAATGGCTGAGTGCGGCGCATGTAGAGCGATAGTACCGCTAAATTCTGAAAACTGTGCTGAATGTGGAGTTTCCTTTTCTGGCGTTTCCGATGAGGCACTTGGAGAGTGTGGTGCATGCGGTGGACTTGTCCCGCTTGATTCGACAAAATGTGCCCACTGCGGGACGATTTTTGTTGCCGATGACGTTGTTGAAGTTTTGCGAAAATGGCTAAGTGAAACAGGAATACCGATACCAATTCTTTTCAAAAAGTTTGATTCAAACAACGATGGCCGTATTGATTCTTCGGAATTGAAAACTGGATTGTTGAGCCTCAACCTTGCTGATTTACCCCCGAGCCAAGTTGAACGCCTCATCGAAACGATTGACGCCGACGGCGACGGACTTATCGATCTATCCGAATTGCATGAAACAATTACTGGAGAGAAACTTGAGAGCGAAACTGCCGTGGCTGCAACGGTTCCACAAGGAGATGATTCAGATGAGGAAATATCTGAGGCAATGGAATCGACTGAAGATGATTCAGACAGTGAGGTTTCCG
>CEQX01006337.1_pt1 | contig 27577 bp, 24 predicted proteins | sample 356261 | NCBI WGS metagenome assembly CEQX01 (sample SAMEA2621076, study PRJEB7988) | marine metagenome | isolation source: saline water (ENVO:00002010), including | reverse complement strand
GTTACATTTCGGGAAATGTCAAGCTTCTGCAAGAGGTGGTGGAAGATATGGAAGCGCTGCTCTTTTCCTGGCAGTCCAACCTCAACGATGCGGTCAAAGCGGCCTGGGCGGTCGGCAATTGCAGGGTCGATTTTGTTGGAGTGATTGGTTGTTGCAAGAGTAATGACACCGTGATTAGGAACAATACCGTCCATGGATTGTAAAAATTCTCCCAAAAGAGGGTGGTCAGACGCACGTCGGTCAAGGGCCCCTGCAGTATCGATGTCTTCGATGATAAGCAAGGTCGGAGAGAGTTTACGAGCCATTTGAAAACATGACTTGATGTCGTTGCGGCCAGTAATCATTTCAGCAGAAATAAGGATGCAAGTGATGTCTGAATGGGCTGCAAGCCACTTTGCAATCATGGTCTTACCTGTGCCAGGAGGGCCTGCTAATATGAGGCCTCGTGAATTAGGAACGCCGCTTTCTCGAAGTTTTGGCATGGCTTTCTGGAAACCAATGATGTCCTTCCACAGGGCTTCCTTGACGTTTTCATCCCAAGCAATGAGTTCATCTATACTCTTATCGCGTGCAATGAAATTGTATCGTAAATCAAAAAACTCACCCTTGAGAATGCCGCATTGATAAAAGTCGGATTCAACTTGAGCGATGAGGTCGTCTGCGTCTTTGCCGTTGACAAGAACGGTTCTCTCTGATGGCGTATATACGGATAAACGATGGTCTCCATCATGGTCGACGGTTGAAACGGTGATGAATTGGTGCTCGGAATTGGTCTTTGATTGATAGAATCGAGTTCCTATGGCAAGATAGCGTAGACGGTTTTCTTCTTGTACTTCGATGGTCTCATACATTGGTGCACGAATCTTGCCTTGGTCAATCATGAACTCTTCGGTAACTTGGTATTCCTCTTTGAGATACTTGTCGAAATGCAGCTTCATGAAGATACCGAGTTTACCGCTCCAATATCGAGAATCACGCTTATGTTTCGAACCAATGAAACTGTTCATCAATTGCTCTGCCAAGGGGACTTGAGGGCCTTTCTTGTGTGTGGCTGCAACTGCTTTTTTGACATCGTCAAATTGCTTCATGTCAAATGAGACGGCGCCCATTGGTGTTTGAACATGCATAATTGTTGAATCAGAATGCTCGGCATCTGGTCTTTTTTGGAGTTGTTCCCCATAGTGTTCGTTCATCGTATATTCTTCCTCATCTGCAAAATCGTCACTCATCGTAATTCCTCAAAAGAGCAGGTCCGACCGCAGATGTGGGAGTCACATACAGGGGGTTTTTTCCGCTCCACTCTTTCACACATCAACAGTATTTAAGGCGCGAAGAACTCAAACGACAGGTGCATTTGGATAGGTGTGAGGGGAATCTATGGCTGGTCCGTCGAAAGTAGAATTTCCTGGCCAAAAAAAGCAGCGATTCCGTATGCGAGGGACCAAGCATGCAAATGAAGCGACTGCCAATAAACTCAAGCGTGAATTAGCAAAATTGTTGGATAACCCGAGAGCTCACCTTCCAACCATGACCTGGAAAGGAAAACTTCGATGGGGCAGAACTGATCCTGTTACGAAGACAATGAAAGCACTTGAAACAGTTATTCGCAAGAAACACGACTTGGCTTGGCTCAGCAAGCGAATGATGGCCAAACGTGGCGACCCCGTTGCTAAGGCGTTTGCAGGTTCCCTTCATGCCGCTCATGATGATGACATAACGGTTGTTGGAAAATTTACTTCAGGTTCGTTTGGTTCAGCCTCTTTCATTCGCAGAGGTGAGGGAAAGCAAGGCTATTTGGCAGGATTGCAGAATTATTCTAACCTAACTTTGCGTATGTTACCTTGGGAGGATCACGCGAAGCGAGGAATGTATTTCTTCACTTGGAAAGGCGGGTTTGTATGCACTGGACCGAAACCATCGCCTCCAGATGAGTGGCTCGATGATGTCTTGCAGCGCTCGCGATTCTCATTCACCAAATACGATGATTTGTCCGTTCCTGTATGGACAACAGAAGGCATCGATGCTCAATCGGTTCTCGACTTCCATCCAAGTGGGGAGGGTTATATTCGGTTTTCATTCAAGCACGGGCCAGTCCTGGCAATAGGGTTTGATGTTCTTTCAAAAACTGAAAAAAAGGAGTCTTCTTTCATCCACCATTTGGCTCTCTCAATGCTCCCACCTTTCCTGCCGTCAATACTTGAAATCGATGCAAATTGGACACCGAAAGGGTGGGCTAAGGATGCACCTTTACCGGATTCAGCGACCGAAGGAAAGGAAAAAATCCTCGATGCATGGCAGGGCTTGACCATGAATGAAGGTGTCATTGCCTTAGCAATTCGACGTGCGGTGTTGGATTCAATCGACAGTGGATTAGTCGTTGGAGAATCATGGATAACTGGAATGGATTTCGACGCGATTGAAGAAGCGCTGCAATCTCACCCTGGCTCAAATGATGAACGACACCTCGCTGCACACATGCTTTATGCTTCGATGAAAAAAGGTCCTGTCGATGGAGAGGGTATGCGCATTACGGCAAAAGGTGATGTTTCGGAAAGAAAGGCAGCAGCACTCGAAGTTATGGAAGGAACCAGTTGTGGGAATGTTCTTGGTGCAATGTGGGAAGAATGGGGCTTAGAAGGTCTTGCTGGACTTGGAATCACCGGGGATGAAGCGGAAGAAATCTGGAAAAAACAGTTGAAGAAACCTCAGCCGTTTGGAAATTTCCTCAAGAGTTTAGATTCCGCAAGAGAAACCGCTCAGAAAATCTCTCGTTTCCCAACGCGCAATGATGCTTTGACTGGAGCAACGGGTTCTGTTCATGACTTGATTTTAATGGGGTTATTGGAGGGAGACGGAAAAGCTGAGCGTGTCGCAACGCAGCGTCATGACTCAATTGATTCCGCTGCCGCTGCGTGGGCTTGGTTACTTGCTGCTGGACGCTCTACAGGACAAGAGTGGCATTTTGAAATCAATGCGAGGGATCGCGGGGGCGCTTGGCTGGCTGCAACCAAAGAACTGCTTGAAGCTGGAAAACACCTCTACAATTGTGCAAGTGAACACGTCGATGAAGCGACTGATGTGTGGATGGAAGCATTCAGCGCACTCAAGACTGCGACGGGTGAAGCAAATTAATTTCAAAGATTGGCAAAGCCTCTTTCAAGGTCAGCCCACAAGTCTTCAATGTCTTCAATTCCAATACTCATTCGAACAAATCCCGGAACAAGGCCTGCTGCGTGACGAACATCTTCGGGAATCATTTGATGACTGGAATTGAATGGACATTCGACCAATGATTCAACACCGCCAAGACTTGTTGCTTCGTAAATCATCTTGAGGCCACGCATAAATTTCAATGCTGCAGCATCGCCACCTTTGACAACAAATGCAATCATTCCGGTTCCCTTCGGCATTACGCGTTGAGCGACTTCATAATCATCATGCGACGTGAGTGAAGGATGGTTGACTTTCTCAATCATCGGGTGGCCTTCAAGACGCTTTGCGAGTTCAGCCGCATTCTCACAGATTGTCGGCATGCGAACGTGAAGGGTGCGCATCCCTCTCTCGAGAAGGAAGCAGGTATGGGGATCGGGGCTACCGCCAAAGACCGCTTTTCTACCAAATACTTCAGCGATGAGTTCCTTGGAACCAACAACTCCGCCGCCAATAATGTCAGAGTGGCCGCCAAGATACTTTGTTGTTGAGTGTATAACAAGGTCGACCCCCATGGACAAGGGTTGGCATGCCCACGGAGATGCAAATGTATTATCGATAATACAGAGAAGATTATGCTTCTTCGCAATAGCAACCATTGCCGGAATGTCACAAACCTTGAGCACGGGATTGGTAAGTGTTTCAATGTAGAGAATCTTCGTATTCGGCTGGATTGCTGCTTCGTAGGATGCGGGGTCGCGCATGTCTGCCATGGTCGTTTCAACGCCAAAACGTGGGAGTTCTTCGGTAAGTAAAGCATAGGTCCCGCCGTAAACATCCGGCGAGGCCACGATGTGATCTCCGGCTGAAACAAATGCCATCAGTGTTGTAGAAATTGCCGCCATTCCTGATGAGAAGGTTTCAGCGTCTTCGCCGCCTTCCATCGCAGTTAATTTTTCAGCGACTGCTGCAGAATTGACTGAAGAAATTCGAGCATAAAGAAGTGTATGCTGAGCACCAGCTGCCCAACCAGCGTATCGCTCGTCGGTGAGCTTGTACGTTGAGGATTGGAAAATTGGCGTATTGACTGCATCGCCAATGTGGTTGGTTCCGCTGTGTACTGCTTTACTTCCAAACCCATTCAAATCAAGATTTTTATCCTCCGCCATACAATCCCTCAGTTATGTCGAGTCGCCGGCCGTCATTAACTCTTCACTTTCTGCACTTGAGAAAATTTCAACCACAATGTTACCAAAAAAGAGCGATCCGCCGCCAAGAAGAATCCAAAAACTCCACTCATCAAGGCCAAGTCCAAGACCGTACATTGTTGCCCAAACGGGTTCAAGGGCGTAAATAATAGCGGCTTGAATCGGGTGCAAATACCTCTGATAGAGGTTCAGAAGAAGAAGACAAAACAAGGAGCCGCCCAATCCAAGACAGAGCACTTGCAAGAAAACACCGTCTTTGAACACCATATCCCATGGAGCTTGTGTCCGACCTCCTCCAATGGCCAAAAGAAGGAAGATTGAGCCTATGGTTATAACCAAAAACGAGGTTTGTGTCACTCCAATTGGTTCGATTTGTTGAGTAATTTTCTGGGTGTAGATTATATGTAAGGCGAAGAATACTGCACAGATTACGGTGAGGATTTCTCCAATGCCCCATGTGAGGTGAGGAGGCCCTTGGATGAAACCCGCCCCGAATGTCGCAAGAAAGACACCGAGAATCAGTGTTTGAGATGGACGAGTTTTTGTAAAAATCACGGTGATGAGAGCTGTAAAAACCACATACAACGATGTGAGAAATGCCGATACTGATGGACTGATATCCTCTAATCCTATCATTTGCGTGACAAACCCGACCAGCATTATACTTCCAAGAATCAATCCCCCCCGCCATTGTTCAGCATCCATAAGTGCAGCGCGTGCTTTCGGAAAGAACAACAGCATTGCCAGGGCTGCCACTGCGAATCGAGCAGCAACCAAGACGGCAACGACTTCGAATCGCCCGTATTCTACGATCTCTGTATCAAGAGCGTTGAGTGCCTGCTTCATCCAAATGAAGGTGGCGCCCCATACTGCTGTAACAACAAGTAAAGCGAGCAGCGCTTTCTTTCTCTGCTCTGGCGTCGCAGGGCCTGCTTCTAACCCCACACCAAGCTGAGATGCGGTCTCGCCCATACCTCGTGGCCGGAGTGGCGCCGAATGAGCATAACGGTTCAGACTGATGATTTACAACCGCATGAACGCTAAGACTCAAGAAGTGACTCGGATGTGTTCCTTGCATGACGAGTGAGGCGGAGGCTACTGTTCGGTCATGGGAACAACCCATAGAAACCGGTGAAGTCCCAGAAAGTGGTGCTGAATTTGATGCCATAGTGGTAGGCGGAGGCCCTGGTGGGTCATCTGCTGCAGGCTACCTTGCAAAAGCCGGGGCTCGGGTTTTATTGATTGAAAAAGAAGTGTGGCCGCGCGACAAGATTTGCGGCGATGCTGTTGGCGGCAAATCCCTTTCTCATGTCGAAGGTCTTGGTGTGAAAGAAGATTTAGAGGCGACACCCCATTTTAGAGTGACAGGGATTGTGTTTTCCTCACCAAAAGGCAATTCTGTACGAGTCCCGCTACCCGAAGAGGATGTGGAGCGGCTTGAGGCGGGATATGCGTTACCTCGCGCCCAATTCGATTCCTTACTGTTCAATCGTTGCCAATCCTTAGTACGCGATGCGGGGGGTTCTGTTATCCAGGGAGGCGAAGTCCGTCGAGTACTCTTTGATGACGGTAACGGAGGAGAAGACCCCGGCGAGGGAAGTGGAGATGCTCGGCATGCTGCTGGCATTGTCGTTCGAATCGGTGGACGAAAGGGTGAAGAGCGCACGTTCTACACACGTGAACTGGTTGGGGCTGCGGGCTATCGATGTCCTGTTGCATACTCCGTTGTCGAATCAACATATGGTGAAGAGATGGTCGATCGAGACCACTACTGTGGCGGATATCGCGAATACTGGCGCAATGTCAAGGGTTGTGGCGAGAATATCGGCGATATTGAAATTCACTTTGTCGATACCGTCATTCCTGGTTACTTCTGGCTCTTCCCTGTCTCTGAGAATGTCGTGAATGTAGGCATCGGAATGGTCGTCGGGCTTTTGAACAAACAAAAAAAGAAACTGAAAGCACTCCAAGCGGATGTCATCGCAAATCACCCCATGTTCAAGGAGCGGTTTGCTGATGCAGAAATGATTCCGAAATCAGCGCGCGGATGGCAACTACCGTTTGGTTCTCCGCGCAAGAAAAACTCTCGCCAGCCTCGCCGTTCAAGCATGAACGGTATTCGATTAGTTGGAGATGCAGCATCACTGATCGACCCATTTTCAGGCGAGGGCGTGGGTAATGCGCTGGTTACCGGGGAAATGGCGGCTCGCCACATTATGGAAAAGAAACCTTTCGAAGAATATCAAGACGAGGTCTGGCGCGTCTTAGGTCCCGAACTCATCAATTCCTATCGAATGCAAAAACTCAGTCGAAAATCATGGCTTCTGAATTGGTTTGTTGGCAAGGCCGAGAAGAAGCCTGCACTGCAAGAAATGATGACTGAAATGATTGCAAGTAAAGAGGCTCAAGAGAATCTACATTCACCTTGGTTTATGATGAAAACGCTGTTGTTTTGAGGTGGAAAAATGGACGCTCAACTCGAAGGAATTGATGCTGTTTTTCTCGACCTTGATGGTACAATTTATCTTGGAGGTGAACTCATTGATGGTGCGCTTGAGTTTTTATCAAGATGCGACAGTAAGGGCGTAAAACGTTACTTTCTATCTAATAATTCAAGTCGAAGTGTGAAGCAATACGTCAAAAAATTACGTGCTTTCGGAATACCGGCTGAGGAAGAGGATGTTTTGCTTTCAACCCACGACCTGCTCTCATGGCTCGCTTCCAATTCAGTAACTGAAACATGGTTAATTGGAACGGAAGGGATGCGAGAGATGCTCGAACAAAAGGGTATTGAAACTCGCAGTAAGAATCCGCAATATGTTGTTCTGGGATATGATACGGAAATCAATTATGAAAAGATTGCACAGGGCAGTATTTACCTTCACCAAGGCGTACCCTTGGTGGCAAGCCACCCCGACATGGTTTGTCCATCGCCGGATGGTGGACTTCCTGATGTTGGCGCTTATCTGGCCATGCTAAAAGTAACGACGGGCGTCGAACCTGAACACATTACAGGTAAGCCAAATGCGGGTATGATTTTGCATAAAATCGAAGCTTTAGGACTTGATCCAGCCCGCTGCGCTATGGTTGGAGACCGTTTGTACACCGACTTGGCTATGGCAACGCGCGCAGGCTGCGTTGGCGTCCTCGTTCTTTCCGGAGAAGCGACCATGGATGACGTTGCACAATTGCCTGAAGGTGCTGAACAGCAACCCAGCGTGATAGTGAAAAGCGTCGATGAATTACTTCGGTGATCAATCATGTCGCTCAAAGTACGATGGAATTGGTTGCGTTCCCGGCGATTAAAACATCCACCCGACGATATTCATCGCGCCGGCGACCTTGCAGAAATGAGGCTGTGCAAGTTATCCAGAGCCGCCGGGAGAGACAATGGATGGCACATTTTTGAATCGGTTCGAATACCCGACCCCAAGGGAGGAAGAAGGGAAATTGACATGATCGTTATTGGCGGCAATACGATGCTGGTGGTTGAGCAAAAGCATTGGGCTGGATCATTCACGATAACCGATGAACACCATTTCGTCCAAAACCGAAATAATGGAACTCAACATAACCACGATGGTGTGGCAGATCGCATTGCTCGAAAAGCACGAATTTTGAAAGCATTGCACGAAAAACGGCTATCACTCACGCCAGAACAATCCATCGAAATGCGAGTCATCGTAGCGATGACGCACCAACGGCTGGAATGGCCAGAAATACCTGAAGATTTAGCTGCAGAAATGGTCGATGAGGCAGGATTTATCAAGATTTTAGAAACCACAACTCCCGGTGAGCTCAATGAAGATTTGAAAGAAACTTTGGAAGGGTTCAACACGTGGGACGAAGTACATTTACACGGAGGTTTGATGCTCAAGGGTGATGTGTTTGGCCTCGGATTAGGAGGGAAGTTGCGTTCATGGTTTTCAGAACGTAAGAGCCCCGTTACCGCTGTGGTAGAACACCAACGTTCTCTGCTGTCATTCTTTTCAAACAATCCAAGTGAGGTGACGTTAAACACCGGCGGCAACAATATCGTTGCAAAAATACCCTATGGCCTTTCGCTTGAAATGCATGTCGTCGGCGAAAAAGTACCGCGAAAGGTAGAGTGGGCAAAGATTACCAAAATTGATGTTTCAAAGCCCCCCGCTGATTGGGCAAAGAATGTTTGACGGTAAAATCGTAGAGATGAAGTAATGCAAGAATTAAAGAAACCCCGAGTTCTCGCGCAACCACTGAACAGTGTGAGGGTTTAGGCTAACCTAAAGTAAAGCGCATCGCCTCAATCCCAAGCATGTATCACACAAGAAAAAATGGAGATTTCAAAATGAGTGAAGAAAACAAACTGATTGTGCTTTACGGCACAGAAACTGGCAATTCTGAATTATTGTCGATGGACATCTGCAAAGCAGCAGAAGACGCAGGAATGGAAGCAGAAGCCTTTGGGATGGATGAAATCGAATCCGAAGACATGCTCTCATATTCCCGACTTTTGATTGTCTGCAGCACTTGGGGCGATGGTGAACAACCAGACAACGCCATGGATCTCTTCGAATACGCTGAGGAGCTCGGTGACGGCGACCTTTCCAACATGAGTTTCTCCGTACTCGCCTTAGGCGATACCGCTTTCGACCTATTTTGTGAAGCTGGAAAAGAATGGGACCGCGTTCTTGAAGAAAAGGGCGCAACACGTATCGCAGAGCGTATAGACTGTGATGTCGATTATGAAGACGATGCTGAAGAGTGGATTGAAGAAGTCGTCGAAATCTTGCAAAACCTTTGATTTTCTAAATCGAAAACACGAACAATCGCCCTTCACAACGGGGTAGAAGTTCGCGAAGTTTGATGTGGGTTGGTCCGACGCATACGGTCATGGCTGCTGCGTGGATTGAAGCAATAGGCTTACTCGCTGGAGTCATTGGAATCTTTGCGTGGATTCCTCAAATCATTCAGGTATGGGTTCACAAACGTCATGATGGGATTTCCCTTACGACATTTGCAGTTGTATCCTTTGCTCTGACACTCTGGCTCATATACGGAATTCTTGTCGATTCGTTTGCCATGATTGTTGCAAACATCATGACCTTGTCCGTTATTGGAGCGGTGATCCTCGGCGTTCTACGGGTACGAAAAAGCGAGGGTCAAACAGAAAATACTCACTTGTAGGATGCTTTTGTGGTTGAGATAATCACGGCACCGATTTTGTATGGGTCGCCGTTTGAAGCAGGTCGACGGTCTTCTAAGCGGCCAACCCAGCCGTCTTCAGGGACAGTTACTGGAATGCGGATTGAAGCGCCACGGTCAGAAACCCCATATGAAAATTGGTCAATAGCTTGGGTTTCATGAAGTCCAGTGAGTCGCTCATCATTGTATTCACCATAGACGTCCATGTGCTTCTTAATGTTCTTACCAAATTCCTCACAGATGTTTGTGAACAATTCCTCTCCACCTTCATCACGCATGCGGCCATCGGAAAAATTAGCATGCATTCCTGAACCGTTCCAGTCGCCCTTAATCGGTTTTGGATGGTATTCAATATAACAACCGTAACTTTCTGTCAATCTGTCAAGGAGATAACGGGCAACCCAAAGTTCATCTCCGGCCTTTTTGGCACCCTTTGCAAATATTTGAAATTCCCACTGTCCGCATGCAACCTCTTGGTTGATGCCTTCGAAATTAATTCCTGCATCAAGGCATAAATCGGCATGCTCTTCCACTAAAGAACGACCGTGCGTATTCTTGCCTCCAACAGAGCAGTAGTACATTCCCTGCGGCCCAGGGTAACCCCCCATCGGGAAACCAAGAGGGAGTTGTGTTTCAGTATCCATGATGAAATATTCTTGTTCAAATCCGAACCAGAAGTCATCGTCATCATCTTCAATCGTTGATCGGCCATTACTTGCATGGGGAGTACCATCTGCATTCATGACTTCGCACATGACAAGGAATCCGTTGAATCGTTGAGGATCGGGATAAATCGCAACGGGCTTGAGGAGACAATCCGATGAGTTTCCTTCGGCTTGCTTTGTCGAAGAACCATCAAAATTCCACATAGGGCATTCTTCAAGAGTCCCCTCAAAATTCTTCTTTACAAGAGTCTTACTTCGCATGTTCTGAGTCGGGAAATATCCATCGAGCCAAATGTATTCTAATTTTGCTTTATCCACCATAGGTATCATATGCATGCTTGAAAAGGCGGTATATCAAACATACGCTCATAAATATTGTAAAATAATTTATCATATGATTACTATATCTTGAATATTAGCGGATTTTGTTTAGCATTGAGTGCTTTTTTCGCGTCATATGCTACTCATTTGTATATGGATATGACGTCTTTTTGTGCGATTGAATATGTAGTATAAATCGTTGAAAACTTAAGAAAATTTGATTGCGGACCGGTGAACTCATTGGTGAGCGATACCACGGATTGAATAATGGAAATTCCTACGGGCGGTTTTTTGCGTCAATGGCGTAAATCGTTAGGCCTTACTCAAGCCGCACTCGCCCAACGTTCGGGGCTAACCCAATCTGTTATTGCAAAAGTCGAGACAGAGGTCGTCGACCCTCGAGTCTCGACAATCCGCAAAATTGTCGGTGCTCTCAATCGGATTGAACGCCCGCATCAAGCTCACACCGTAGGAGATATCATGGTCTCAGAAGTTACAGCTCTATTACAAACGGACAGTGTTCAATCAGCCGTTGACAAAATGGTTCTTGGCGGTATAAGTCACCTCCCAGTGCTCAGTAAGAATGGCGCAGTGGTGGGGCTGGTGTCTGAGGCAAGCCTTCTCAAAAGCGACAGTAATGAAATGATCACGGTTGATGAGGTCATGCGGGTGGACTTCTCAATGGTTGATGCTGAGGTTTCAATTGGCGAGGCGCGAAGATTGCTTGGAGAAGAAGAAGTTCTTTTGGTAAGCCGTCGTGGGATTCTCGTTGGCCTTGTCGGAAGGATTGACATGGTAAAAGCACTGAGAGACGCAGCTAAATCTCATTGATTGTTTGCTGCGCTATCACCCTGAGGGGTAATCAAAACATTGCTTCCGTCTCTGTCGATGTGGGGGAGAGAAAGAGTTCCTCCGTTGACGGTGATTGGGCACAAGACGCCGCAAGCCGGAGCGAGGTAATCTTCTCCGTTTTCAGTCATGACTAAACGGATGCCGTGACCTGCCGGCAGGAGAGCGTCTATTGCTTGAAATTCCATCAACATGGTCAATGACTGCCCAGGTAAAACGGTCGTTGGATCACTTCCACCTTGATGATAACGGATGTCCATAGTTGCATGACCGAGTCGGAGATTCGTCTCTGCATCTTGAAGTTCGACAAATATTTGTCCTCCATCCATAGAGGCCTGTACATCAAGATGAAGGGTAGCAAGTCCTGAAATTGAGATGTCGAGTTCGCTACTCAAAGCCTCACATTCAATAATTACTCCACTCACACTACCGCCTGAAACAGATACACCTTGGACACGCGTTCCGGTTTGTACACATGTATCAAGTGGTATTTCGGCGGACTGAATGTCAAGTGGGGGCCAAGTATCTTCTATCCTCCATTGCCCGTCATTGCGCTGAATTTGAGCGTGCAGTTCCGGTTTTTCGCCTATTCCTTTAAGATAATATTCGAACCATTCAAACAAATCCTGCCCCCAGTCCCAGCGAGTCATATTGTGGATTGCCTCGCCGCCATAACCGCTGTCTTGGGCGTTGTGTTTTGTCCACTGGTCTGGGTAATTATGCTCCCATTGACCGAGCATGCCTCGGACATCGAAACCGGCGTCGATGAACATTTGATACCAAGGAAATACCTGATGTGGGTCAACGTTCCAGTCTTGCATTCCCTGTACCCAATATACGCTGCCGTTGTAGTTTGTAATCGCTTTCGAAATATGCTCTCTCTCTTCATAATAATTCGCCATGTATGGGTCTAGCTCGCCCATGCCATAGGTGACTGGTCCAGCAAAGAGTCCCTCAATAATATCGGGACAGATATTATCCAAATCGTCGCCATTGTAATCCACTGTGCTGCCAAAATAATTCATGTGCATCACTTGGCTGCGCGCTTCAGCACTCCCGTTCTTGTAGAGCAAGGGATGAAGGCCTGTTGTTCCAGAAATAGGCACGATCGTTGCGAGGTGTTCGCTTCCATGAACGGCCGCTTCCCACTGGGTGGCGCCTTCATACGATTTACCATAGAGGCCGACTTTACCGTTCGACCAATTCTGCTTCCCAAGCCATTCAACGGCTTGATGAATACCCCATCCTTCTCCTTCCCCTCGATAATCGAAACAACCTGAGGATTCTTCGGTGCCAAACACTGAGACCTGAGCGAATGCGTATCCATGCGGAATATAATTGTCGTAAATGAACTCGCCTCTTCCGGCGCCTACAACATTGGTTGCGCCAGATTCGTCACCGGGCTGGCCGTATGAAAAATAGGGACTTATCACGGCAATAACCGGTACTTTTTCCCCCATCTCGGTGTTTGAAGGCAGCCAATAAGAGAGATGTACGTTGGATGTGGCTGGACCGGTTTCCCATACTTCAGATGTATCGACTTCGAATGTTGCCTCTTGTACTGCGAGCGCCGTATAAGGGCCTGGTTCGAGTACGTAAGAATAGCTGTCAGACCAATTCCACTCCAGAGTATGCCGCTCCCATTCGGTTGGATAGTGACTCGATTCGGCCTGTTCAACCTCTACCGATTCGTTTCCAAAACAGCCCGTAAGAGGGATGAGGAGAATCAGTATCGTCAACAGAACGGCTATTCGCATTGGTTAAGCGACGGTGGGGTTTGACATGAATGTGATGTTTGTTGAAGATACATCAAGAAGGGGGAGTGCTACGGGGCGACATGACTGTTTTAGTGACGGGGGCTGCTGGTTTTATTGGAGCGCATGTTGTCCAACAGTTGTTGCATGCTGGAGAACATGTGCGAGCGACTGTACGTACACTTGCTCATGCACAATTTCTCAATACTTTTGTCAAAGCCAAAGGGGCAACTCTTGAAATCGTAAAAATGGATTTGCTTGAACAGGAGACTGTCGATAATGCTGTACAGGGTTGTCGTGCCGTAATACACTGCGCAGCCGCACTCATGGTGAATATCAAAAACCCACTCCTTGAAGTCGTAAATCCTTCAGTCATCGGTACAAAAAATCTCTGTAACGCTATCGAAAGTGTGGATTGTGTTCGAACAATAATTCACACGTCATCGGTTGCAGCCATTCGTCGAACCCGTCATACAAACGGTCATGTTTTCACATCAGATGATTGGTGCGACGATGCGGGCCCTGAAATCAACCCGTATGGTTTTGCAAAAGCAGAAGCAGAACGTATAATGAGGGCCTTTGTTGAAACATTTGATGAAAAGTCAAAACCGAGGCTTGTTACGATTCACCCTTCCATCGTTTTCGGACCTGTGTTCCACGAGCGGCACACACGTGGTTCAATGGCATATCTGAAACATTATACGGGTCGATTGCCGTTCGTTTTGAATACATATTTGAATTTCGTTGATGTACGTGATGTGGCTAAAGCGCACATTGCAGCGCTTGATTATGGACAAGATGGGGGACGATATATTCTCCACAAAAGCGGAATGTGGATGCACGAGATTGGGAGCCACTTGCGACGGGTTCTACCTGACAAAAAATGGGCAACGTTCCGCTTACCATCGACCATGGCAATCGTACTGGCAGCCTTCCACCCGAAACTCACAGTAAAACAAGTACGATCGGCACTGGGAAGGAGTGTGGGTTATGACATTGGTGCTATGGAGGAAGAACTTGGAATTCGACTGCATGACACCGATGATACACTTGCAGATTCTATTACATCTCTCTTGGAATTAAGCCGCAAGGTATGAGTGGCTCGACCCCTTGGCACAACCATGCAGGCTGACGAAGTATGGGGGCGTCGTTGGACAGAAAACAAACTTCCAATGGCTCGGACATACATGGAAGTTGCAAGCAGAAAAAAGAGCTTGGTTTGCCTTGCTGCTGATCGCTCAACAATGGCTGAATTAAATCAACTGATTGATGATGTTGGAGCACACTTAGCAGCGCTCAAAACACACGTTGACTTGGTAGATGATTGGACTCCTGAAGCATGGAATGCGTTTTGCACGAAAGCCGCAGCAGCAGATTTATTGATTTTTGAAGACCGAAAATTTGCTGATATTGGAGGTATAAGTCGTAAACAGATGGCGGGGATTTATGATATTCGAACATGGGCGGATTTGGTGACTGCACACCTCATTTCCGGACCAGATATTGTCGACGGTCTACAAGCCGGATGGAAAGACGTTGGACGAAGTGGTGGAGTGCTTCTTTTAGCCCAAATGTCAAGCAGGGGAAATCTGCTTGAACCCAAATATACCTCACAAGTTGTTGAACTTGGGAGAACACATCCGGGTGTTTTTGGATTTATTGGAAACGGTTCTCGGCCAAACGAACTGAAGCTTCTCAGGAAAGCGGTTGGAGATGGCAAATTGATTTGGACGCCTGGAGTTAACCTCGCAGTTGGAGATGGAGAAATGGGCCAACGATATGGCGACCCTCATGAAGCAGTGCTTGCAGGTTCAGATTGCATCATCGTCGGATCTGGTATTCACAAAGCAGACGACCCCGCCGTACAAGCAGAAGCGTATGCAAAGGCCTCCTGGAGTGCACTTCATGAACGCAACAAATAGCGTGATAGTATGATTCGAATCATCTTATGGTTTATCGCAATTGGCCTATCAGCAGTTCCATTATGGATCTTATGGCGGGCAGGAAAAAAGTCCGCATCCCTCGACTTTCGAATAATGCAGAACGACTCGACATTGCTCGACGAGGATGGTATCATCATCAATGAAATGACGGGACTACCAGCAGGAACGCAAGTGACAAAAAATGCAAACGTGATGGTTATGCCGGCACAGCATGTTCATGAGAACGGCGCCATTCCAGATGAGTAAGCATACCCAAGATACCCTACACCAGCAAGTGTAGCCACGAGAAGAAGTTTGAAGATTCTGCGTTTTGGTTTTACTTCAACATCTGTTGAAGCAGGAATGATTGCATCGGGGAGTTCGGCCACGAGAGCAGTTGGGAGAGGGAGGGCTGGCATGCCAGGAAGCGGGGGCAAGGGCATGAGACCTTCATCAGCGACGGGCTTTATTCGGTCTTCAGGATAGAGCTTGTCGATATCTTCAAGTCCGGGTGCGTCTGGAATTGGCCCAAGTATTTGCTCCCAGTGTTGCTCAACTACAGATGATGAAATTGGCTTTTCAAGCCATGCTACAGCCCCGGCCGAGTGGCTCGCATCCTCGGCTAATTGCGCCAAACGACGGGATGCGATGAACACAATGCGGCTTTCTCCGCCATGCTCTCTCATTTCCAAAGCGGCAATATGGCCGTCAAGAGTCGGTAAATCGAGTGCTATAACTACTAATTCGGGGTCGAGGCGGATATATTCGTCAACTGCCTGATCACCGTCCTCACACACTTCAACATTGAACTCCCGAACTTTGAAAATTTCCCGAAGGCGCATAAGAGACATCGAATTGTTGTCCACGATGAGGACCGTCGGAGCGGTTTCATCCGATGTTGGCGTGACATATGCCATGTGAATCAACTCGCTGAACTCGCCATCACACATCAATTAACCGCATTGGAAAGGTCATTCTTCGCTGTCTTCGAGCGTACTGAGGTCTTCGACGGGTCCGCTCTGAGGATTCTCAAACGCTTCACGGATGGTTTCAGATTGTGCAGCATCACTTTCTGCTTCTCTGCGGCGACTCGGTGCTTTGAGAAACTGTAATTGTAATTCACTTACGATGCCGTTCATCATACGTTCTTCATGGTCACTCAGGTTGCCCTTTGTCTTCGCTTGTAACATCCGTAACAAATCGATAGCGGCCTTGGCCTCACCGAGATTGAACAGCATGTTACCTTCTTGATCCGGTAACATACCCATATGCAGTAATGCTGAGCGTTGAAACATGTGGACCAACTGGAAAAATTGTTCTGTCTCTTCATCCTTGAATGTGCCCGCCATGATGTTGCTAAAGAGAGGAAGTCTATGTCCTCATCGCCAGAAATCAATCAAACATTTGTTCAAGCAACCAGTCAGGATCGAATTGTTTCAAATCATGATAACCTTGCCCAACCCCTGCGAAAACAATTGGGCGCCCAGTTGCAAATGCGATGGAAAGACCGGCTCCGCCCTTGGCATCAGTGTCGATTTTCGTAAGCACTGCGCCGTCAAATTTCATGATTTCTTGGAACATTTTGGCTTGCTCAACCGCGTCATTACCGGCAAGTGAGTCACCGACAAACAATGTAAGGTGTGGGTCGGCAACTCTGCTCACTTTGTTCAACTCATTCATGAGGTTGACTTTGTTTTGCATCCTACCAGCCGTATCGACCAAAACGACATCGATTTTCTTCGCCTTGGCGGATTCGATTGCATCTCTGGCAATAGCCGCAGTATCGCCGCCGCGTTGGCTGGAAATACAACGGATTCCAAGATTTTCACAATGGCTTTCCAGTTGCTGAATAGCTCCCGCTCGAAACGTGTCCCCTGCAGCAGCAACGACGGTGATCCCCTGGTCAAGAAGGCGTTGAGCGATTTTAGCGGCAGTTGTCGTCTTCCCAGTACCGTTCACGCCCACGAGCATGATGACAACGGGTGTATCGCCTGCCTCAATGAAGGATTTGACACTGGCATCAAAATCCCAGTAGCCAGCTGCAAGAATGTTTCTTAAAGCACGCTTAAGGGCTGCTTCCAAGACTTTCGCTAGGTCTGCGCCCCGACGCAGTCGAGCCCCCACCAAATTGGTTCGAAGAGCATCAATAACCGCAGTAACAGCATCGCTTGAAATGTCAGATTCAAGTAAAACCCATTCAAGTTCCTCAAGGAGATTGTCGAGTACTGCACCGGATTTGATGACGCGCCCCCCTTCAGAGACCACACCGCCGCCAAGATCAACTGCGACTTTCGTTCCGGCTTCGGTCTCGATTTCAGCCTGTTTAACAGACCCTTTTGGAGCATTTTGAACACTGACGAGTTGTCGCCCTGTTGTCGTCCTCATCATCGATAGGTCAACATTGGAACCCTTCGGCCTCGCTACGCTGACAGCACCTCTCTTTTTCATTTCCTTTTGCTTTTTCAAGAGACGTTTTTCATCGATTCTTCGAGCCTTTTCAATACGCTTTCTTTCTTTGCGAGAAAGTTCAATTGGCAGTGCAATGTCTTCTTCATCATCAAAATCATCCCATTCATCACTCAAGGCGTTTTTCGACTCTGAAGCGTCAAGTGCGTCAAGATCTTCCCATTCGTCTTCGATGAAATCTGCAGGCGTTTCCACTTCACTTTCGACAGGCGATTGGGAGGGTGAATCGGTAATTGATTCGTGATTATCAGATGCCTCTGCGGCGGCGTTGAGCGCTTCTTGTGCTTCTTGCGATTCCGCTGCAGCCGAAAGTTCGTCAGTGTCAACTTCGGATGCAACCTCAGTTACTCGTTTTCTAAAACGGTCGAAAAGCCCCATACAATCCCTCAATCATCCAATGTAAGTTCATTTCCAAAGCGGCTACCTCGACGGGGTTGCCGTCGAGTCTGTTTTTCGGCGGAGGGTTCGCTGGACTTGGCTTCGTCAGATGTCTTTTCCGAGATTTGTGAACTTGATTTCGGTTGGAGTTGTTCTGCCGCAGTATTGAATTCTTGGGCGAGAGTGGTTATTTTCTCTTCTAATTGTGTTGATTGTTCAGAGAGTTCTTGATGGAGAAGGAGTATGCCCTGTTTCCGTTCTATGGTCATTTTGTGTGCATCAGACCACGACTTTTGGCCAAAAATCCCACTTCCAATGTCAACCATAGCAGTTCCTTCTTTATCGCCTTCATGGACGTAATTAAGAGACACTCCTGAGCCAATAGAAAGTTGTGCCGATGCACGTCCTGTCGACATTGAATGGATGAGTTCATCAAGTATTGAAGACGTGATATCGTGTTCTTCAAGGATAGCCGAAACCTGTTCAACACGTGCGTGGAGTGTGTCGAGTTGTTTGCGATGCGCGTCGATTGTACGCGCCATTTTTTGTAACTCGCTTCGTTCAACCATGCGGCTCACGTAGCCCGTAGCGGTAATCCTTGATGAAGCCCTGCTTGGCTTATTCTTCTTCCTGTGGCGGAGTGATTGGTCCACCTGCGGCGGCGATTTCTTCTCGGAAATGGTCCATAATTCGCGGGTCAGTGGAGGTTCGTGGGTCGATTTCATCAACTGAAGTGATATCGATAGAACGACGGTTCGCCTTGTGTCGAGAGCCCATTATCGAATATGCCCGATGTTCAGCATCAGCAGCGTCAGATGCGGGGAGGTCCATAGAAAATACTTGGCGCATACTGCCAAATGGTGCGATTCCTGATATGCGATAGGCCTTCATCGAAGTGGGCGACTCGCAAACCCGACTTAAACGCGCCGTCGCGCATTTTCTGCAAAAATAGACCGCGAGATTGACAAAGTTTGACGATTTAACGGGGGTCATGCGACCGGCGTTGATTGTTACGATGTTGTTGTTGCTGCCTCTCGTACAGGGCTTTAGTCCCTCATTAAATCCTGAAAACAGCGTCGGAGTTGAACGGGTTTTAGTCTTGGATGAGGGTGTATGGTCTCAAGAGCAATGGGACTCGCTGAAAGATTCCGGCCATACGCCTCTACGAATGCTGAGTTCAATGGAACTTTTGACTTGGAAATCACCAGAAGCTGTAGATGTGAGAGGGGTCTCAGAACATCCTGCCCCAGAAGTAGAGTATAGGGGGGATTTATCCAAATTTGATGAACACCAATCGTATCGTTTAGTGTTTGAACCAAGGTTACCTGCTTCTGCTGTTCATCAGATTGTTACGACATTTGCCTCTCAAGGTTTAATCGTCTCCGCAAATGCAGAAAATTACGGTTCAGTTTTACCTCACATCGAAATTATAGAATGGCGTAAAGATTTTTCTTTCTTCTCTGCACTTGACGGTTTATTATGGGTTGAACCGGTTTTAGAAACCGTTGCTCGCAACGCGCAGGTGAGTTCGCTTTTACAGCATGGATCAATGACGGGAAACCCCTCATGGGAGCTTGGAATAAACGGTAATGGCGTCATTCTGGCAGTTGCTGATTCTGGACTTGATGCAGACCATGCGTGTTTTCGTAATGCTACGGTTGCTGGCGAAATCGGTTCTGAGGGTGAGAATTTAACAGATGGAATTGGCGAGGCTGGAGCTGGCCATCGGAAAGTGGTATTGCACAACCAAACGATTGATTCAGGAGATACGCCTGGACATTCCGATTACCGTCATGGCACGCATGTTGCAGGGACACTATCATGCTACAATGTCTACGATATGCGCAACAATGTTCTTCCGAAAAACGGCTCGTCTCTCGCATATGCATCAAAACTCATCTTCCAAGATATCGTTAATGATTCTGGTTGGGTTCCACCAGATGTTGATGCACTGCTTGTTGAAGCGGGGTTGAATGGAGCGACGTTGCACTCGAACTCATGGGGTGATGCAACGACATCTTACACTGCTCGAACTGGTGATTTTGATGCGTGGTCGATTGAAATGCCCTGGTCGCTTGCATTGATTGCACCAGGAAATAATGGAGGGCAATTACTTGAACCCGCGAATGGAAGAAATGTTATTGCTGTCGGAGCATCTGAAAAGTCCCAATCTACCGACAGATGGGCGTCATCATCAATTGGTCCAACAGAAGCAGGTACAAACGGGATTTTCGCACTCGCTGTAGGCACGTCTGTACAATCTGCTCGCGCTGACGGAATTGATGATTCTTACAACGACGCTTTACGGTCTTCAAGCGGCACAAGCATGGCTACACCCGCCGCCGCCAGTGTAGCTGCTCTTATCCAGCAAATGGTCGAACAAGGTTGGATCTCTGGTAAAGAAAACAGAACTTTAATTCCAGTAAGCGAGATGCGTCAAGAATGGGATAGTAGCGAGCACAATGCCACAAATAATCTCAGCCTTGCTGAAGGTTTTTCACCATCAGGAGCCTTGCTACGTGCATTGATGTCGCTGGCTGTAACGCCGCTTCCACAAGAAGTGCGAAATGGGGGGACAGGGGGGTCAACTTTACAGAATTATTACGACGGGTGGGGGCAATTAAACATCTCAGAATTGGTCGATTTCAATTCAATTGAGCAACGATTACATCAGGGAGATGTCGCGCCTTTGGAACACCTGTGGGTTCACGACTCCTATCGTCTTGTAGACAAGACCCCGAAAGTATGGTTACAAGAAAGACAAGGAGGCCTTGAGGCTCTTGAAAACCTCGTCGCCTCAACTTGGACAGGTGCTGATGCAGTCGGTCCCTTTTTGAAGACCGGAGAGGTTTGGGTTGAACGTTTTGACCTTGAAGGGGGCGATTTCAATGCTCGCTTAGCTTGGAATGCAGCTCCCGAACCTTATCTGGTAAGCGATTTGCAACTCGTCGTGCGCCTCTCAAATGGTGAGATTGCCCTTGCAGGAGAGTTCCAGGCTGATGGAGACTCAACCCTATACGATCAGAACATTGCTGATTTTTGGAATGATTCGCTGTTTCCAATGACAAACGAAACCACCGTTGCCGTATCGTTATCTGAAGACGACCTTGAGGGGGTTGATTGGGTTGAAGTCGAAGTGCGGGCCCGTTATGTATCGCCGGGTAATGAAAACAATTCAATTGGAATAGATGGAAATCAGGTTGGCTTTGCTTTAGCAGTAGAAGGCGTTGAGCGAGACTCAGATTCGTGGTCTGATGGAGATGGTGATGGAGTAGCGAATGTCGTAGACGCTTGCCCCAACCAAAATGCCTCATTTTGGGATAGTAATGAAGATGGGTGTATCGATGACTCAGACGGTGACTTCATCGGGGACAACATCGATGTTTGCCCTCTTGAAAATGCCACACTATTCGATAAGGATGGCGATGGGTGTATTGACGATACTGACGGGGATGGAGTGTACGATGATGTCGACCTGTGTTTCACAACAGTCGTATCGATATTCTGGCCGGTCGATTTCTCAGGGTGCAGACCTGTCGATTCCTTGCCTGCAATTGATTTCTTACTCACTCCGGAAGATGGGGGGGTTTGGTATGATGTCCTACTTGTTGAGTGGAGTGTTACGGACAGTGATGCTGATCTGTTTGATACTGGTGCTGCGATTCACGTCCTGAACAGTTCGAGTACGGGAGGGTCGTATTCGATAGCATCATGCCTGAAACAAAATGTGGGGAATGGAACTTTTACGTGTTCTTGGACCATCCCTGATGACCTCCCTGTTTGGGACATTCGTGGCGAATCTCTGCAGATTGAAATTCATGCTCAGAGTAGAAATAATTCACCAGAAGGTGACAAGGATATTGTGATACTCAGAGATGATGCAACTTTCACGAGTAATTGGAAAAATCCCCTCTTGGACACGGATGAAGAGGTATCTCCTTCAAACGAAGGGCCCGCCTCCCAAAACAGAGCCTTCATGTGGGGTGTGATTGGAATCATAGCGGGATTCGTTTTGATGTATCAGTTTAGTTGGAATATTCGTCAAAAAACCGACCAAGAAAACGTCAGGCCGGCTTTTGGACACGATAGTGTGTGGTCGCTACCCCCGTCACTTGATGAAAACGAGTGACGGAGAAGCCAAAATTATGCCGTTATCGAAGAAGTTTGCAATCATGACAAGGGTCAACCTTGAAGGGTGGTGGCATCCTCGCCGACATATCCGCAACGCGGAGGGTGAAGAATATGAGTGACCGTTTATACGTTGGAATTGACTTGGGGACCTACCAATCGACTATTGCATCAAGTGCTGGCATCAGCCATACAATTGAAACCGTTGTCGGACGACCAAAAGACCCGGTCGCTCGAAATTTCCTCGGACGAGATGTGTTGTTCGGTAATGACGCTTTGAAGAACAAACTTGCATGTAACCTCTACCGCCCTATGGCGGCTGGTGTTGCTCAGGATGATGAGGCAAATTTGGCAGCAGCCAAAGCGTTTGTTTCTCACCTCTTAGAAACGGTTGACCCAGAAGAATTCGATGAAGTGTTTGGCGTCATTTGCTCTCCAAGCCACGTCTCATTTACTGACAAGTCGAACCTCGTAGCAACTCTACGAGGACAAGTTAACGCCATCATGGTCGTTACAGAACCGTTTGCAACTGCATTCGGCATTGGTGAAATCGCCAGCTCAATCGTTGTCGATATCGGTGCTGGAACGACTGATATTGCACGAATCTACGGAACATTCCCTACAGATGAAGATCAAGTCACTATCGAAGAAGCTGGCGACTGGTTGGACGTTGAACTCATGGAACTGATTCGAAAGAAATACACCGGCGCTCAAGTCACTAAAGACATGGTCCGCAAGTGGAAAGAAGAAGTCTCCTATGTAGGTGGCGATGACCGCGAAGCAATGGTTGAGCTCTCTGTTGAAGGAAAGAAGCAGGTTGTTGACATTGGCGACCTTGTCAACCAGGCATGTGAGATGATTATTCCGAAGATTGGAAATGCAATCAAGCGAATTGTTGCTGGTGCAGATCCGGAATATCAACCCATCCTACGAAACAACATCATCCTCTCTGGCGGTGGCTCTCTCATCGAGGGAATTGCTGCACGTATGGCTGATGAAATTGCTGATATTGGCGATGTTAATGTTTGGTGTGTTGATGACCCAATCAATGCCGTTGCCACCGGTGCTCTTCAACTCGCTGGCGAAATGCCAGACGACATGTTTACTGCAATCAACTGATTGTGGCGCAACGTCAAAGGGTAGAAAACCAGCCTTCTTTGGCTTGTTTTGATGGCGAAAGTTCAAGTGCAGTTGGGCGGCGATAGCCGCTTGTATGACAATCGACTCGACCGGAACGACAGGCATTAACCGAATCCGTGACGCAACCGGTGACGAACGTGCAGCTCTCGAGGGGATGCTCAAAGGCTACCCTGTCGAACAATTAGTCGAAGAAGTTCTGATTGCTTGGAATGAGTTAGCGGCACGAAATGAAGAAATGGTTTCGGTCAAGCAAAGACTTCGAGTTTTGGAGTTGGATTTGGCCGAGCGAGAAGACATGGTTGCTCCTGAAGTCGCTCGTCTGGCTGAAGCAGATGCAGCACTGCAAGAAAGTGAAGCGAAAATCGTGCACCTCGAAAGAGTATTAGGAGATACTCGAGAAGAGTTAGCATCTCAACAATCTTCCCTCTCTCATGAGGAAAAAGAAGCAATGGCTACTGAAGTAAGTCAATTGCGCACACTCACTGCACAACAAGATGAGGTCATTGGAGAAATGGAAGGTCGAATTGGCCAGATGGTTGAAGCCCTTGAGCGCGCCGCAGATGCGGGTTTGACCTCAGTAACTGCTGAAGAAGTCCGAAGTTTGAAAGCACAATTGGATGCTGCAATCACGCAAAATGATGCTGAACAAGCTGCAAATAAAGCACTTGAAGAAGAACGTCAAAGACTGCGCGACATTGCTGACCGATTACGAGGATTGCTCGATGCACGAGATGGCCGTCTTGGGGAATTAGAAGAACAACTTGAACGGGTAATGCAAGGGCCTCGCTCTGTTTCAGCAGAACACGATTACTTGGTCGAGCAGATCGATGAACTCAAACGACGATTGTTAGAACGGAACCGAGAATACGATTCTCTTCGACGGCGAGAACGGCGTTTGCACAATGATGTCTTTGAGCGAGATGAGCGAATTCAACAAATTACTCTCACTCTAACTGATATGGAATCGGCACTACAAGATCGAACTGCAGAACTTCGCGAAATAGAAGGCCAACGTGAAACGATGGTACATGAACTCGACTCTGTTCGACGCGGCGAGAGGACCCGTGAAGTGGTTGGACGCGTCTTTGCTGACTCACTTTCCTTGGTGAGAACACATGATGCCCGAGAAGCAAAACGCGACGCTTACAGTAATGCCCCAGATGTTGAGCGCACCCTCTCCACTCCTGAAACTGGCGATATGGCTACACTCGCCGACGGAGGAAGGGTCAAACTCGACGTAAGTGAAAGTGAGATTGAGAAGGGCGTCGATGTCGATGAGGCAAGGCCACCATCTCCTGGCGGCTCTGGTGACCCGGTGGTCTTTGAGGACGAAGATTGAGATGAGTGGGTTCGCTTTTGCTGATGTCATTATCGCACTTTCAATAGGATTGGGGCTCGCTGCTGCAAGTGGGTTTCGAGTATTTCTGCCCCCTATGATTCTCAGCGGCGCAATAAACCTTGATTTGATTGAAGCGGGACAATTTGAATATTTAGATGGGTGGATTATTTTCGCAGTTTTAAGTGCTGCAGTAATTGTGGAAGTCGGGGGCTACCTCATTCCATGGATTGACAATCTGCTCGATATTATTGCCACCCCGGCTGCAGCAGTTGCTGGCGTGTTGATGATGAGTTCAATGCTGGATGATTTTAGTCCAGCGATGCAGTGGAGTATGTCGATTGTTGCAGGTGGAGGGGTTGCTGGTACGGTTCAAACTGGAACCGTTGCTGTTCGCGCACTCTCAACAGGAACGACTGGGGGGTTGGCCAACCCGGTGTTTTCAATCTTTGAAGCAATTTTAGCTGTCTTTATTACAATTGTAGCAATTTTAGCACCGCTTTTCGCCTTGGCGCTTGTCGTCATTGGCCTGGTATACGCAGTACGGTTTATCCAAGAGAAAAAGGCCAAAAGCATCATTCAAAAGAGTGCGGTTTGATTTTCGAGGGCATGAACAATACCTGAGATTCGGGTACGCAGTTCTTCTAAATCAGCAGCATCCTCTGTGAGTGTTCCTGTCACAATCCAATCTGCACCTGCATTTGCAGCCAATATCGCTTGTTCAGGAGTACGAATGCCCCCTCCAACAACAAGTGTGATATCGCTTACAGACCGAGCGCTTTCTATCAATTCAGGATGAACCTGATTTTCTGCACCACTCCCTGCCTCAAGATAGAGAAGTTTGAAACCGAACATTCGAGCAGTAAGAGCGTATGATCGAACTTCTTCTGTCTGGTCGGGTTGAATCAGTTCTGCTTGTCCCACTTCGCCAACACGCCCGCCTGGAGCACATACGAGGTATCCAGTGGGGAGAGCTTCGACTCCGAACTTTTCAAGATACGGTGCGCCTCGAACTTGCTCTCCCACCAAAAAGCGGCGAATTGATGAATTCATCAGCATCATGAACGTAATGGCGTCGGCGGCAGGAGAAAGAGCGTGGGCGCCTCCAGGAAAAAGAACGACTGGGATTTGCCATTGCTCTTCTTCAGAATCTGGGTCTTGGCTTGATGCAAAGGCTCGCAACTCAAAGGCTTCTTGGATTGCTTTGCATGTTGCATGAACGATTTCATCTGGGGTATCGGTTGAACCACCTACAAAGATCATACTGCTTCCACATTCAACAGCAACCATGGCTCTGTTTGCAGCAATATTCGGATCTTGTTTTGCTGGGTCAATAAGCGTGATATGGCGCGTATATGGTGCTTTTGAAATCACATATTGTAAAGTGGTTAAGTCGGCCCTTCGCATGTTATCCCTACCCCACCGTTTCATGGACACAGCATAGGCGTTGCGCCGATTCAAGGTCCGAAAGAGACGGACATAGGGTTCTCATACTTCCTCAAAGTGGTCGAGTTATGTCGGAAGTGGGGCCTTTCAAACGCCTGCTCAAGTACATGAGTTCACACAGGAGCACGCTGCGATTGGCATCAGCCTGTTCAATAATTAACAAAATATGGGACTTAGCACCACCGTTATTGATTGGTTTGGCTGTCGATGTTGTTGTTTTGAAAGAGGATTCGTTGCTCGCATCGTTCGGGCTCATCGATCCTTGGCACCAACTTGTTTTCATATCGATTCTCACATTCGCAATATGGGGGCTGGAGTCTTTATTCGAATATTTTTACGGAGTTCTGTGGAGAAATCTTGCGCAAACGGTCCAGCATGAATTGCGGCTCGACACGTTTAACCATGTTCAACAGCAGGGCATGGGGTGGTTTGATGAACGTCAAAAGGGGGATATTTTGGCAATACTCAATGATGATATCAACCAGCTTGAACGATTTCTTGACAAAGGCGCGAATGACCTCTTACAGGTAAGTACGACCGTTCTTATCGTCGGGACTGTTTTTTTGCTGATATCCTGGGAGGTTGCAATTTTCGCTGTTCTTCCGATACCGATTATTGTATGGGGGTCATTTCGATACCAGCGTAGTCTTGAGCCTCGATATGCGGAGGTAAGGAAATCCGCCGGAGCGATGAATGCCTTACTTGAAAACGATTTGTCAGGCATGTCAACAATACAGTCATTTACTGCTGAAGACCGTGAAATGAAACGTGTTGAGGCGTTAAGTAACGAATATAGAGATGCAAATCGAGAAGCAATACGGCTTTCAGCAGCATTTACGCCCCTCATTCGGATGGCGATATTATGTGGCTTTACTGCAACACTCTTACTCGGTGGTTGGATGACGCTGGAAAACACCATGGCAGTCGGCGCGTATTCCGTTTTGGTTTTTATGACACAACGGCTTCTATGGCCCCTTACTCGACTTGGTGAAACTTTTGATTTGTATCAACGAGCAATGGCGTCCTCAACACGAGTTCTTGACGTGCTGATGTCCCCCACAGAAGTTGAACAAGGCGACTTTGAACCGAATGCCGAAGAAATTGAATCCTCTTCAATTCTCTTCTCAGAGGTAGACTTCTCATATCCTGGAAGGGGGCCGGTATTCTCAAAATTAAATTTAGAATTACGATCAGGAGAAACTGTTGGTGTCGTCGGTTCTACTGGAGCAGGTAAAACGACATTGATTCGGTTACTTCTGAGATTTGCTGAACCTACCAATGGGTCAATACAGTGGGTTGGAACGCCTCTAAAAGAGTGGCGCCTTGAACGATTACGCGCTTCAATGGCACTGGTCGACCAACACATCACGCTCTTTCCAACCAGTATACTCGAAAATATTCGCTATGGAGACCCGGAAGCGAGCGATGATGCAGTTCATGAAGCTGCCAGACTAGCTGAAGTTTCAGATTTTGTCGAAGATTTGCCCGAACGGTGGAATACATTGATCGGAGAAGGGGGGCACAGGCTTTCTGGAGGTCAACGACAACGTCTTGCAATTGCAAGAGCGGTTCTCAAAGACGCCCCATTACTCATCCTTGATGAGGCAACATCGGCTGTCGATAATGAAAC
>CEQX01157193.1_pt1 | contig 27877 bp, 23 predicted proteins | sample 356261 | NCBI WGS metagenome assembly CEQX01 (sample SAMEA2621076, study PRJEB7988) | marine metagenome | isolation source: saline water (ENVO:00002010), including | reverse complement strand
CGTGCCAGCGATGATCGTGACATCAGGACGCTTTCCAAGACGATCGACTAAGCTGTCCAGCAGTACCGCAGAATCTTTCCCTCCAGAAATTGCAACGAAAATGGTCGTGTCTTTGTCTCTTGGAAGTTTCAACTGATGGCGCAATTCTCTTCCTATCTTTTTACGGACAGATTTGGCCATGTGCTCACCGCACAATATTCTGCCGGAGTATGCTTGTTCAAGTATGGCAGGTTTGGAACAACTATCGCATGTCGGTACTGAAAATACCGGATTCACCTCCTTCGCCATGTACCCTTGCGTGCGCCTCTATGGTTTGAGTTCACCGCTTGATTGATACTTCTTTTGCATCATTCAATTTTTGCTATCGGATTTTTCTCAATTGGATTTTTAATTTTTCAATTAGAAAATTGGGCGTCCATGGAAGAGATTATTCTGAAAATGGTGGCCTTTCTCGAGAGTGTAAGGCGCGGAAACTACACTAAAAACAAGTCTCCGCGACTTCCTTTTTTGATTCTCCAGTTGGAAAATCAATTTAGGTCTTCAAATCCCCCTTTAGGGGGATAAAAGCGCAAAACTACTTGAAGGCTACAGCGTAGACGAAGATTTTGAGGGCCATGCTGCAACGAGTACTTGCTGGATTTGTTCGTCTCGAAGGCGTTGAACAAGCGATGCTCATCGATGATACAGGTCAGCTACTGGCGAGTGTTGGAAATGAGGGCATGCTTCCTCCTTTTCAGGATGCGATTGAAATGATTCATGTTGCTCAAGAAACAGGTCATGCACTTGGCTTAGGCCAAGTTTATGAGGTCTGGTGCGAAAGTGAAAAACGCATGGTTATCGATATTGCAGCACCGAATCGAATCGTAGTCCTCAGTGGTGACGGCGGGCGATTAGCTCGCTGGCGTCATGCCTTAGACCGAGATCGTCGCATTGTTGCGACAACCCCCAGAATGTGAGTGATACCATGTTTAACCTACCAGAAGGAACCAAAGTTGAAGAAGAAATCGATGTTGGCGAGGGCACAATTCAAGCGTTTGATCACGGAGTCATAACGACATGGATTGGCCGTAGAAAAACCCCCACTGGTCACCGTTTAGTTCGTGCTGGACGTATTGTTGGTTGGCTTGCTGAACCGAGTAAAGGTAAACTTCTTTTGGGTGGTAAGGAAGCCCGCCTTCGACTTGAAGAAGTAGAGGCTGAAGGGTCGTGTAGATTTACTGCAGGGTCATATTCACTGGCGGGATTAGGCAGTGTCGCAGAGGTGGTACCTGAAGCGTTTGAGTTTACCGCAGACCGACAAGGCCTTCTTGCTCGGGGAAATGCTCTTCAGCGTCTTATGAGCAGAGACCTTTCGGCTGTTCTTCGTGTTCTCAGTGAACAAGAGACTGTCCGGGGGGGTGTCGTGGTTGACCAGGGCATGCTTATCGATTCAATAGGGGATTTACCTGCCGAGCCTGAGAGCCTCTCCGCTCAAATTCATTCCACGCTTTCCGATATTCGTATGGAAACCCTCAACGATGGATTAGGCCTCAATGGCTCGAGTCATTGGACTCTCCACACGAACGACGGGGCTCTCCTTCTTGCGGAATCAGGAGATATATCTCTCGGTGTTTGGACAGAAGCCAATACCAATCATGCCCGCCTAATTTCTGCCGCCTCATCGCTACTTGATGGCGAAGTTGGAGCAGTTGGTGCTCAAGGAGGAGCCATTCCAGAAGGTTTTGTTTTACGTGAAGGTCGAGGCGGACCTGATGCTATTGTTTCAATGCTAACTGCTGCAGTTACCGAGGAAGTCACCGGGCATTTGCAAGCGGGTCAGTCTTCCAATGCCGTTTCGGTTCTTTTATCGAGAGGTATTCCTGTTGGAATATCCGCACCAGATGGTAACACATTTGATCAAGCGATGCAAAAGTTCACCGATTCAAAATGGGTCTTGAAACTCCACAGGCTTCCAGTCGGCAGTATTGTCTCTCGAGACTCCGGCAGCATCACTGAATTCACTCTTGATGGATTCAAAGATTTGTTAGTAACGCTTCGAACTCGTTCAGAAAGCCGCCGTGCGAACCTTACTGCGAAACTCAATGATTTATTTGGTTTTGAGATTGGTATGGAAATCTTGCGTTCAAGCAGAGCATCTGTTAAATTTTCTGAAACATACGAAGAAGTCGCAGAAGGATTAGGTGGGGATGAGTCAGAACCGATGGCAATTGATTCGGGACTTCGTCGCAGATTAGAAGCAGCCGATCACCGCATAGATGAGTTGGTCAAAGAAAAGGCATCGTTAGTCAGCCGTCTTGAAGAGGCCCATACCGCAAAGAATGCTGCACAAATTCTTGCACGTGAGGCTTCCGAATCTCGCCAAGAATCCGTGACTAAGATAGAACAAAAGGATTCATCCTTGGATAAAATGCAACTCGATCTTGCAGAATCAAAAGCAGCTACTGAGCAAGCAGAGAATCGAGCGGAACGCTTGGTTAAGAGGGTGAATGAACTTGAGCATCAGGTAAGTGTTCGGGCTTCTGAACTTGCTAAGGCCCTTGGAGATGCAACTTCCAGCGAAGCCTTACGTTCAGAAATTGAAGAATTGGCATTGAAAGAATCGCAACTCCATGCAGATTTAATTGCCGGAAGTGAACAACTCGCAACCATACGTAAACAATCGGAAGATGATGAACGCAGGCTACGTGTTTTGCAAGAACAAGTTGAAGCAACACGAGAACGACATACTCGAGTTCAAGCAGAATCAATGCTCCTTGAGGAGAAGATTCACACTCAAACTTCGGAACTCGAGGTAATTGATGCTGAGGCCAAAGCTTCTCGACGTCGTTCAGAAGAAGACCGAACACGTTTGAGTGCGGACGAAGCTCGGCAAGCCCAGGTTCAAGCTGAATTGAGGGAGTTAATGACCGAGAGACGCCAAACATTACGTGAACTCGGTGACTTGGGTGCGCGTCGAGGTCATGCTGAAGCGGAACTTATCTCGTTAATCGAACGTGCAGAAGCACTCTCTCAGGCTCACGAAGACGCACTTTCTGACATCCAAGAAGCGGAGCGTCTTCGCGCACGGCTTGCAGAGGAACCATTAGCACAAGCGTTGCTCGATGATGCATCAACCTTTGATGGCCTCGGTCCTGTATTGGAACGACTTGAGAATGCAAGGGCTCTGGGCTATTCAGTCACACTGTTAGACCGTGCAGTCGAGCGTGGTTTACAAGTGATTCAATCGACAGTTGACCATGTTGCTGCCACACCTCGCCACCTCCTATCGAGTGAAGTCATGACTTTACTTGAGCGTCAAGTCCCTCAAACAGCAGGGGCTGTCCGTGGACTTGCAAGATGGTCAGTCCAACAAAGACTCGAACATCAATTAGGCGAGACTGTTGGGCATGTTGTTATCGATTTAGAGCATCTTTTGGAAGATTTTGACCGCTCAATTACCATGCTTCGCCGACTACGCAATGTCCTTGAGCAACTTGTTCGTCTCGGAGCACCTCCTCAAGAAGTAGAGGCGTTGCTCAACAACTGTACTCGGCCTGAAGCCCTACCGAGCATTGCCCAAGCCACCCGTAAGTTGATTCAAGTCGCACTTGATGATATTTATCTTGAGGCTGATCAGCGTGATGCGGGTGAAGCTATTGCCTTAGAAGATACGGCTCGCGTACTTGAAGAATTGATAACTCAACTCGATGCTTCAGGACTTGCAGATGGTGTGCCTCGTGGTATGCTTTGGGAGTTCCAACGTGATGGATTGTTACCGTATGAACGCAACGCAGTGCCCGCAGAGCAACGAACCCCAGTTGAAGAGGAAATGCTCACTGATATGGAACCGTCTCTCGCTGGCAATGTCCCGGTGTCCTTGGATGCTGAAACCAGTGAAGTCGTCGTCGATGAAGCTGGCTGGGAGACCCTCAAGGCACCTGTTGATGAAGGCCGAGATTCTGAGGCAATACCTGAAGCAAAGACCGTTACGCCAATCCCGGAATCTTCGTCAAATCAAAGTGATGAGCGTGCTGAATTGGAGGCTGAACTTGCCCGCCTTGACGCTTCTTGGAATCATCGTAAGGAGCCTACATCCCAACAAGCAACAGATCCTGCACTGGCAGCGCTTGAAGCACGATTATCTGGTTTAGATCTCTGAGGTGGCCATGATGTCTTCAGAGCCGAATACGTTGACACAACGCGACGAAACAGTGGGTCGCAGATACCCATTGTTCGCAGAACGGCTCATGTTTGTCATTGCATGTATTGGATTTTATTTTCTTTATCCACATGCTCTCGATATTGGTGAGGGAATTGTTGGTCTTCTTGCAGCATGGTGTGGTTTGCCTTTGCTCTTACTCATGTGTGTGGAGCTGATTGGCAGGCTGATTCAATCCAGCCATTCATCCGGAGATTAAATCAAATCTCAACGATTTCTTTCGTTTGCGTTGTATTATCGGGTGTTTTTCGTGCATAGATAAAGCCCCAAATCCTCTCCCAGGGGACGAAGAATCTCAGTAGTGCCATGATACTCAAGAACATAGCAGCGGAAATAACCAATCCATAGGTTAACGAGAGTTCAATCGACTCGGACACTTGTCCTGCCCATTGACTTCCGGTTGAATCTTTCACGATATCCAAAAGTACGCTGTGGAATCCAAGAGCAACAATAGTTGCCACAGCGGTAAGCCCGAGGAATCCAAAAGTATGTTTCAAGTGCGTATTGAGCACATTGTCCATCTGTCGAACATATTCGGGATCCCTCTTACACGACTCTGGAAGACGATATGCGTATTCGAGATAACGAATTACGCCATAGGAAGACTCTTGGAAAACCATGATGAGAATAGCAATCATAATCAAACCAAATTGTTCGTTTGTCACTAATAGGAGACCAGAGATGCCAATAGTAGGTTCACTGAATTGCGCGCCGATAACGCTAACTGAGTTACCATAATCACCCAGTTGGCCATTGATGAGTGGGAATGCAAGGATAGCATGAACTCCAAGGAACAAGAGCGTGAATCCAATTGCCCAAGCTATTGAACGTCGTGAAAGCCCCCATATTCCTTTTGCGCCCATGATGACGGGTAAGAGGTAAAGGAAGAGAATCATCATTGACAAAATCATCAGCAATGGCCACTCTAAAGTACTTAATTCCCCAGAATTGGGAAGTCTCAAATCGAAACTAAACAGCATTCCAGTTAACCAAGAGAACAGTAATTGGCCGACCAGTACGACGATGAGGGTGACGATGAATCCGAGTTTTACTCGTTGTTGAACAGTTGGTGTCTGGAATGCGAGAAGGGCCATCCCTCCTCCAACCGCTAACCCAAGAATAAGTGGAACAAAGAAGCGAGATAGACCCGTACGACCTTCTCCAGTTAACCAATCTCCGATAGGTAACTGGTCCCCGATAAGAATTTCAATGGTGTCAAAAAGCATAGTGTGATCAATAGATCCTACGACATAGGTTGATACAACTTCCAAATACATTCCGATAAGAGCAACTGTTGCGATGATTTGCAAGGAAATAATTTGCCACTGTTTACGTAGCATTTTGAGATGTAAAGTTCGTGGACGAACTTCACCACTGACGGTGACATCGCCTTGAAGTCCTACATCATCAGCCATTCTAATACCCCCTCACTTGCATCAGTGCTTGTGACAAATCCATATCCGGCATCCAGTCGATAACCATCGCACCAGAACCAGCCAATGTCGTTAATCGGTTTTGGCGTTCAAGTTTGAGTACTTCATACGACATACGAGGAATTCGGCTGACTAAACGTTCAAAGTCGATACTCGATGGAGAGAGGACCGTTACTTCATGTCCTCGGCCAACTAAGTCTCGCACAGCTGCGGGTACTGTTCCATCACCTTCACACGATGAAATAATGAAAACTGGGCTGCCTCGGCTGAAACGGCCACTCAGTGAGTTCGTGACAGCTTGGAGGGGCATTGCTCCTTTTGGAGAAACGCCCGCAAGTGCGCTTAGAATCTTGAAATATTGCTTGTCTCCGGTATCTGGTGGTAGGTAAGAAAGATTATCATCAAAGATGGCTAAGGCGACAGAATCACGTCTTTTGAGGAAAAACGCAGCAAGGCTCGCTGCAGAAACGGTTCCCATTTCGAGCGGATTTTTCAAAACAGTACCGATACGAGCAATGTCTCGGCTATCGAGTAGAATATACAAGTCAGTAACTGCATCTCTACATTTTTCATTGACCATGAGTTCTCCAGTTCGAGCAAATGCTTTCCAGTTTATGTTTTTGAATGGGTCTCCGGGGACATACTCCCTCAAAGAGTAAAATTCAGACCCCTGACCTGGAGTCCTCAAGGTTGTAGCACCGGTATACATCTTCGGCGTTCTTGAGCGAAGGAAGGCTTCTTCCACTTCTTTTATTTGAGGGAAGATGACGATATCACTGTGGTGATCAACATACATTTCATCGACGCCAAGATTGAATGTATTTCGAGAACGAAGTGAAACGGGACCAATCGAATAATGTCCTCGCAGTGGACAACGCAAGACATAGCGAATACGAGCGCTTTCTCCCGGACGCAGGTTCAAACGCATCTGGTTGAGACCACTGCGCAACTTCATTTCATGAGGAATATTATCGTAGACTTCCAAAAGTTGAGTATTTCGATTTGAACGGTTCGTGACTAACAGTTCCACATACAAATCATCGCCTTTGTAGAGGTTATCTGCTGAAAGTGTGCGCTGGACTTCTACGTCACCATGGCCTGAAATCCATGAATTAACAACGATGAAAGCAATAAAAGAAATTCCGAGAATCATCATTTGCAGATTCGCAATCATCATACCGATAAGTATCAGTGCGATTCCACCAGTAAAAGTGAATGATGCCTTGCGTGTCCACATAATCTCACCTCAGGTTCGTCCCCACGCTTTGATCCGTTTAACGACGGCTACAGTCTGCTCGAGGGAATACTTTGTTGGTTCTATTGCAAACTTTGCTAACACGGGGTCATTGATCAGTGATACAAGTTCTCGCGCTGGCATCGCATGAAATTCTTCTCTGCTCAAACCATTTTGGTTCCGAACCTTTGAAAGAAATACTTGCCGTATTTTATCGGTTTTCGCGTAATATGTATACCTGTTCGCGTCCCCAAATCCATAGTAAATGATGCTGAAAACGTGACGCCATGGTTCTGGGTCTCGCTTCTTGATGAGTACTGCTTCAAAGGTGATAAAGAGCACAAGGAAGAGAAGAAGCATTGCTAAACCTTCTCCCGTGAAATAGACTAACAAGAAGTAAATGGTGTTGTAAGAATCTGCGAACAATGCATTCTGCGGATGTCTGGATTCATCGAAGATGACCATTGCATTTTCAGCGGGCTGCCCCTCTTCTCCGGGGACTGTCGACATCAACGCTTCTGCAATGAAATCTTTGGCCCACTTTCTGTTATCATTTTCAGGAATACACTTTTCATTACTCGTAACACAGTCATTACTTCCATACAGTGGATTTTCGGGGTCGTTAAACCCTTCATAGTCGTAAATTGCATTGATCAGAGCGGACCCATCGGCCATGAATACAATTCTTCCACCTTCATTTGGATCACATGATTTGCGAGCGCACGCTTCGATACTGAGGTTAAATTGGCCCCACAAATCGGGGGTTTCTGCGGTCTGTTCATTGCCGACCCATATTTCTCCATCTCCATTCACGTCAACAGTCGCCTCGTTGCTGGTAACAGCTCGAATAGAAACTTCATTGAGCGCTCCATTTACACCTGGAATCAGTTCGAGCGCAGTGATATTGTTCAGTAGTAATTGGTAAGTAGCGTTGTATTGTATTTCTCCATTTTTCCAATGTTGGGCGCAGAGGCCTGCATCTTCAAGCGGCATGGTTTGACCGTTCATTAGACTGCAAGGGTGGGCCCCTTCACCGTTCGAACCACTCCATCGTTCATGGACAGATATTGTTTCAGGGTCGATAATACTGCCATTCATGCCACATGGTGTTGCTTGAACACACATCCAGACATAGTTATAATCAAGTTCTTGGACATAAGTTGTATCATAGAGCTGGTAGCCAGTATAACGAACACCATATGCTTGAGCAATGCTTCCTGCAAAGCCATAGTCTTCCAATACCAAAGCGGTACCTCCCGCATCCACAAACTCAACAATCGCTTCAATCTCTGAGGGAGAATATCCATCTTCAGCTGCGATTGTAATGAAACCGTCGCTGTCAAACTGTGGGAGTGAAAGCGTGTCTCTTTCGACTCCAGCAAGAATATATGTTGTGTTTCTCGGGTCTTCAATATCCGCTAAAAGAAGGGGGCTACTCACTAAAGAGCTGGTTTGAATGCCCATATCTTTGATGTCCTGCCGGAATGCAGACATATCATTCCAGTCGTCATCGTAAGCCGACAATTGATTTGTATTGGAAAGGTTGACAAAATTGAGTAAGATACTCATCAACAAAAGCAACATTACGAGCCAGAATGCGGCTTGAAGGCCTATTCTTCGGTAATTGAGATTTACGTTGCCGAGCATGAGACCACTCTCTGGAGCACTGTTCCGACATACCCACGTGCTCCATTGTGTTTAGAAGGTTGTTATCATGTGGGAGAGAAATGCTCATCAGGAAACTTCTCTGAACGATGAAAACTACGGTCGGTTATCGCTTCAAATGGATTTTTGACGCAATTCGTGCTACTTCATCGACGGGAATTTCCATCAAACCCTCGTTCATGTCCCATGGTAAGGCGGTTGGGTCAAGATTTTCTTCAATTTTGACTCGAATACTCGATACCGATCCAGACTGTTTGTCAAAGACGATATCACGAAGATGCCCTAAAAGTTGAGAGTGTGAATCTATTACTTGACGACCAATAATTTCACGAGCAAAGACTGCCATGGTTTCACCTCACTTACAAGACGACCAATACTGCGCAGCACATCAATGCGTCGATAGCCGAGAGTGCTTCACATCGATTCCATACCGAAACCAGTATCGCGATTTCTCTTGATATTGGAGAGTCCTGATGTGAGCAATGTTTCCATCTTTTGATAGTAAGTTAACATCTCAGCATTCACAGTAGGTCGAACACGCTTCATCGCTTCTTCAAAGTGCTTTTTACTCACTTTTCTCTTGTCGGCACGCATACAAATAAGTGCAGCTTCTCGACACACAGCTTCGATATCCGCACCAGTAAATCCATCGAGTCCTCCAATGATGTCCTTCAGAGAGAACTTTGAGAGCGGCATTCCTTGGCTATGGATATTGAAGATTGCTTCTCGAGCAGCAGCATCCGGTGGAGGAACGTGGAGGACACGCTCAAATCGACCGCTGCGCAGGAGTGCAGGGTCAATCATTTCCGGTCTATTGGTTGCAGCGACAACGATGACGCCATCGAGCGATTCAACCCCGTCCATACTCGCAAGGAGTTGGTTAACCACACGGTTCCCGACATCGCTCCCTTCGGTACCCGAAGATGAGCGCATACTCGCAATTGATTCGAATTCATCGAGGAAAATAATCGCTGGTGAGGACTGCTTTGCTTTCTTGAAAATTTCACGGATACCTCGTTCAGATTCTCCGACCCATTTCGAAATCATTTCGGGGCCTTTGATGCTGATAAAGTTCGCTTGTGCTTCATTTGCAATTGCCTTAGCGAGGAGTGTTTTACCAGTTCCAGGTGCTCCAAAGAGAACGATTCCTCGTGGTGGCTTAATCCCGAAGTGTTCAAACAATTCAGGCTTTGTAAGCGGCCATTCGACCGATTCTTTGAGACGATCTTTGACTTCGTCTAAACCTCCGACTTCATCCCATGTGACTTCAGGGATTTCGACGTAGATTTCACGCAATGCAGAAGGTTCAACATCCTTAATGGCATCCCGGAAATCCTCCATTCGAACTTCCATCTTCTCAAGAACCTCTGGTGGAATCGTTTCTTCTTCTAAATCGATTTCTGGAAGATAGCGACGCAGTGCTTTCATGGCTGACTCACGCACGAGCGCCGCTAAATCTGCGCCAACGAACCCGTATGTGTTGTCTAACACCCAGTTGATTTCAAAATCATCCGATATTGGCATTTGACGTGTGTGGACGTCCATGATTTCACTTCGACCTTCACGGTCGGGGACGCCGATTTCGATTTCGCGGTCGAAACGGCCAGGTCTTCGCAGCGCAGGGTCAAGAGCATCACGTCGATTTGTGGCACCAATGACAACAACATTGTCACGACCTTGCATGCCGTCCATCAAAGTCAACATTTGAGCAACGACCCGTCGCTCCACTTCACCGCTAACATCTTCTCTCTTTGGACAAATCGAATCGATTTCATCAATGAAAATTATTGCAGGTGCATTGTCAGCAGCCTCATCGAAAATCTCACGAAGTTGTTTTTCTGATTCTCCGTAATATTTTGAAATTATTTCAGGTCCATTGATTATTTTGAAGTGTGCATCTACTTCTGTTGCAACTGCTTTTGCGATCATGGTTTTACCTGTTCCTGGGGGTCCGTGAAGGAGAACACCCTTTGGTGGGTCGATACCGAGTCTGCGGAAGAGTTCGGGATGCTTCAAAGGAAGTTCAATCATTTCGCGAACCTTTTGCAATTGTTGTCCTATTCCTCCGACGTCCTCATACGTGATACCTTCAGATTGACCTACATTGACATCGTCGACAGCTTCGTCTTTGATGACAATATCAGTATCATTTGTGACTTTGACGATTCCTTTCGGAGTGGTTTGAATGACAGCAAACGGGAGAGCTTCTGCGAACAGTGTCATTCCAGGGATGAATATTCGGTCACCTTGCACGACAGGTCTTTTCGAAAGTCCTCTTCGAGCGAAACCTTCGATTCCGGGTCCAAACTTTACTTTCTGCTTGTTTGCCATAACCGGGGAAAGAACGAGTTTCGTACATTCTTTCGCATCAACTTTGCTTACAGTGACTCGGTCGCCCAGGCTTACTCCTGCATTTTTGCGGATGATACCGTCAACTCGAATGATTTCCATCTTGGAGTCTTCTGGGCGACTACGCCAATAAATTGCGGCAGTAGAGCGCTTTTCGCCCTTGATTTCAACGATATCACCGGGTTTCAAGCCCAGATCGTTTTCTCCTGAAATGCGGGCTCGACCATGGCCTACATCAGACGGAATTGCTTTTGATACACGCAACGACATTGTTTTCTCATCTTTCGCCATACTTTCACTTCCATATCGAGTAGTCGAGCCTATTTAACAATGGGCAAACCGCCTCTCTTCTTGTTCTTCCCGCCGCCCCCCTTTTAACCTTAAGATGAGAATTGATGAACGCACACGAGATTTTTTCCGTACGAAATCGTCCATCAATTTCAAGAGGGGCGTTCCTTTGGGTGTGTTATGGTTCATGTTCTTGAAACTGGTCTCGAATTCCTTGCTATTGAAAATCCAAACGGAAAACCCGCTGTTAAAGGTTTCAATATTATCAACGGACAACTGTCCTTAGCAAGCGATGGAGCGACGTTCGCTTCAATTAACCCTGCTATACTCAATGATACGCTTGGAGAATTTCCACTTTCGACAAGAGACGATGTTCATGCAGCATTGAAAGCAGCTCATTCTGCATTCCCTGACTGGGCAGCAACTCCTGCTCCTACACGTGGCCAAATCATCGGCAACATGGGTCGATTGTTAATGGAGCACAAGGATGCAATAGTCGCCCTTGAAACTCGAGAAATTGGTAAAACTCTCAAAGAGTCTGCTGGTTCTGTTCAGGAAGCAATTGACACATGTCTCTTTTTCCAGTCTGAAGGTCGTCGTCTTTACGGACAAACTGTAAACTCAGAATTGCCTGATAAAGAATTGTTCACGTATCGCCGCCCCCTCGGTGTCTGTGGTATCATTAATGCATGTAACTTTCCTGCAGCGGTTCCTTTTTGGAAAATGATTCCTGCAATTATGTGTGGGAATACCTGTGTCTGGAAAAGCCCACAAGACGCCCCTCTCCTTTCTTTTGCTCTCGCTCGAATCATGCATGAAGCCGGTTTGCCAGATGGCGTCATTAACTTGGTTCACGGAAAAGGCAGTGGAGCAGGTCAATACTTGATCGATGCAGTTGATGAAGGTCTTGTCAACAAGATTTCGTTCACTGGCTCTACAGAAGTAGGAAAAATGATTGGTGAAGTTTGTGGCAGAAACCTCGTTTCTTGCTCTCTTGAACTCGGAGGTAAGAATCCCTTGGTCGTCATGCCAAGCGCAAACCTTGACAATGCCGTTGAAGGCGCGTATTGGGGTGCTTTTGGAACAGCTGGTCAGCGCTGCACTTCATTAGGTAATCTAATCCTTCACAAGGACATTTACGATGCGTTTATGACCAAATTCATGGCGAAGGTCGAATCGACGACCATAGGCGATTCACTCGCACATGATGGAGTACTTTACGGTCCTATGCTTTCAGAGAAATACGCCAAAGATTTCCTTTCCGGACTTGAGATGTGTAATGCTTCTGGAGCGAAACAAATCTTTGGACAAGGACGTATTACCAGCGACAACAAACCAGTAAATTTCCTTGGAAACGCAGAAGATGGTGTCTTTATGTGGCCTCACGTGTTCACCGAAGTAACTGAGGATATGGCATGTTTCCATGAGGAAGTCTTTGGTCCCGCAGTGACGATTTGTAAGGCGAATGATTTCGAACATGCTTTACACTTAGCAAATGCCAGCCCCTATGGTCTGTCATCAGCGATTTACACGAATGATCGTCTTGAGGCATACCGTTACAAGACTGGAATCAAGGCCGGCATGACTGGAATCAATAACTCGACTACTGGTGCTGAGGCACACTTACCGTTTGGTGGTGTGAAAGGTTCAGGCAATGGAACTCGTGAATCAGGAATTTGGGTTATTGAGGCCTATTCATACTGGCACGCAGTCAACGACGAACTTTCTGGAAAACTTCAACTTGCTCAGATGGATGTCGATGAAGTTGAAATGGCTGAAGCAGATGTAGATTGGACGCAACTTGCTTGAAAACAGAAGTTTGGACGAATCGAAAAACCATAGTTCATATATGCATAGAAGTCAATCGGAGATATTGGAGTGAATCAGATGACCTCAAGTTTCCTTTTGAAAAATGAAGACGATATTGGCGTATCGGAACGGCTTCAATCGGCATATGTTGAATGTGAAAGTATTGCTCGCTCCGCTTCTTCCTCTTTTTTCCGCTCGTTTAGGCATCTTCCAGAACCTAAGCGTAAGGCGGTTAACGCACTCTATGCATTTTGCCGACGAGTCGATGATATCGCTGACGGTGATTGGCTACCAACCAGAGATTTGAGTCATTTAGATTCAATGACAAATCTTCAAATTGAGGAATTTCGTAAGGTGCGCAAATTCAATCCTTTGTATTCCAAAAGAGAAAACTTTGAACGCCTACGAGCTCTCAACTCTTTCCGAGAAAATCTCGATCGAATAGAGAACGGTTCACCCCTAAGTGATCCAATGTTCATTGCTCTTGGCGACACATTGAATCGTTATCCAATCGAAATCATTCATCTTCGGGAGTTAATCAACGGTATGGAAGATGACCTATTCGTCACTTCATACGAACGGTTTGAGGATTTGCGCCGATACTGTTACCGGGTCGCCTCCACTGTTGGACTGTGCTTGATTGAAATCTATGGATACAACGACCCAAATGCCCGCAGGCATGCTGTTGAGATGGGTATTTTCCTGCAGTTGGTTAATGTGCTTCGCGACATCCAAGAAGACTTGTCTCGCAACCGCATTTACATCCCATCAGAAGAACTCGCCAAATTCGGAATTAAGCAATCCGACCTACAAGATTCATCCCTTGCGGGAACGAAAGCCTGGCAAAATTTCATGCGCCATTACATCGATCACATACAAGCACACCGAAAGAACGCACTCGGCCTTTTACCACTTCTTGACAAGGACTCCCGTCGCTCTCCTCGACTCATGTGCGCTGCATACAACGCAATCCTTAGTGAGGCCGTTCGTCGTAATGGTGACGTGCTCAGTCGACGCTTAACACTTAATTTCTATCGTAAACTACAATTTGCGTTTTCAACATTACTCTCTTCGTCAGTAAAGTAGATTTGACACAGTAGGATGTCTGTGCTCAATTCAGTGTTCTCAATCATTCCATTTTCCGAGAGTATCTCTCAGTGCAGGCTCCAACGACGGATATTCAAACTCATAACCACTTTCCAACAACCTGTTCGGTAACACTTTGGCGCTATCGGTTGCTAAGGTCACTCCCATTTTTCCGAGTAAAAACCAGATGCCAAGAGGAGGAACAGGCATAAAGGATGGCCTCCACAAGACTTTGCCGAGTATTTTCGCAAATGTCTTTTGACGGAGTGGCTTGGGGGATGAGAAATTGTACGCCCCTTCACATTCCTTCGTCATCATCACATGGTTCATTGCATAGACTTGGTCATCCATTGAAATCCATGAATACCATTGCTTCCCCCATCCTATTGGACCTCCGGCGCCAAGTTGGGCAGGTAGTAACATTTTCTTGAGGACGCCACCTGTTGCATCGAGTACCAGACCCGTTCGACAATGGACTGTACGGATTCCGGCATCGATTGCTGGTTGAGCGGAGAGTTCCCAAGATTTGCAGAGGTCTGGGAGAAAACCTTCACCCGGTGTTGAATCTTCAGTAAGTTCTTCATCACCACGACTACCATAGAGTCCAATTGCGCTGGAGACAATAAAAACTTCAGGCTTTTTTTCGAGATTCGCAAGGGTAGATGATAGCAGTTCAGTACTTTTCGTTCGACTTTCTTCGAGAACAACTTTGCGCTTTTTTGTCCAACGTTTGTCACCAATACCTGCTCCACCGAGATGAATTACAGCATCGAATCCTTCAAGATCTTTAGGATTGATTTTTCCTTCACTTGGTTTCCAAAATATTTGTTTGCCTTTCGGCTCTTTACGGACAAGGCGCCAAACATCGTGGCCAACTGTGTCGAAAAAGGCGATGAGTTGACGGCCAATGAGTCCTGATGATCCGGCAATGAGAATCTTTTTCTTTTCCATGTGTGCAAAATCTTGAAATCGTTTTGAGTCCTTAATGAGGCGAATCTCGCGCGCTCGAAACATTCTTTTCAATCGGCGCTTGATATTTCCACTGCCAAAAATCCGGCCGAGTATTCCCATTGGAAGTGTGTATTCGACATGGTCATCGACTCGACATGCCCCGTCTTCTGTTTCGATAAAAGAGTGAACGTGGTGCCATTTTTTGAATGGTCCCCGGATCATTGTATCTTCAAATGCGTGAGGGGGGTTATATCCCGAGTGTTCAGCAATCCATTTCATGTGAAGAGGCCCGAGTGGGATTTTGAATGTGAGGCGTGTACCGTTTTCCAGGGACGAGAGTTCACCGACTTGCTCAGCTTCTTCCCATGGTGGCATCAATCTACGAAAAGCCCCTTTTCTTTCATGCCACGCAAAGGTGTCTTCAACACTTGTCACCACTTTGGTTGAGTGTTTGTATTCCATGACGACACCTTCTATCGGAATTCCTGGAGGTATGGTTTCAAATCAAACTTACGGCGAGTATTCGCCGAAGACATGTAACGGATTTTTCCGAAGATGGCTCGTTCTGGTCCCCAAGCCCGGTCGTGACGTCCGAGGACCCAGAATATGCCAGTGTACGAATTTGGGTCTCTGCCATCAAGTGCGAATCGATCGTTAAGCTCAATCATCCATTCAGCTGCAAGTTGAGGTGAAGGTGCCCATTCAAGAATGCGTTTGCCCCAAAGCATACGAAGATAATTGTGAATAATGCCGTCTCGAATCAATTGACGTTGTGCTGCATTCCAAATCTCATCGTGAGTGTCGGCATTTTGTATCTGAGCGAATGTGTATTGGACACGTTCATCGCTGGCATGTTCCATCAACGTTGTTTTGGCCCAGTTTGGTAATGACTCAAACTTATCATGGTCGGGATTGTGATATGCATTATTAAATCCAAGTTCTCGCCATGTGATAATTTGGTCAAGGAAACTCTCAATCGAACGATCGAGATTCCACCAACCTTCACGGGCACCTTTTCGTGGCATTTGAATGGTTTCAGGATCCCACGAACTTGAATGAAGGATGTTTTGAATGACTTCAATTGTTGAAAGGTGACCAAAGTGGAACCAAGGCGAAAGACCGCTGGTGGCTGGAGTTGTTACTGCGTTTCGATCGTCTGCATACCGATACAAACGATTTGCCAAAAATTCCCTCAACATCCTGATGCATGTGCTTCGTCCACCCTTTGCGTGTGCTACAGCAGGAACCGTGTGGTCGATATCGATGGTGGAGAGAGCTTCTCTACCAGAACTACCAACTTCTCCTACTCGCCATAGCCATTCAAATGGAGTAACGTGGAACTGCCATTTTTTAGAAATCTGCTCAAACAATTCGTCTGATAGCCAAACATCCTTGCCTTCGGGAATCGGATTGAATTTCGGCCAAGTTTCCATAGACTCGACAAACTTTTCATGAACAAATCGTCTAAAACCGTGTGCTGTAGGGTATGCTCGTTCAGTCCACGACATCGGAAAAACACCGTTGGAATCAACAGCCACAAGTTTTCGTTCGCAGGAGTTGCTTGCGTATCGAACGGCCTTGAGTGGGAAATAAGTTGGATAATCGTCAGTAACAACCATCACAGCGTCTTTTGAGAGTTCATGAAGAATTCCTTTGATACCACTCAGCGGGGTTTCAACCCAGGGGATGTATCGGATTTTGTGGTCCTTGAAAAGTTGCATGTTTTCAAGCATTCCTTGTACCATGAATGTGCATATTCGGTCGTTCGCAAAGCGATGGCTCGTTGAAATTTCCTCGAGCACGAGCAGGGGAACATCGTGAGTCACTGCCATTTCTGCGGCGTATTCGAGCGCTGCATTGTGGTTAAGTCGTCGGTTTGCAATCATCCAGTAGAGGACATATTTGCCGTTTTCGTGAACAGGTTGTTCGTTGCAAACACGGATTCTATCGGCGAGTTTCGCATTCATGCATCTCCACCCCATTTCTTAGGCAGTGTATGAAGCATGTATGGGTGGCCACGATTCGATTCGTAGTCTATGGTTTCGAGTCCTTGGTTTGAATTTACTGCAGTGTTCGCCATTGAATGCATGGCTTCGCTTATCCATTCCAGTTGATCAAATTCATCTGCGTGAACAAACCGGGCTTCAGTTACTTCCTCGCCTGGGACTGGTTTTTGGTCGTCGTCAAGTTCGACCTTGTAGGCGATGAATACTGCAGGCATACCGTTGAAAAGACGTTCGCGAATAGATTGTACTCCCTTAATCTGTCCTTGGACATGGCACTCCTCTCTCAGCTCTCGCAATACCGCATGGCTGGGAAGTTCGTTTTCATTAACGTGCCCTTTTGGCAATCCCCAGCAGTCTTTGTAGCGTCCATGCGCTTCTTTCACCAGTAAGATGGAGCGAGATTTACGAACTATTGCCGCAACCCCTACATCGCATTCTACGGTGTGCATACATCTCAAACTTCATGCGAGGTTATAAAGAAGTGTTTTCAAAAAATGAGAATTCATACACTCGTTTATATCTTAAATGTAAAAATTGAGGACTATGAAGCAAAACGTTAACATTGACGAAATCAAATCAGATACTATACTACCGACTGAACAAGGCAACTTCCGAATACGGGTGTTTGTAGACGAAAAAGGTGCAGAGCATTCAGTGCTGTCTGTTGGCCTCGACGATACAACCAAATCTCCACTTGTGCGTATACACTCAGAATGCCTCACCGGCGATGCCTTCGGATCACTAAAATGCGATTGTGGACCTCAACTCAAAGCATCAATGGCTAAAATCCAAGAAGAAGGATGCGGAGCTATTCTCTACATGCGACAAGAAGGCAGAGGAATCGGCCTTGAACAGAAGATGCGAGCATATGCACTCCAAGAAAGAGGCTATGATACGCTCGATGCAAACCTCGCTCTTAACTTACCCGCTGATGGCCGAGAGTATGGATTTAGTGCGTTCATGTTGAACCAAGTTGGTATTGACAGCGTCCGCCTGATGACCAACAACCCTCTCAAGATTAACGGCCTACATGAGAACGGCATTCGAGTTGAAGAGAGAGTCGAACACATAACCGGACGCTGCAAAACAAACAGCCACTACCTGTCCACAAAAGCCGATCGAATGGGTCACCTCATTCCAGAACAGGTTTAGCCGGTATTTTAACATGCAAAGCCTATGAGGGATATTTATGGGAAGTCAACTCGTAGGTGAAAAAGCACCGAATTTCACACTGCCATCTTCAACCGATGAAATGGTCTCACTCGCAGACTACGATGGCAAATGGAAAGTATTGTTCTTCTACGCCAAAGACGGTTCGCCAACATGCAAGCGCGGTTGCCTCACTTTCAAACAACAATACGATCTCTTCCAGTCACTCACACCACCGGTTGAAATCATTGGAATTAGTCAAGATTCGCTTGAAGATCACCGTCGTTTTAAGACAGAATTAGAACTACCTTTTTCCTTGTTAAGCGACCCTGACCGAGAGGTGGCTGATGCTTACGGCGTTCCTGTTCACCTCGGGCTCTTCCCTGCTAAATCATCATTCCTTATCGGCCCCGACCGCTCTGTCCACTATTGCTATGATTGGCTCTTCAGACCCCGCCGCCACGTTGCTCGAATTCTCGACGCCTTCAGTGAACTCTCTTCTGGGGGTAAAATGAAATGAACTGGGCTGAACTTTTCCAAGATGCAGGTCTCTCAGAACGGGAAGCTCGTTCAGTCGTCATTCTCTCCACTTCAAAGGAGCTTAAGGCAAGTGAACTGGCAAAGAAACTCGGAACAAACAGATTGGATGCCTACAATTCACTCTCAAGACTTACAGAAATCGGTCTGGTCAGCGTAACCGCTGACCGACCTATGCGTTTTTCTTGCTCTTCACTCCCGGTGTTGTTTGAACGCTTGATTAAAGATCAAAGGGAACGTATAGACCGAACCAGTCAATCTTTTGAGAAACTCATGTCTGGTGCAAAACCTGACTACGACAAAGATGACGATGCGTCAACATCCGAAACGAATGCGAGGTTCGCTGTTTTGAAAGGTAGGGAACATATTCACAAGAAAATTGCGAACTTTGCCGATGAAGCTGAAGAACGACTGGTTCTCCTTCTGGGACGATTTGGAATCCTCCACTTGTGCCGGTCATCTGGATTGGAAGAAGTAAATTCGGCAGCCAAAAGAGGTGTAGTCGTGACTGTCCTTGCTCAACTTGACCGCCGCACCACTCGTTTTTATGATCAACTTGACGATTCTATTGAAATCCGTCACACCGATGAGATTAGTTCTCTTGGGGTTTTACAAGATATGAATCAAGTCATCCAGTTTCTCCATGTCGAGGAAAACCCTGTCGGACGGGGTCGAGACGACGCAGCCTTAGTGATCAATTCTGATGTATTCAACAGTTCACACTCGGATTTTATATCTGCAATATGGAACAAGGCAGTCGATTTTGATAGCGCCAAGAAAAGGTTTACTGAAGAGCGAATTGTAGACCCTCTCCGACTCACTGTCGGTGAAGGTTCGTTCCTCGACCAATTTAGAGATGCACTTGAGGTGAGTACGGAACTACCAGAAAACGACACACCTTTTAATCCGAAATCTTTCTTGGCATCCACTCGTGGAATTAACCAGGCCCGAGCAGCACTTCAAGATGGAACTGTTCAAAGCCTGAAGCAACTCGGTATTGACATCAATACAATGTTGCGCCAAGTCGGTCAGAGAATCGGTGAAGAATTGACGTTTAGTTTAAGGAAAATCGAAGGCCATGTTGAATATCTTAGTGAACTGATGGACTGGTGGGAACATGCTGGATTGGGTGAATTGGATTATGATAGCGATCCTTTCTTCCACATTATCGTCAAACTCGCTCACCCTGAAAGCTTCGGAGACCCAGATTCTCTCCCTCTCTGGGAACTCGATGATGGAATTATTGAGGGTGCGTTGATGGCTCGTTATCCGGAGACAGGAAATGTACGTATCCGCCGTGAAATGTTTGAAGATGATGTTGGCCCTGCTTGGCGATATACCTTGATTTTTATTGATGAAGATCTCGACGATGTTTCAGATTGAAAAGAAGAAGTATGAGGTGAAGTAATGCGAATGCTGACCTTCTTCCGGTTTATGCGGCAGATTTTGCGCAAAAAACCTGCGGACCTCGACTGGATTCAAAGACAAGGGCTCATCGCCGTCAAACTTGCACAGATATTCGCCCTACGTCCGGATTTACTCGGCGTTGAAAAGTGTCGTCAGTTACAACAATTGTATCAACATGCAGCATCGATAGAATCAGAGAATCTTCATGAGACGATTGCTCAAAAAGCACCTGCTGGTTTTGCTGACGCCTTCGAATTTATTGACGACGAACCCCTTGCTGCGGCATCGGTCGGCCAGGTTCATCGTGGTCGATTAAAGACTGGAGAAGAAGTCGTGATCAAATTCATCAAGCAAACCAATGCTGCTGAATTCAAAAAAGAAGTCGTTCGGATGAGAAGGTGGTTGAGAATCTTCCTCATTTTTGCTCCTAAATTACGTAAAGTGGGCAATCCAATGGCACTTATCAATCACGTAGCGGACTATACTCTACGTGAACTTGACTTGCGAAATGAGATTAAAGGAGCGGAAGAACTCAAGGAAATTCAAGCATCAATGTTTCTAACTTTTGACATGTCGCTTTTGCGTTTCCCTGTTTATTATCCGAATCTTTCTAACCAAGATATCCTCGTTTCCGAATTTATCGAAGGTATGTCGCTTGAGGATGGAATTGAAGAGAAAGCATTGAGTTGGGATTTCTTACTCCAGTTTTTCCGAATACATGGAGCTTATTTATTCGGAATAGGTACGTTCCACGGAGATCTTCATCCCGGTAATTGTATTGTTGATGCAGATGGAAAATTCGTATTTATCGACAACGGAGCTATTTGCCACGCACCTCGGCACGTTGCTCATTCCTTGTTTACATTCTTCGATCACCTTTCCCGCCAAGAGCGTAGGGAGGCATTTACCGCATTACTCGCTATGACAGAATTACCTCCAAAACCAAAGAAGTTAGAAAAATATTATTCCACCATGACTGAAATCTACCAAGACTTCGAACTCAAACCAGTCGGTGAACAGAGTTTGACTCGTATTATGATGAAGACAGTTCGAGCCGCAGTTGAACATGCTGGAGCTAATTTTGGAGAGGAAGCATTTCCAATCATTCGGGCACTTATGTATCTGGATGGATTGGTAATACGCACTCATCCAGATGCACTCTTGATTCAATCAATGGGGCCATTTTTGCAAGAATTCAAAACAAAATTGAATATTTAGGTGATTCAATGGGACATAGCGTTGCGGTCATCGGTGCTGGAATTGCTGGTTTACGGTGCGCACTTTTGTTGAAAGAATCTGGAATTGATGTTCAGGTGTTCGACCGTCAAGAGCACATAGGCGGGCGGATGGTAACTGAACGGGTCAATGGATTTCTTATCGATCATGGTTTTCACGTGATGCAAACAGCCTATCCTACATCTCAGCGAATTTTCGATTTTGAATCTCTTGGTGCTCAAGCATTTGAACCAGGAGCTATCGTTGTCAAGAACCGTAAAAATAAGGTTAAATTTTGGCGTTTAGCAGACCCTTTCCGACGGCCCTTTCAAGGTCTGATGAGTGGTTTGAACGGTTTTACATCACCGTTTAATCTACTACGAGTCGCTTTGCTGAGGGCGAAAGTACGAAAAGGCTCGCTTTCAAATGTTTATCTTGAGGGCGATGACACCTCTAAAAATTGGTTGTCGAAACGTGGTTTTTCAAGTTCGATGATCGATGATTTTTTCCACCCGCTTTTTTCAGGGATTTTTCTGGAAAATGAATTACGAACAAGCGAACGCATGTTCCGTTTTGTTTTCCGAATGATGTCGAAAGGGGATATGATTCTCCCGAGAGAAGGAATTGCTGCAGCCCCGAATAGTCTTGCTGATTCGTTAGGATTTGAGCGGATTCATCTTAACTCTGATGTTAAACAGATTGACGCTTTCACAATTTCCGTCAATGATGAGCTACAGAATTTTGATGCTGTGATATGTGCTTACAATCCACGCATGAGTGAAAGTAAGCGACACGTTTGGACACTTCATTTTGATGCTGAAAAGTCTCCTTTGAATTCAAAGCATATTCTCCTTAACGGCGACTTGAAGACCAAAAATCAATTGATTGCTCATGTAGCAGTCCCCTCTGATATCCAACCAAGTTACGCCCCAAACGGTCGTTCATTGGTCACAGTAACCATTGTAGGCGAAGCTGCACAGGAACTCGGCTTAACGAGTGAACGTGAGATTCAATCGAAGGCGTTACAAGAATTGAGAGATTGGTTTGGTTCTCAAGTCGATACTTGGGACCTTTTGGCGACACAGCATATTGAGCACGCGTTACCTGAAATTTCTGCAGACAGTGGGCTTTCAGAGAGTCCTTTGATTCGCAAGAACTCGTTTGAATGTGGAGATCATATGATGCACGGGAGTCTGGAGGGCGCACTTCTCTCTGCTGAGAAAACGGCCAAGCAGGTCCTTGAATCACTCACATGATAGTTTTCTATCATTGATTCTTTGATTTTGCGTGTAACTCGAAGTAGATTTGACCGATGATGAAAAGAAGTCAACCCTCCTCGTCAATCCATGGCGCAGGAGGTGAGAATGCTTGGAACTGGAAATGCATTTCTGCCTTATGGGCGCTATCATTCCTTCGCTATGATTGACGGTAAACACATCATCGATTGCCCTCCGACTGCAATGGCAAGTTTTCGCAGAGAAGGCATTTCCCTCAGCGATATTGAAACAATTTTCATTACTCATACCCATGGGGATCACGTTTTTGGATTTCCTTTCTTTTTACTTGAACGTCGATACATTTCAGATAGAGAGATGCAAAAACCGCTTACTGTTGTCGCATCAGAAGGAGTTAAAGAACATCTTTTTCATCTTTGTGAATTAGCTTATCCGGGTAGCCTGGAAGAAATTTTTGCAACAATTAAGTGGAGATGCGAAATTGAAGGTTCTCTCCCATCAGGACTCACTTGGAAGCGTTTCCGTGTCCAACATGAAGAAGCCGTTGATCCATATGGTTACCATTTCAATGCGCAGCAAAAAGATAGTTTTGTTCACAGTGGTGACTCTGGACCTTGTGAAACTCTTCACGATGAAATTCTTTCTTCTGGAATGGCTATTTTAGAAATGGGACTTCCTGAATGGGTTAATTCACCTTACCATCACAAACCGTCAGATATTGAGTCCCTTGCTAAAAAAGCAGAAAATATTCCGCTGATTATCACCCATACTTTCATTGATCAACCTGGAATTAATCCTGTTCCAACGGTAACTGATATCTATCCAAATCATCCTGCAAACGTACGTCATGCAGAAGATGGTCTTCGACTTGTTTTTGGTCCGAATGGCTGGACATTTTGATTTCGGTTTCGCTTCAATACTTTTTTTCAAAAGTGTCCGGAAATCGGAAAGAGTTCATGTTATTTTTTACAAAAAAACGTATTTAAATTAACACCCTTTATAATATTCATTTTATTTTCATTACTCAAATAAAATATCTGCTTCATCAAGAGAGACGGTCATACTTATGAGGGGGACTCGGACTAACCCCCATTATCGCGCAGGGTCGTTCTCGATTTCTGTTCGTCGATGCTATGAGAAAGGGGCAACTGAAATGAACAGAAACATTTTTGACGATTTTCTTTCTCGTCAAACTCTGTTCATCAACAAAGAGATTCTTCGACACGATCATTTACCTAAAACCCTCCCTCACCGCGACAAAGAAATCGAAGCAATCGCATTCAATTTAGTCGAAGCTTTGAATGGCCAGATTCCTTCGAACATGACGTTGTATGGTGTTACCGGTGCTGGTAAAACCGCAGTCACAAAATTTGTTTGTAATCAGTTAGAAGAGAAGGGTGCAGAAAAGAATCGTAGCGTTCGCTCGATTATGGTGAATTGCCGTCAAATTGACACCCAATATCGTGTTTTGAGCCATCTTGGTAATTCATTGCGTGAAGAGCATGAGATTGATGAGATTCCATTCACAGGTTGGCCAACCGATCGTGTCTTTGGCGAACTTGTTCGTCGAATGGATGAAAAGGGAGGAGTTTACATTTTGGTTCTCGATGAAATCGATCACTTAGTCCGAAAGGCTGGCGATGATTTGTTGTATAATTTAACCAGCCTTAACGCTTCACTCAAATCTGCTCGAACATGCGTGATTGGCATTTCAAATGACCTCAAATTCACAGATTTCTTGGATCCACGTGTCCGTTCACGTCTCGGTCAATTGGACATCGTTTTCAATCCATATGATGCGGCACAACTTCAAGATATTTTGAGGCAACGTTCAGAGGGTTCATTGAAAGAAGAAATCCTCGACGATGGAGTTATTGCATTATGTGCTGCTCTTGCTGCCCAAGAACACGGTGATGCGCGATGTGCCTTAGATCTCCTTCGTGTCTCGACAGAGAGAGCGGAGCAGAACGGTGATGCAACAGTTTCTCAGCGTCATGTTCGAATGGCTCAGCACCAAATTGAGCGAGAACAAATGATTCCAGTTATTTCGTCGCTTCCGAGTCAACAAAAACTCGTTCTCGCATCTGTCCTCTTGAATGAAAAGAACGGTCTTCGAAACATTCAGACTGGAGAAGTGTATGATGTCTATCAACAAGCCTGCCGTTATATCGGGCACAATGCACTCACGCAGCGAAGAGTTTCTGGTTTGATTTCAAATCTCGACATGCTTGGTTTGATTACAGCTCGAACCATTAGTAAAGGAAGATATGGTCGAACGAAGCAGATTAATTCTTGTATTCCTCAAAATGTTGATGTCCAGTCAATTATGATTGAATCCGAATCCGAAATGGAGGAAGTGTTTACTCGTCCTTATCGACATCAAACACGACTTTGACTGAAAAAATACAAAAAGTGAGTTTTTTATTCTTCGGTGTTCTTATATCCAAAAGGCAGGTGGGCGAGTTCATGAGCACAGAAGAGAGCGAACCTTCCTTCAGTTTAGTTTTGATGCTATTGAATCCTTCTCGGACTATGGCAAACTGGTACGCAGGCGTTGGCATGCTCGGAATTTTCCTTGCCATCCTCAATATTCTCGGATATATTCACCCCACATATCACCTTTCATGGGGTGGTTTGTTTACTTTTGAAGCAACCAATGCTGCCTTTGAACTCAAGAGTGATTCTCCACAGTTTGTTGCCTCTGATGCTGTTTTCATCGGTTTGTGCTCTATCTTAACTTCAATTGGGTTCCGAACATTCAGTAATGATGAATCAGGTATCGGTGGATGGTTCAAAGGCTTACTCATCAATGACACATGGCCAGCATTGGTCGACCCAGAAATTGGTGGGTGGAACAAACTCTTCGGAGCTTGGTCGTTGTTGCTTGGATTCATATTCTACTTTGTCTACGGAATTCTCTATTCCGGTTGGATCGACGTCGGTGTGTATTCATTGAGTATAGCACTCATCGCTTTCGGACTCGCTCTACTCATGGCTGCAAATGCTCCAGAAGGCGATGAAAACCTCGATTGAATTATTGAGAATTTTTCCCAAATAATTTTCGATGACCGTTTGAACCGCGTAGTGCATCTATGAAGCCTAAAAACAGACCTTGCCATAAGGCTATACTCCAACGTAATGTGAGGTTTCGAACCTTGAAAACCGTTAGTAGTGACCATTTCCCTTGTCGAATAGCACCTCGATTTACAACACCTAATGGGCCTCTCCACAAAATAATCTCATGCAGTATCATCAGCGCACCGGTAGCGATTAACAGTCGAGTTTGCCACCATGTTTTTGCGATTTCCCATGACCAGTCCGGCTGCGTGAGGTAAGAGAACAGAAATGGTATTCCAGAAACGAGGGCCATTATCCAAAGTGGGAATACCGTAAGAACGATGGTCGAACTCCCAATGAAATCTAATCCTGGTCCAGTCCGTTTTTTCCGAGGGAAATGACGAATGATTCTCATGTGCGCTCGAGCATCACGTTTTCGTTTCGCAAGAAAACGAGAGGATTGTACTTCGGGAACATGCCGTACAACTGCTTCAGGTGCGTAAATAATCGAACCCCCATTGGCAATGAGGCGAAGACTCACTTCCATATCCTCGGCGTGATACCATTGAGGGTTGAATCCACCAATTTTAATCAAAACATCACGTTTGAACATAGAACAGGGACCATTTGCCAGACTGGTTCTGCGAGGACGAGAACGGTATTTAGTAGCAATTTCTACAGAACGAACACGACTTACAATGTCCCCTCCGTGTTCAAAAATGGTTCTTCCTGTCACGGCTACGATGCTTTCTTCTTTGTCAATTGGTTTAATTTCAAGTACCATGTTCGTAATCCAATCAGGTTCGGGACGAACATCAATATCTGTTATTGCTATCCAATCGCCTTTCGATTGTTGAACTGCTCTTTGCCTTCCCGCAGAGAGTCCATCTGCGTTTTGGGATAAAATGTGAATTGGGATTTCACCTTCTGTGTCTTGCCAGGAGAGGAGTTTTTCTTTTGAGCCATCAATGGAGCCATCGTCAACAGCAATAATTTCGAGGGGCCTATATGTTTGAGTTACAAGTGACTCCAAACATCCATCGATCCAATGTATACCGTCTCGTACGCAAACAGTAATGCTGACCATGGGTTTTTCATCACTCATTGTATCACTTCAAAAAGAGAAAGCAGATATCGGCATCGCTGTTTAACTTCAAGTGAAGTATATTGAACAACAACCCCTCTTTTCGGTTGACCATACAGAACGAGGGTTCCAATTGGAGCGAGGCAATGGATTACTAAGGGAGCTAAATCCTCCTCTCCATCGACATCCAGAACCAATGTCTCTTCTGCTCGTAACGCTTTGGCTATCGCTTGAGTAAGGGACGGCGTGATGTGTCCGGCTGGATTTTCTGCATGGAGGCGGTGCTGGAATGCATTTGGATTGACCTTCAGTTCGTCATCGAGTTGATTTCTTTTTGTGAAGCCATCAATCAGGGCAATATCAGGTACATGGCCCATATCGAGCATGGTTTTTGTCGTGACATCTCCAACAGTAACGATGGCACCATGAGGCGTAGGTAAACCATCTAGTGCTGCTGCCATTCCAATTTCAAGGTCATGTTCGGGCCCTTCAAACAACAAACCCATCGGTGTTTTGAGCTCTTCATCGAGTGCTGAAGCCATTTTCAAGTGACTGTTACGTAAAGTCTTGGTCATCCAAGGGTGCCCTTCTTGATCCATATGCCCGTTGCGAATTGCAGATGAACTGATGATGCCGCCTTCAACTCCATCGAGATGCATAACTTCGATGATGTGGAGTTCCTCTAATCCATTTTTGACACGTTGCTCATTTATTGATTCGCACATGCCTTTTGTTTCTGGAGTAGCAACGATTGCATCAGCCATCGGGTGGTGAGGTGCTGGACCATGAACATCATCGAGTTTGTGAACCGATATTTTACATCCGGGAACATTCGTCGCCCAATCGAGTAATTTTTCCATACGGTCATCAAAAGATTGCACAAATGGAGATTTCCCTTCAGCCATATAGTCAGATGTGATGTGAATTTCGGCCGCATCCGCATTTTTACATGCTGCATTGAGCAACAGTCGGTGCCCGGCATGAAGTCTGTCAAAAGTACCTCCAACGAGACAACAGCGAAAACGCCGAGCAGAGGTCATGAAACGCTGTGGGTTAAACCGCTCTTTGATTGCATCGCTTCTTTGGAAGAGCAGAGAGCAGTTTGATTATGATGTGGAAGAAGGCGAGAGCTGTACCCCGACGCGTAACGGCCCTTTTCATCGCAAAGCTCGAG
>CEQX01015291.1_pt1 | contig 28207 bp, 24 predicted proteins | sample 356261 | NCBI WGS metagenome assembly CEQX01 (sample SAMEA2621076, study PRJEB7988) | marine metagenome | isolation source: saline water (ENVO:00002010), including | reverse complement strand
GGTATTCAACAGGCTGCAGGTCTTATTCGATATTTCGACGAAGAATCTGAAGACGCCTGGAAAATTACTCCATTCCAAGTTTATGCCGCATGTATCGGCGTTGGGACTTTTTTCTATCTTGTCAACCAAGGCGTTATTTCATGGATTCTTGGCCTGTTTTGAAGTAAACTTCAAATTGGCTGAATCATGATAATTCGGTTTTCTTTCTGTGCCATGCATTGTGCAACTTTCATCGCAGTTCGCATGTCCGTCGTGCCACCGATTATTTTCTGGCCTTCAGCGTCGTGAAGAATGAGTTTGTGTGTAAGGTTGTAAAGAACACCTTCTTCGATTCTCTCAAAAACCCAGTGTTCATTTTCAATTCGAACCATAGCAGGAATTTCGACCAAAGGACCCATTTCAGATCCAATAACTTGCGTACGGGATTTTAATCCTTGAAGGTCTCGAACTGGACTCCAGTTTCGCCGACGTATTGGTGCATGTATTCGTTTCTTTTTCTCAACGCCTTCTCTAAATGCTCTGCTCATGAGGGTCCCATCCCTTGAAGTCGCTCGACTTCAAACCGAAGCGAACTTGAACCGCTAATAAGAATCGCGACGCGAACAATGGCGTAAAAGGCGTTTTGAAGAATCATTTGGCGATGTCACAATGACTCTGTCTAAAGATTTAGCAAATTTTACAATCGGTGGTTTCATCAAATGGTGACGATTCGATAATCCGGAGACGGGCAAGATGAGCGACATTCCAGAAGGGCAATATTACACCAAAGAACACGAATGGCTACGCGTAGAAGGTGATGTAGTCGTCATTGGAATCACGGACCACGCTCAACATGCGTTAACCGATATTGTCTACATCGAACTCCCTGGTGAAGGCGAGATTCTTGGCGATATGGATGAGTTTGCTATCGTCGAATCCGTCAAATCTGCTTCACCGATTTTTGCACCATTCGCTGGAGAAATTACTGCTGTTAACGAAGCATTAGAAGATACTCCAGAACTCATGAATTCCGATCCTTATGGAGAAGGATGGATTGTAAAGATGGTTCTCGAAGACCCAAGTGCCGTTTCGTCTTTGATGGATGCAGCCGGTTACAAAGCTGAGATTGGCGAGTGAATGGCGTGTCTGAGCGCAGATGGAGCCTCTATGTTGACGGCTCTTGCCTCGGAAATCAAAATGTCGATGAAAATACGCCCGCCGCATGGGCCGTTGTTGTTGTCACCGGAGACAACGGTTTAGGAAAAGGAAGTGGAGAACTCTATGAAGAGTTCTCAGACATGGTCGTGACTGATGAAACTCACGAACATTTCATCGGTGCTGAAGTTGGCTCAAATAATACTGCAGAACTATCGGGGTTTGCGGCAGCTTTGCGCTGGCTCCTTGTTGAAGGCAGTGATGAGCACGCAGTCATACGTGCCGATTCTCAATATGCGGGTAATTTAGCATCTGGTGCATGGAAAGCAAAAGCAAATCGCGAACTGGTCGCCCATGTTCAATCGTTATGGGATACAGTATCCAAACTTCGCCCTCTCAGTTGGGAGCATGTGCGAGCGCACAGGGGGCATCGTTGGAATGAGCGAGCAGACCATCTTGCGCTTCGTAAAGCCCAAGGAGAACTTCCAGTGCCACTCACTTTTTGGAAACCTGGTCAGCGTTAATCCTGAGCAAGACGGTCTTTCAACCACGCTGAAAATGACTCCGAAAGGTCGCTGCGACGGAGAGCATGATCAACTTGGGCCTGTAGCCAAGGCAAGGGTTTTCCTGAATCATACCACTGAAATTGAGCGAGCTCTACGCCAAGTAGACCGTCGTTCTCCATCCAGTGTTTTTGAACTGCGATTGACTGAAGTTCACCGTATGCCTCAACACTGTATTTTTGCAGTAATGCTCGACAATCAGAGGTGAACAAATATCGCCCGCACAGAACGAGATTGGAGGGCGCTTCTTCGATCGTTGGTTTCTCTACAATTTCAAGGATTCTTTCACCATCTTGGCGCACCACTCCATAATCGGAGACATCTTCAGGCATTACCTTCAGTAAGCCAACACATGGCAAACCATTTTTATTGAAGTTTTCAACCAATTTTAAACTCGCAGTCGAAGGAGAAAACGAATCAGGTGAAGTATGTTTGTCGAGTAAAATATTATCTCCAAGGAGAACTAAAAAAGGCCCGCTGATATCGGATAAAGCACACTCAATTGCATTTCCAAGACCGAGCGGTTCTTGTTGAATGTGAACATGAACTTCGATATCAGCAAAAGGTGAAAGAAGTTGTGAATCAATATCGGGACGTTTCGATTGTAGCCAAGCATTGTCGCCAAGTAAACCTGTCAAATCTTTTCGTGGAGAAGAAATAATATGAATTCGGCGAACACCTGCTGCAACTGCTTCGCGAGCAAGATGGTGGAGAGCAGGTATATCGACAAGCGGTAGGGCCTCTTTGGGAACTGATGCGCTGGTTGGTAACATCCGAGTTCCAAGCCCACCCGCCACTAATAACGCGTCTTCAACCGCCGCCATGAGACTTGCTGGAGGGGCGTAGGCTTTCAAGCGTCGCCCACCTGCGTAGCACTATGGGCAGAACTCACGAATGGCGTTGGTTCGCTGTTGCAGGAGTTCTTCTCGTGGCTCAATCCTTCGTTGATATTACCCCTGAAGGCCCATGGAACTCACGATCGTTCTCGAGAGGGATGGTCGGCTTAGCTGGATTGTTATGCCTCTATATGGCGTGGTTTCGATGGGCGTTCGATAGAAAAGGAGTTGCTCCGACAACAAATTTGTGGAAAGAGCCTGAAGAGACATGGAGTACAGTGTTGGTGTTTGGGCTAAGTTGCTTACTCTTCGTCAAAATAATCGTTTGGTTGGATTATTCAAGATTCTTTCCTGAACCAGCCGGTATGATTGTCACATTGATTGGAAGTTTAGTGGTGCTCAATGCCCTGTATGTTGGCCTTATTACAGTAGGACCACTTGCGTCTTCATCTGAAGAAGAATGATTCAATCATTGGATTGTCCAGAATCATTGTCAAGAAGAGCACGTGCATCTTCAACTGATGGCATGGGGCCGGAATCATCCATGTCACTCTTAAGAACAGGAGATTGCTGTGGCAAAGTCGGTTGCTCACCTTCGCCGTTAAACCATGCTCGCCACAGAACACAGCGCTCGGGCTTACGGTGAGCAAATGCTTCCCAAAAGGGCTCGAGTGAGCAATGTTCCTCTTTGAAATTTTGAAGCCTTGAAGCAAAGTGTTCGGGGGATACCTCTTCTAATCGCATCAATAATTCGCGCATGCGTGTCCGGACAACTTCATCTCCATCCTGCCACAATGTCGTAAGTAAGCCGTGATTATCGCCTGGAAATTGTTCGAGATAAAATCGCAGAAACGGCACCATGTTTCGACGAACAACAGGAAGAGGATGCTTGGACAATGTCATCATTGTATTGACCCAGAGATCTACATCAAGGAACCGTAAATCGCCAACAGTCGAACTCGCTGCTGCCAAAACCCCTTCATCGTCGTCATCTAACATATCATTGAGGAATGGAACTGCATCCCATTCAAGACGCCGAAACATTCGTGTGAGAATATCAGCCATTCCGCGTTTAATGAGAATTTCTTCACGTGCGTGGAGTCTTTTCGCAAGTCTGAGTCCCGTATCTCGATTAAACTCTATTGCTTTAGCAAGACAAAGCGTAACTCGTAGTGCAACTTCCTCGTCTGGGTCTGATGCACGGCGAAGAAGAACGGCTTCAAGACCGAGAGGTCCAACCAGATTTGGGCGATGCAAAAGGAGGCGTATCCATTCCATCAACAGAAGCCTGCGTTGCGAACCACTGTTTTCGAGTTGCTCTATCATCCAACAAGCAGCCTTCACCCCAGCATCATGAACAACTACACCTGTATGGCGTGGGATGACTGCTTGAGGATTCCACTCCAACTGATGTGGCCCCACTTCAGGTTGGGTATGCCAAGTTCCGGGCCGTTCAGCCAGTGCAATCGATTCTACCAAGTGGTATCCTTGATGAACAGGTTGACCTTGAGGTACGGTTGACAAGCCGTTGATGAGTGCAACAGCGAGCCACCACCGATCCGTATTTGGTGCGGATTTGTCAAATGCCTGTGCCAACCAATCAGTTGCAACATTGAAAAGAAGGCGTTCTGCTACTTTGCCGACGCGCCGATGGAGCCATTTTTGATGTACCTCAAATGGATCATCACTCAAATTCATTCGGTGAGGTACGATTAAGTCGACAACCGTGTTAAGATTCGATTCAAACATTGCCCTGTCAACTTGTAAGATACCATGACCTTGCTCAATAAGAGATTGAGGAGAGAGAGGCTGTATCGGGGGAAAGTCGGGATCCGTCATTGGAGGCTGGGGGAGTGGCCATGAAAGCGTGCCGCGTTCCAATGCTTCAACCATGCCAGTGGCAACAGCCTCAAACACTCTATCTGACAGTTTCGTTCGTTCTCTACCCATGGTGAGACCTCGAGGTTTCAACTGGCGAGTTCATCAAATATCCAATTCAATATTGAGGTTTTGAATGAGTTCCTTGTATCGGTTTCGAATGGTGACTTCAGTCACTCCTGCGACTTCAGCAACCTCGCGTTGTGTTCGGCGCTTACCACACAAAACCGATGCGATGTAAATAATCGAGGCTGCGATACCGGTTGGGCCTCGACCACTCGTCAATTCTTTCTCCTGCGCCGCCTTAATTAATTCGTAAGCCTTTGCTTCAACTTCAGCGTCAAGTCCGAGACCGGAACAGAATCTGGAAATATAATCTTCAGGTCCAGTCGGCATAATTTTCATCTTCAATTCTCTGACCATAAATCGGTATGTTCGTCCGATTTCCTTACGACCAGTTCGAGAAGCCTGTCCAATTTCATCGAGTGTTCGAGGAACACCACATTGACGGCAGGCTGCATAAAGCGATGCTGCCGCAACACCTTCGATAGAGCGTCCACGAATGAGACGCTTGTCAACCGCTTTCTTGTAATTGACAGCAGCTGCTTCACGAACGGACTTTGGCAACTCCAAGCGACTCGCCATACGGTCAAGTTCTGCTAAAGCCATTGCCAGGTTTCGCTCTGTAGCATTCGAGACTCGACTTCGCTTCTGCCACTTACGCATTCGATAAAATTGAGATCGGTAGCGTGAGTTGATGGTTTTTCCAGAGTAATCTTTGTTTTGCCAGTCAATATCTGTTGAGAGACCTTTGTCGTGAAGCATAACGGTCATTGGCGCTCCTGTTCGTGCACGTTGGTCGCCTTGCTCAGGAGAGAAAACACGCCATTCTGCGCCTTGATCGATAACATTGTCTTCTAAGACCAATCCACAGTCATCACAAATGACTTCACCGCGAGTTTCGTCACGGGTTAAATTTCGACTGCCGCAGTCACTGCATTTTACGATATCTTCTACTTGTTGTTCATCCATATATATTCCTCATTTTATCCCATGCCGAGCGCTATTGCTCTATTTTATAGGGAACCTTATTATAGTCCGATAAGGGACACTATTTAAACTCAATGGAGAATATGCTTAAAGTTGTGGACACAGAAACGGTGCTTTTTTACCCGAAATTACTCTTTTACACCAATGCGTTGTTCCCGAACCCGTTATGAACACTGAGCGCTTGAAAGGAATTGAGGGGGAGGCATGAGGGAAAACTGGCCGCCGGCAAAAATCTCTCTCAACCCTGAGAAAAGAGTATTATTCCTCACAAAAGATCTCAACTTAATCAAACAACAATTGTATCATGGATTAAATCTAAGGATGGAAGATTTGACTGTTGACGACTTATTGGATGATATCAATACCGACGTCATGACTCCAGCATGGGTTTGTTTCGACCACGACCCCTCGGAAATCGCAAAAAACGCTTATGCTGGCTTAATGCATAACGGCATCCGTGTGTTCAATGAAAATGCGCTCAAAAACGGAAACTTCGAAGTCATCGTATCGGGGCAACGAAAAGGGACGGGTTCTTCGAGAGAAACTGCACCACAGTGTGAGAGATGGGCTGGAATTAACATTGTTATCGCTGCGTCATTTGCTCCAATTCATGGGCAGAACAACATTAACCTCGGCCAGTTAATGGGTGACCACGCTATGCTCGAACGATTACAAAATGGCGAGAGTATTGATTTAGAAGAATTTACCTCACGATACGATGAAGTGACTCAAATCATTTTGCAAAAGGGGGGGTTGTTTCCTTTTGCTAAAGCACTCAAAAAAGGGAATGTTGAATTGCCTGCGATCAAAACTCCCTCACGTCCAATGACAATGGCTGAGAAAATTATCGCTCGCAATCTTGTCGGGCAGAAACAAGGACAGTGCGTCAAACCTCACGATCCCGTTATCGCTCAAGTGCAAGGCGGGTATTCTCACGAGTTTACGACTGCTCAAGTTCACACATTCCTCAAAGAGGAATATGGTGAAGATTATACTTTACCAAACCCGAGCAAATTCGCTGTTTTTGAAGATCATTTACTCTATGCACACCACAACCCAAAATTTGTCAAGCACATGGATAAAGTTCAGACGCTCCGTGATCTACAAGTCGCCTTTCAAAAGCACACTTCTGTTCGAGATTATTCGGCGAAAAATGGTGTTTCACCAGGTATTTGCCATCAAGTTGCACGAGAAGAATTTATTGAAGTTGGAGATTTTATTCAAGCGACAGATTCTCACACATGCATGGGTGGAGCAACAAATGCGCTCACATGGGGAGTTGGTGCGACTGAATATGCGAACCTCATCAGCGCTGGATTTACTTTTGTCAAAGTCCCGGAATCTATTCGGTTTGAACTCATAGGCGAACTCGCGCATGGATGTACAGCAAAAGACGTCATTTTGTTTATTCTCGCAGACCACGCAAGGAAGGAATTGACACTCAATCGTAGCATGGAATTTGGTGGCGTGGGGATGGCAAGTCTATCAGTGGACGAACGAGCAACTCTGTGTAATATGGCAACTGAGTGTTCCGGTCGTACTGGAATTTGCGAAGCGGATGATTTGTTGTTTGAATGGATTATGAAAGCTCAGCCACATTTAGATCTTGAAACCCAAAAGTCACTCTCGGTTCATCCCGATGAAGGTGCTCAATACCACGGCGGCGTGCACATCATTGACATGTCACTTATTCAGCCAATGGTCGCACATCCAGGCAACCCGAACAAAGGAATTCCAAGTGACCCTACCAACGGTGCGAACATCTCAGATATTGGAAGTGTCGCTATTGACATCGCATATGGTGGCTCATGCACTGCTGGAAAGGAAGACGACGTTTCCTATTATGCAGTGGTTTGCCAAGCAGCAGAAGATGCTGGTTTAGTCGTTAAAGACGGCGTGGAATTTTTCATCCAATACGGATCTGGTATTGTGAAGGATTTGGCTGTCCGAAAAGGTTGGCACGACTTGTTTAAGCGCGTTGGTGTCAAACTCATCGATCCAGGGTGTGGTGCTTGTATTGGGGCAGGTCCCGGCGTATCGATTACTCCTGACCAAGTCACTGTTTCTGCTATCAATCGTAATTTCCAAGGTAGGTCCGGCCCAGGTAAACTTTACCTGGCAAGTCCGTTAACCGTGGCAGCTTCTGCATTCACCGGAACAATTTCATCGTGGCACGCTGATTTGTTTAATTAAAACGAAAAGTTTGACCACCGTTCAAAAAGCGAACGAACGATGACATTTGTCTTAGACATTTAAGAACCGTCGGTTTTGGTGGTTGCATACCACATAGGCCCGATGTCATTCGGACAGAGGAGGACCTTTGCTGGAGGAATACCCATGTCTGGCATCGCTCAAAAACTCGCCTCAAATCAAAAACAAGTTGCTATCTCAGAGTTTTTTGAAAAGAATAAGCATTTTCTCGGATTTGATTCTCTTGCGCGTTCGCTTATTACAGCAGTAAAGGAAGCTGTCGACAATGCTTTAGATGCATGCGAGGAAGCACGCATTTTACCTACAATCAAGATTCAAATTACGAAACTTGACACGAAAAAAGATATCATTCGCCTCGTTGTTGAAGATAATGGTCCAGGAATTCCTCAAAAAAGTATTGAGAAAGTATTCGGTCAACTTTTGTTCGGTTCTCGATTCCACGCTATACGACAATCACGTGGACAGCAGGGAATCGGTATCACCGGTGTGGTGATGTATTGTCAATTGACAACAGGGCGTACAACGCATGTCCGTTCAAAGATTGCAACAGAACCAACGGCTGCCTATGTCGACATCGGCCTTGACACCCGCAAAAATAAAGCTACAAAAGCCAATGCAGGACGAGAAATTTGGTACCACGAAGACGGAACTGGAAAGGAGCACGGTACAGAGATTACCGCTGAAATGAAGGCGAAATATCAGAAAGGTCGGCAAAGTGTTTGGCAATATCTGCGAATGACAAGCATCGTTAATCCACATGCTGAGATTACTTTTGTCGACCCGGAGGGTGAAACACATCATTGGACTCGGGTCACTGAACGACTACCGACAAAGGTCGAAAGCATCAAACCCCATCCACATGGTATTGAACTGGGTCAACTTCAGAGAATGGTTGCAGAATCGAAAGACCTGAATCTCAACCATTTCTTACTCAATAATTTCTCAGGCGTCACCAACCGTGCTCGAAAAGAATTGTGTCAAGCGGCAGAGCTTGAAGGAACGCGAAAAATGAAGACGATTAAAGGCGATGATGTACGCGCCCTGTTGGAGGCTTTTCAGGGAGAACGGCACTTCAATGCATTACCAGTTAAATTACTGAAACCACCAACAAACTGTCTCTCACCGATTGAAGAAATGTTGATCAAAAAAGGACTATCGAAAACTATCGACTCGCGATTCGCTACCACTCTTACCCGCGTCCCTAGTGTAACACAAGGAAACCCGTTTCAAGTCGAAGTCGGATTAATCTTTGGAGGGACTATGGCGAGCGACAAACCAGTCGAAATTCTTCGTTTTGCAAATCGAGTACCGTTGATGTATCAGCAGGGAGGTTGTTTACTCACGAAAGCGATTGAGAGTGTTGATTGGCGACAATATGGATTGGAACAAGCAGGTGGAAAGGGCGTACCGAAAGGTCCAGCAGCAATTCTTGTACACTTAGCAAGCACCAACGTTCAGTTTACTTCTGAAGCAAAAGAAGCGTTGGCAGACAATGCCGAGGTGATGGAAGAAGCAAGAAAGGCAATGCTTGAGATGGGGCGCGGTTTAAGGAAACACTTAGAGAAGAAGAAGAAAATGGCAAAAACCAAAGAAAAGTTTGAGCTCATCAATGATATTCTTCCAGCAATTGCTGAAAAATCCGCTCAAATTCTTGAACGTCCAATCCCCGAACTTTCTGGTTCTATTACCAAAATTATGTCCGCCGTTATTTCAGAATCAACAACTGAATGGAACAAAGAAACCAAACAAACCGATGTGGAAATTGTCTTGTTCAATTACACGAGTCGTGTCCGGGCCTATACAATTCTTGCAACATGGCCTGAAAAATCTGGAGCCACCATGGAGAATAATGAAACTGGAGGGCGGAAGGAAGCACTCGGAGTTTGGGCGTGGAAACTCGACTCTTTACAGCCAGGAGAGAAGACCACAATTTCCTACAGTTTAGGAGGGTTAGAACGCGGTGACTGGACGGATACTGAAATCCTGTTTCGAGGTTCTCAAGACGTCATCGGTGCAACTAAAATGGATGAGAAATTCCTCCAAGAAATACGTCGTCAAGAGCAAATCATGGATGAAAACGGTGCTACAACCCCGCAAGAGACAAAGAACGAGGAAGCTGCGGAACCCCCGGAAAAGAAAGCTGAGTCTGTTGAAGAGAAAATTGAACCTACAGTAGCACCTCCAGAAGGCCAACGAACATTATTCGGAGGTGATGTCTGATGTCGAGAATGCGAACCCCAGAAGAAACGAAAACAGCAATGCATGAAGTTGTAGAAGAAATGTATGACCGTATTGTAAAGGGGGAACCTCCAACGATGACTCTACCTGTTCGAACAAAGAACAACATCGGTTTTGACAAGAAACTGGGCGTTTACAAATACGGTAAAAAGAAATCAGTTCGAGATGCGACGAGTCTTGGTTCTGCGAAACAATTGCTTCGTGCCTTGCATGTTGTAGAGTTTATTGAAGAGATGCTCGATGCAGGAAAATCCTCGACGTTAAGAGAAATGTACTATATTTCAGAAGCTTGGGGAATGGGTAAATTTGGTAGCCAAAATGAATCAAATAACCTTGCCGAAGATTTAGAAATTGTAACGAAATGTCTGCGTGAAGATTTCAAGTTACGTCCAGAAGAAGACGGAGCTCGTATGATAGGAAACCTCACCTTACGAGAGAGAAACCGTCGTGGAGAGTGGATGCGAATCAATGCACGAGACGATGTTGGAGATTCTGGATATGGTGTGCCATACAATGTGGAGTTAGAGAAAATTGAATTGCTTGAGCACGACATTGATTTCATCATGGCCATCGAGACCGGTGGTATGTTTGACCGCTTGATAGAAAACGGATTTGATGAGGCGTATCGATGCGGCCTCCTCCACCTCAAGGGCCAACCGGCACGTTCAACCCGCAGAATAATGAAAAGAATGAGTGAGGAATGGGATTTGCCTGTTGTCGTTTTCCTTGACGGCGACCCCTGGTCGTTCAGAATTTTCGCCTCAATAGCTTATGGAGCCATAAAAACGGCTCACATTTCAGAATATTTAGCGACACCATCTGCAACGTATCTCGGTATTACCGCAGACGATATTGTCGCATATGATTTACCAAGTGATGACTTATCGAAAAAGGATATTGAAGCACTGAACGCCGAGTTATCTGACCCAAGATTTGCTGACAGTTGGTGGCAAGAGCAGATTAACATGATGCTTGAACTCAACAAAAAAGCTGAACAGCAATCCCTGGCAAAATACGGATTGGATTTCGTAACTGAAACATATCTACCTGAAAAATTAGCTGAACTCGGATTGGCTTGACTCGCGCAAGGATTCATTGAGGATGAGGGCTGAGGGCTTACTATGGCAGGAGAGGTTGCACCACGGTCTCCTTGGGCCAAACGTTTGGCAATTGCAGGCGCACTTTTCCTCGTCTTCGGAGCGATTTTAATCAATTCGCAAAACGAAGCAATCGATTCCATGTATGACCCAAGAGAGATGTCCCTGGCAGAACTCGGGGAGGGAAATGATCAAAACTTTGAGGTTGAAAAAGGGCAATGCTATATGGCAATCGTAAAACAATCAAGTCCAGATGTCACCGTCAGTATAACACCCATCGTCGGTGGTTCAGATGCTGCAAGTGAACCTCTTGAACCAAAATCATGCTTCTCAGATTGGACTCCGATGTCCAGTGATGGGACACGTTTCGTAATATTGGAACAGTGGGTGACTGAAGAAAAGAGCGAAATGACCGCCAGCAGTTCGTGTTCCGAAGATTCCTGTGAAGAATACACAGTTTGGATTACTCAAATAGAAGACACGTGGATGTTCGGTTTTTTTGAATTCCAGAATCTCGTTTTTGGCGTAGGAATCTGCTGCCTTGGCCTTGTTTTGTTGCCCTTAGCTGGACTGCTTGCTTATTCTGCGCGAAGTAACGCACTTCATGGTACAATCAAAGTTGTAGATAATGACGGGGTGTTGCTACAATCCTACGATAGCCAAGAAGATTTGATGGCTGCATTGAACGATTCGAACAGCCCGCTGTATCAGGGTGCGGCTACGAATGAACCCCAAGGCGGCACTGAAGAGCAGGACGGCTTTGTCGACGGTTCAAGAGATGTTATGCAAGGAACCATGATGACCACAGAACAGGTCTACGGTTTCATGCGAGGGGAAATTCCCGAAACAACACAAAGGGTCGAGGACCCCTTTGCCGATTCACCCTCTCCTGTTCGGCAACCTGTCAAGAAAAAGGTCGCCAACACATCAGCTATATCTGACTGGGACTCAGGTGGTGGAAGCGATGAACAGAACGAGCAAACTCGACCTAAAAAATCGAAACTCAAGGAAGCGAAAAAGGAAAAATCTGGAACAGATGATTGGTCGCTTTGGGATGATATGTGAGGTTGAGAAATGCGGGAAAGTTACTTTCGTTGGGGCGCTGGAATTCTCTGCTTACTGCTGTTAATTCTACCATCTGTTCTGCCACCACCAGTGATCGAAGACGGTGCTACAGAAAGTGCAATGCTCCCACCATGTGATGTTGATGAGGGACTGCCTTTCATTGAAAACGACGAGGTGACCTGCTATTGGGGGATGTCACAAGAAATTCTACCCCTGCCCGAAATTGTCGATGCTGTCGATGTGAAAGTTACAATTTCCTGGGAAAAAAGTGGCGTATGGATAGGTATTGCAGAAGCAAGCGAAGCGAATAAATGTACGCTCCAGGATGGATATTATGAATGTGAGAAATACGCAGTAGAACTCGTGGATGGAGGGCCAAATTCAGGTAACAGTTTCACCTGGGACGCTTCAAGCGGTGATTACCGATTCGTTGCAGGTGGCGACGATACCCAAACATTGCAAGAGTTTGAAGTTGAATGGGAATATGAAGCCTCATTTGAAATCTCTCCGGGTCTTTACTATGCCTTCGCCGTATTGCTTGGAATATATGCCAGCCTTGGAATCGCTGGTATCATGCACCTTATCTCAAAAATAGTCCCCACTGAAAAATCAAAAAACGAATGAAAAAATCCTTTTCATAGGTTTTGATTGAAGCGACGCCTTCAAAGAGTCCCAGCCTCTAGGTAACTTTGAGTTGAGCAGTGTGGAAGATATTGATACCGCCCTAACCTTGCTTCAAAACAAGTTACGTCGCCGAATTCTCGAACGGTTAGTTCGAGAGCCGCATTACCCAATGCAACTTGCGGAATTACTCGATGTAAGTCAGCAAGCAATCGTCAAACACTTGAAGGAATTAGAACGCGGTAATTTCGTTACGAAGATGAAAGTGGCAAGTGAGAAAGGAGGCCCACCGAGAACAATCTACAGCGTTCAACAATCGCTTTCACTGCGAATTGACCTGGGACCGGACCTCTTTCTTTGTGAACAAAGACAATTGCCTGCCGGAGGCCCAATGCGGCTCTCAAATCGATTACCGAATGCAACTGAAAATGTCGTTCAATCCGTCAGTGGAAGGAAGAAAATCTCAGTAGGTGAAGGCATGGCTCATATTCAACACTTGAACAGCATTCTTGAAGATATTGATTCACAGCGCGATGCTGTAATCGCTTTACATCAACACATCCGCAATCGAATTTCTGCTGGAGTAGATTCTGACTTCGAACATTATGAGCAGCGAACTATGGTTCACAGCCTCATTGAAGCTCCTGAACGGAAATTAGACCTCACAAATTTAAGACGCGAATTGCAAATCGGTCAATCCGAAATGGCAAACCTACTCGATGAAGTTCGAAACCGTCTTGAGCGGCAACTCTCTGATCGTGCAGGTCAAATCATCGCTGCTCCAAACAACTCAAATCTGCGATTCTGGCTCGGCTCACTCCCTCAAAAGAAGAAGTGATTCATCTCAACGAGAGTCTCACCCTCATCAGTCTTCAGCGCCGGCCAAGACCGACACGAGGGATGATTGCTCAGCCTTTCGATCCAAGACATCCTGGCGGCGTCCACGACCAACGAGGTACACAACACCGAACAGAGCGAATGTCAACAGAATTACTGCAAATGGCAGAGCTGTCTTACCAACAACCTCGCCAGCGACATCTATTATGCCACCAGTTGATTTCAGTTCATTCTCAACAGGTTTGACGTTATCACTTTCTTGAGTCTCCACGATTTCATTGGATGGGTCGACGACCACATAAACGCCGTGACTTCCCGCAGATACTGGATAGAGAAGAACCAATTCGATTTCTTTGTAATCTTCAGAATCATCTGGAGCAAGGAGTGCACCAATGACTTGACGCATGACAATGCTTTCATCATCGCAACCGTTCTTCTTGATTTCGTTAATCGTATCAGTATCGGAAGCATCCGAGTATTCACACAACACAATTTCAATGTCGGTCGCATGGGTATTTCCATCATTCCGCAGAACAACACGAACTGGAATCGTTGTATCAACGTCTCCCGTATCATCAGAAACGCTCACTTCAGCGAGAACCAAGTTCGGAGCACGCAATCGAAGTGTAACGATGAATTCATTCGTATCAAGGCTTTCAGCAGCCCACGATGGTGAATCATCATGGTCTCCGCCTTCGGCCATATTACCCATCTTGGAAACCACCTTCAATCCAATACTGCGTGTATCAAGTACTGCAGACGGCGCAATCTTAACGATTGCAACAACCGGGTAAGTCGTGTAAGGATCCATCATTGGCATGAAATATCGTTCATCGGATTCAAGGTAGACACAGCGATCACTCAAGTCGGCAAAGGCTGTTGCGGGGTCGATGGCTGCATCTTCATCACCATTGACCGTATCAAGAGAAGCAACTATTTCACACGGTTCTTCCGTAGTCAAATCTGTTCCAATTTGTTTGACTAAGCGCCATTCAACAGACCATCCATCAAGTGCGCCCATTCCAGGTAACTCGTTCCAAATCAACGCTTCACCATCACGGTTAGCGGTGTGGTTGTTGAGAGTTGGCCAGTCCGGGACGTTACCGTTGTTCGTAATGTTCAACTCGAAACGCACAATACGCCCTGGCGCTGAAGTCTTGATTGCATTATCAACAGTTGAATCCATGCTGATTTGCATATCGTAGAATTCCTGAACATAGACGGGCATGCTTTGCGTAAAGCGCAAGCGTGTGAGCCGTCCACTTGCATCTGGGTAGGATTCTTCTGAGAAGGTCTGGAAGACAACCATATAGACGCCAGCTTCGACTTGGTCCGGGATATTCATGGTGATATCGAAGATTTGGTCCGTATCACGAGATAATTCCTTGAGTGTTTCACGTGGAATGTCGATATCCCAAAGAACGTCAACACCAGCAGGGTCCGTAACTCGAGCCAAACGATAATCGAAACGATCAGGTCCGTTACCAAGGTTGGTTACTGTGGTCGACACAATGATCTGCTGACCTGGATTTACCGGGAGTACTTCTTGCCCATCGAGTGTCATCATATCGACATCGTCGATATCTGCGTCTGCAACCAATGAGTAAACATGGTTAACATTCGTCGACAAAATCTTAGATGCTGAAATTCGCGGGTATCCATCAAGATATGCCTTCAAGATAACTGCTGGGCCAAGGCCTGCCGATGCACCGGTTGGCGCACATACTTCGACGCCTACTTCGTAAGTGATGTATTCAGCACCTGGCGGGATTGTCCACGCTCGAGGTTCGCTGACATCCACAGAGTTGCCTCCGGGAGCATTCGAGAAGTCAAGATTCACGACCCAATTGTCAACACGCCACGCATCCATGGAAATGGTGTCTGGCTTCGCTTCCGGCGCACCGGGGGTGACGAAGACTAAACTTCCAGAATCAAAGTTCTTGGTTACATCAATCGGATAAGTGACACATTCTCCTGGGTCAACATACTCGCTGGTATCGAAGATTTCCATAACGATGTTACCTGTCGAACGAATTGATACGAATACGCCGAGTTCAAGAACATCGTATGTGCCCTTTTCAATTGACTTAATCGGCTCACCTTCAGACCAACCTTTGAGATAAATCACGAATGCACCGGGATCCTCAGATGTAGGAACCAGCACTTCCAAATTCTTCGTAACCGACTGTCCAGGGTCCAGTTCAACACTCGTTGGGAAATTAACAGCCCAATTGAACGGCAACAACCATTCTTGCTGTCCTTCCAAGGTGTATGGATCCCAGAAAATGAAGCGATCATTAACGTTACCAGTATTGGTAATTGTAATGGAGAATATCGCAGTTTGACCTTGCTCGACATCGGCCATACTGTGCGATGTATCGAGGTTAATTCCGTGTACGACATCCATCAAAGTACGGGTCACCAAGTCTGATTGAATAGCGGGGTCTTTGTAGGATTTCGCCGTCACTGAAATATCTGCAATTTGGTCTGCATCTGCTTGATAGACAGACGGAGCACGCACTCGCATGTAGAAGCGAATATCCTCTCCTCCTTCAAGGAAAATAGCGGTGTCTGGCATGATTGTCGTATGGTTATCTGCGAAGAACAAGGTTGCCGTCCAGTTTTGTGGTACGCCTGAAATGTTGAGGCCAAACGTATCTGCAACGAGGTCTTTAGGACCCGGTGTCGAGTTGTTCATCGACATGTTGTAGATGGTTTGCTGTCCTGGTTCAATGACGTGATAGAATGTTTCACCATCTTGGAAATCGACATCGACTTGGCCTGTTAGAACGTGCGAATAACAAATTGTGAAGCGATTGTTATTGGCTTCTTCACTGCACTTGTTGGTGTCAGACCAAGCTATGTGGGCACCACTTCCCAAATCATTTGAGAATGCTGGAGGCATCCCAATACTCGGCTGACTTCCAGAATTCGGACCGAGTTTATTGCTCGCCCAAGAAGTAACTGCTACAGTTTCCCAAGGGTCTAATGCAGTAAGTCCAGGTCCGGTGAGGTCAGTCGAGTTCAAACGGGTGTAGAGAATCTCTTCATCTGCAGTAGCGTTTCCTGAATCGACCCAAGCGATGTGGACATTGTTTTGATCATCGGTGAGGAGAGCTGGGAATACAGAGTTGCCACCGTATGGGCGGTTGCCTGGAAGTCCGGAATTACCTTCTACATTCGAGATTGGAGTGTCTTGAATTTTCTTAATTGCATAGGTAGAGAGGCCTTGGTCTGCTCCATCCCATGCACCTGCTCCTTGCAATCGTAGCTTGGTGTAGAAGACTTCGTAATTCACGCCCTTTTCGAATCCATAGTTTCGACCATCCATCCAAGCAATGTGGGTGTTGCCTTGCATATCGACACCAATTGATGGGTGGAATGAATAAGCGTCATCGATGGTTACTCGAGTGTCGTTAACGACAACAAGGTGGCCGTCTGCTCCTGCGCCAGTATCTTCAGCGTAAGAGCCGCCGACAATGGAGTGACCAGTTGCACCAGGAACCCATGATTGATCGTTGTTCATCTTTCCGTAGGGGTCAAGAATTGACATGTAAATTTCACGGGAATTGTTGGTCGAGATGTAGACCATTGCTTCGACAAGAAGAGCCATTGCGTTTGCACCGCCGCTTCCGGATGGGAATTCGTATGCTTGGCCACCAGCGTCGGAGCTGCGTAGAGTATTACCCGGACAGTTTCGAGTTGAGGTGGATACAACGCTGTTTGGACATTGAACCAAGTCCATGAAGTGAGACTGAATGTTTCCTGCTCCACCGTAACCCTGTCCATAGAGGCCGACTGGAATGACACCAGCGGTAATACAGTTGTCGTGAGCCTCTTCTATCGAAGTGAGATCATCTGCTTGCTGAGACGGGTCGCCATCTTTCGGACCTTCATCTGAAACTGGAATAACAATCTTCGTTGCGTTCGGGTTCCAGCGGTGGTCGTCTTGGGTTGGAGGGTTTCCTGGAACGTTACCATTGGAATCTTTCCATGAGAGACAAGCCCAGTTACTTCCAGGACCCCAGTCTTCGCCGGAGTATCCAGAATAGGTATTACCGTTGTAAACAGTACCTGGTAACTTGCGGATACCACCAGAATCGTCACCTGGGAATTGCCCAAGGGGTGTTGTTCGTGGGCCGGTGTTTTGGTTCTTACCAGCACAGTTACCAGAACTTGCAGCACTTGGGAGTGTGTTACCCAAACCGTAGATGGTTTCGTAAACAGTCATGTTTGCTGTTTCAAGCATTGGCTTAATTCCTTGGAAGTATCCACCTGATGCAAAGTTTCCACCATAAACGACAGTGCATATGTCCGCCCATTCAGAATACATCGAACCAGAGGTATCGACGACGAAATTCAATTCGACCTTTCCGCCACGAGTATCATCCCAAGCGATTTGAACGTAATCGTTCGCATCTACGACGACATCGGGATGACCCTTGTGACCAATGATTGGTGTGAGGAGGGTATCGTCGAAGTTCGTAATGACGGAACCTGTGGCGATGTCTGGGACAAGCATGGTGTAATAGATTTGAGGCTGATTAAAGAAACGACCGAGTTCGTCATAGGAATCTTCCCACACAATGTGAACTCCACCCTGGCTGTCGATATCGATCGCAGGCCAATCACGGTTTTGAGCGCGACTTGAAACGACATAATCGTCAATTGCAGAAAGTGTTCCGTCATCGGACGCCGAACCATCCATTGCCGCTGCCCACGGATTAAGTACAGTGTAGACAATTTTGTGTTGAGCAGACTTATCTGCCCAAACGATGTGGATTTTGTCGTTTTCATCGACAACCATGTCGGGATGCCAAATCTTGTGAAGTCCTGGATTCGTGATTTGTGTAGTATCAATCAATGTCTCTCCACGAGGTGAAAGCATGGAGTAGTAGAGGTGGAGGTTATTTCGAGCCCAAACCACGTGAACATTTCCTTCACTATCAGAGCCAACTGCGGTCTGCGTGTCGGCAGCGGTTCCACCGTCAACAATCTGAATCGCTTCAGTGATAACAACGGTGTTTGCTGTGGCAGTTAGAGTTGCTAAAAACAACGTCGAGAGGACGGAAAGCAACATAATCGATACAAGGCTGACTGACTTAATTTTTTGACCCATAAATACACATCCAAGGCGAGCGTAAAGAAAAGCACAATCTCATGCTACTTAACCGCGCCTCTTACATGTCATTTTTGAAAGAGGATTTTTGAAAGGTCGAAAATGAATCTGTTAGGCCCATTCAGAAGGGTCAAATCCTGATCCAAAAGACATCTTTTCATCGAATTCAATCTCGTGATGTGTGGACTGATCCGGTTCGCTGTTCGTGGAAGAAGGAGTGCTCTTGCCCTCTTGTTTCGCTTTCACCCAATCATCGACGGGTCCTGGCTTTCCGATGCCTGGCCCGTGTGTGAATTTAATTTCATGAATGATGCCGAGTTTTGCTAACCACAGTTTTCGTAGGGTGTGCATAAATTCATTTTTCGTTAATCCATCAAACCAAACAGGAAGGCTGACGTTGAATGCTTGAAGGGGTCCAACTTTTTGTTCACCCTCGTGCCCCATGTGAATGCCCCAATCAACGCTTGTTCGAATGAGTTGAAGACGAACATCATGAATCCATTCCAGCCATGCTTCTTTGTCCTCTTTCATGTGAGTAGCCATTTCTTTCTGTTGACCCTCATCCACTCGAGTCATGCTCGAAACGGCGACAAGGTCGCGACCCTTTGGAATGACAACAGCAAACATGTGCCCTTGAGGTCCTTGGGGATATCGTATCAAGAGATGCATCTCTGCGCGAGGGTCTTTTTGTTCTTTAACCACGAGTCTTTCCTGTTGAACCCATTGTCGGATTCTGTGCATCGCATCCCTCTCTGCCATGCATATGGCAAAACCTCCTCCCGTTTCAAGCGTACTGTTGAGGCAAACTCTCGTTCTGAGGGTTTAATTGCCGACATCACTCGTTTTGAGTCGTTATTGGTGTGGGCTGCGCAATCGTTGTTAATCGCGGATTGTTCGGCTGTGACACGTATACTAGAAAGCCCAAAATCCCGCAAACCACAGGTGCGAAAAGGAGGGGCATTATTTCGGCTATAAATTGTTCAAACGCTAAAAGTGAAAGTCCCATTAAGCCAAGGATATACCTGACAACATTAGTGGTTGAAAACACTTTTTTGGTTAACGACATAAATCGGTTCATGAGAGCAATAGTTGAACAGGGGTCATATAACGCTGTGTTTTTCAGTCAAGAACCGCGAAATTGACGCGTATGGCCATCAGTTGAGCGTTTTTCAGTGACGAATGGGGGGTGAAATCTCAATTTGCCAAATCAAAGCTTATCCATCTCGTCATGCAAAATTTTGAGGGCTCCACGTAAATTCTGACGATTGGTCTTTTTGAAACGGAATCGTCGTAAAGTTCGAGTGAAATCACACCAGTCATCCCAGAAAAGAGCCGAGGTTCTGCCACTTAACCAGAAGCATGGCAACATTGCGAAGACAAACGTTGCCTTGGCTAAATTATGATGCAATGAAGATGCCCCATACATTGAATACCAATCAAATCCAATCAATGATTCAACAGAGGAATGATACATGTTCTCAATCCCTAATAACCCAAATGCCATGAAAGGCCAAAACATAAGAGAACCAAACATTGCTGCAAGGAAGTGATACGATGTCCGAGCATCAACACCCTCATCAGTAGAGTCGCCAAATAGCCTGCCTACAGCGATTTGTGGCGTGAAACAATAGAAAAACAGCGGCAGGAGTGCAAGTAGAAATGGAAGCCGAACTACCTTTGATGCTGCACGAATCGGGTTGATTCGACGTAAATCGGTACCCGAAGAATTCAAATCTCGTCCATCAAGTCTTTGCTCCTGCAGTAATCCTGATGCTGCTTTGGCTGGAGTCATCACAGGATGTGTGATTGGCGGCAATTCTGCATTATTAACAACCTGTTCATCGGTCATTGGGGGTTGTAAGTGGTTTCTAAAAGCACGTGCAGATTCGACTTCCTCTCTCCAAGAAAGCGATGGTTGCTTTCTCCTCCGCGCCTCGACATGCCCCATAAGGAGAAGGGCATTGTATTCATCCCAATCTCGCGTATTCGGCGTCATCGGGACCAACTGAAGGCGCAAGGCATCCCTAAGAGCGAAAACGTGTTCAGCTTCTGGCTCAACCCAATTGCCTTGCGATACTGCTTGGACGAGTTCTTGAGAGATATCTTCTTGTTGTATGTGCAGTGGTGCGCCATACTCAATCCAGACGTCCGTCCTAAAATGATCACGACGACGGAAATGAAGACCTATTGGAACAAGTGCTGGAATCGGTTTATTGTTTGCTTTAGCAATGGCTGCGGCTGCAAATACAGTGCGGAACGGCCCAGTACGGAAACGTAGCATTGAGGATTCATTATGGCTGGTTCCTTCGGGGAAAAGGACACAGCCAAACCCTGCTGAAATACCAGTTGCCAACATCATCAATGAGCGCCCATTCAATCGAGTTGCTTCTTCCTCAGAACACCCCCCCCGAAGGAGCTCTGCTTTCCGAACGACGGGTTGAACCGCTAATTTGCGAGTCCACCAGCCAAGAAGAGGGCGTGTGACTAAATCGTGACGACCTCCCATGACGAAATTCTTAGGGTGTTTGAGAACCATTTGCAAGGGGTCAATGAGGCCATTTGTATGCCAGGCACAACACAGATTCCCTCGGTCGATTGGAAGTGTATCAACACCGGTTACTTCACTGGTCCGAAACTGAACTGCAAGAATACGACGAGCAATCCAGAAAGCGACATTCGACCATAAATAAGAGCCAGGGACTTGGCCATCAAACGATGGGATTGGAGTGGTCAGCAATCGATCCATCTTCATATTTTTAGCGGATTTGGAAAGGACTGGCAATTCTTCTCCGTGATGGTCTACGTTGGTTTGAGGTTCTTGGTCACTCATAGGCACACCTCTTGCAATTGAGTCGAAAGGTGCGCAAGTGATTCGTGATCTGGTTCGCTTGAAGGATTTGCCTGTGGCCACATGGCATGAAGTGTAGAGCCTCCATCTCCATGTGTTCGAGGAATCACGTGCACGTGTACATGAGGAACTTCTTGACCTGCAAGTGGCCCGTCATGAATACAAACCGTGAAATCATCGGTTTCAAACTGTTGAGAGAGGATATTTTGAACGGTTGCGACGCCTTCAAACAGCGAATTTCTCGCCTCAGTTGATAATTCGGAGAGGCGCTGAACACTTTGCTTAGGAATAACAAGTGTATGCCCTAATCGGCGTGGAAAAATATCAAGGAATGCGTACCACATTTCACCCTCAGCAACCTTGTGAGATGGAATGGAGTTTTCCAAGATACGGTCGAAGATGGTCTTCTCGGCCATAGCACTGCTACACGGTATCCCTTTTCAGTAGTTCACCGGATTTTGATGAAGAGAGGTTATTGAGGAGGTAAAATCCAGTTTCCTGTTTTACTCTTGCGAAGAGCGAGCGTATTGACTGCTCCAGTTTGGTCTACTGTATAATGGTGCAAATGTTCTTCATCGGATTCGCTAAAGTCAGAACGATAGTGGCACCCTCGAGATTCCTTGCGAGCGAGAGCCGATTGTGCAGCGACGAGGGAAAGGCGTGCGGATGCTTGAGCACGAGCGATTTCTACAAGGTTCGTATTCGCAATTAAGGATGCTTGATCTACGTGTATTGATTCAGCAAGAACGCCCGCAGCCTCGAGTGATTCGATTGCCGATTGAAGTTCGCCTTCGCTACGATTGTATCCGAGAGCACTTTGCACTGTTTCGCGAACTTTCGTGACGACGTGCCCGATACGTACGACGCCTTCTTCAGAGGAGTCGGAAACTGCGGAATAGTCCGCTTGGGCTTCTTGTTCGGCTTCATGAGCAGCTTGTGCATTCGCAAACTTGCGGTGTTTGACCCACTCACCTGCATGTGCTCCAGCAGCAGCCCCCCCAAGTAATGCGTCGAGCATATGATTACCTGGCAAAAAATCTGCGCCATGGAAACCAGAACACGAGGCTTCTCCAGCAGCATACAAACCTGTGAACCAACGAGACCATGTCGAGAGAATTGCACGGCCTGATTCATCGACCGTCACTCCACCAAGAGTCGTGTAAGGTCGTGCTTCAATTTCAATTGTTTGCCGAGTCATGTCGATACCTGTACGCTGTTTGATGCTACGGAATGTGGCTTTCCACCAGACAGATGAATCACCCAAATCACGCGCATCAATGACGGGTCGAGAAGCGTTTGAGACTGCCTGACAAAGAGCATCCAATCCACCATCGCCAACTTCGATATCTGAGCCGTTTGCTTCATGTAAAGTAGCTCCATCATGGAGGAGTCCAAGAGGGAGTATCATGTTCGTATCCTTAATTCCGAGCGGCGTATGTGCAATAAATTCCATGTTGCGCAAAGGAACTCCTGCCCGTAGGGCAAGGTCCAGCCCAAGTCCAACGGCTCCGTGGCTGAAGGCACCTGCAAACCCACCATCTGCAAGAATTACTGCTTTTGCTTGCAAAGCAGCGATTCTACCGTTCACCAAGTCGACGACAGTGACTCCACTCACGGACTGATTGGTATGAATAAGAGAGAGGGGGAGATGGTCTCCACGACGAGTGACACCGTGTCGCATGCATTGCTCTTCAAGGACGCGTTGAATTTCACGGCCGGTCGCATCACCAGCATCCGCATTTCGAGCCATACCATGACCAGGTGCCTTTCGAACCATGGGAATGCCGTGAGCGTCACGTCGAAAATTAACGCCCCATCGCTCAAGCAGGTCGACTTGGCGTACTGCATCAGCGGTTCGGGATGCAACAATGTCTTGGTCGTTGAGATAACAACCAGCACGGATTGCATCTTCACGATGATCACGATTATTTGATTCCAAGAGTGATGCAGCAAGTCCATCCAAGGCAAGATGCGTATCGCTGCCCAAGGCATTCACAGAAAGAACCAATGTCGAAGCCCCTTGCTTTGCAGATTCTGCTGCTGAACGAAGGGCTGCTGGCCCATCACCCAATACAATAACATCCCATGCTTCCAAGGTCTCACATCCGGTAATTTATCGCAAGTGGCTCTCATGCATAAGCAAAGCGCTTGAATGGCCTCGCATCTTATTCGAGTTGAACATAAAAATCATTCTGAGCCCAACTGTATTGGTTAAATCACCAACTTTGGCAAAGGTAACTCGCCTTGTACCCTTGCAGCCTCTAACATTCGAATTCTCTGTTTTGTTTGGCTACCAGCAGCTCGCTGAATTACCGTTCGTATCACTTGCGATTCCAAGACAATCCCCTCGTCGTCTCGAAGTATAATTTGGACGTCTGCGGCGCCGCGGAAAGAGCGAGGCCAAGCTACCCCAATCCAAAGAACAACACCGCGTTCAAGGTATCTGGGCATCCAGTCCAATGCATCTTCTTCAGTCATGTGAGAGAGAAGGACGGCCTGTTGAGGTGGTGGGCAAGCTGTCAACTCAAACCGGTGATCTCTTGTTTCTGGTTCTCCATTCGGCGTTAGAACCTCGACACGGACGTGGCGGGACTCGAAGGTTTGGTTGTTCAAGACAATGAAGAGATTACCTGAACCCTCATAGCAATTGCCTGCCAAGGCGACGTCCATTCGCCACTCCGCCTGTAGCATGGAAGGTGTTCCTGCTAAGAGGTCGTTTTGCAGTCGGTCAAGCAGTAGAAATGCTTCGGGTTGCCAACCTCTCGAGTGGGCGATAAGGCGTTGAATCGTGCGCCAATTAAAACGAGCATCTTCATCGAGTAGAAGCGATTCAAATCGTTCCTCGATGATGAACGATTTGAGTTCTTGATATGCCATGTCCGTACCCAATTCTTCCTCCATGTGGAGGTGAAGAATGTAGAGAAGGCGTTCGAGCGCTTGTTTTGTAATATGCCCGGGAATAAGTGCTTTTCTAAACTGCTTTTGCCATGCCTCCCATTCCAAGAACAGGTCGGGGTCAAGATGGGAAACCAGCAGATCTCCCAATACACTGGCTAACTGGGTCGGGTGATGTGTTGGGGCGTGAAAAGCGATCGAAGAAAATGGATCGCCGAGTTGTCGTATGAAACCATAGGAAAAAATACCGTGGAAGGATTGAGCAATTCCCAACGTCATTGCGACCAATAAAGCAAGATTCCATGCAAGGGAATTGGGAGCAACTGCAGAAGCAAGAATAAGCAGTGTTACGGTCGACACCGACAGCACAACGAGCACGGCATTGTTACGACGTTGGTCTCTCAGACTCTCCATAATCCGATCCATACCAGGCTGAGCACGAAGAATGTGCTTTTTGCCGACGCGTACACCGCCCTGTTCTCGGAGAGAAATCCTTGCTTGCATCGCTTGCCAAGCAGATTCTCCTGCAATGACTGTTGGACTTGCTGCGACGAGAATAAAGGGTATAAGAATGAAAATATATCCGTTTGCAGATTCAATAATCGGGGAATGTATAACACTTACAAAAGCGAATGTAGCAAGAGCAAAACCACTCAATGTCCGCCAAATCATAAGCACGGGATGGCGAGCAATGCGCCCTACTTTCAATCGACGATTTTCAAGTGCTTTCCATTGGTTTCGAGTATTTTCGATGGGATCTTCTGAATACTCAAACCCTTCACCATAAGGGTCTGGCAGTGGAATGTAGGCTTCAGAGCCATCCGATTTTCCACCTGCTCCTGCCATGGCGCTCATGTCGATACGAGAAGTTCCTTAATTTGGCTCTTGCCTTTCATTTCGGAACAAACTGGGTGGCGGACGTGCCAGGATTTGAACCCGGGATCTTCGGCTTAGGAGGCCAACGCATTATCCAGCTGTGCTACACGCCCAATTGTCCCAACATGGAAGATGTCAAGACGCTTTCGCAATATCCATCCGTTGACCGATTTCAGCGACCTGAAACAAAAATCGTTCTAATTCGATTCGCCCTTGCATTGAACGGTTTAAGCCAACATCACACGCAGAAAGGGCGACAAGAGTTTCTGCAAGTATGGGCTCAGGGAGATGAAGACGGCCCTCGGTCAAGATACGATGAAAATGAGTCACAACGTCTTCGGGTTCAAGACCATTCTCTGACATAACCTGATCCAAAACGCCCATCGCTCCCTTGAGCACTCGTTTATTCTTATTGCCTTCTTTCTCCCAACGCCAATCATGAACCCGGTTACGCAATGCTTCCTCAAGAATAAGTTGAACTTCTCGTAAGGATGTAGAAGCGAGTAAGTTCTGAAGATTTTTCCTGTCGTTCAGTAATTTACGAACAGTAAGGAGTTCGGTAACAAAAATTGCCTTTCGTATATTGCCAGATGAAATGTGGGATATGTCGCCCAAAATGCCACGAACTGGAGTGAGGTTTTCTTCTTCGATGATTTCATGTAGACGGCGCTCAATGTCTTGACGAGGTATCTTTGGCAGTCGAATATGTTGCGTTCGACTGCGTAATGCTTCGATGATTCGAGAGGGAGTGTGAGCAGTGAAAATAAAGCGAGCACTCCCACTGCTGACCTCCATCATTCTACGCAAATATGATTGACGAATGGTGCCAAGAAAATCTGCATCTTCGATGACAATTAATCGGGATACTGGAGCCCTCTGTTCGGCCGTATGATTGCATTCCACGCCTGCTGGAGGGGGAGTATCTACTGCAGAGGATGAAAAATTATGGTCAAAAGCATCCAAGCTGGTTCGGCCGGCGAGAGTATCCTCTGAACCGCTTCCTTCAGGTCGAAGGAATTCTTCGAACTTACCCATAGCGCCGGCGGACCGAGAAAGATCTCGGGCTTGCAACACGTGCGTGCGTGATTCCCATGTGGGACCGAGAACCTGTCGAGCAAGGAGACGCCAAGCAGCAGTTTTACCGACGCCAGCAGGGCCGGAAAGGAGAAGATGCGGAGGATTCGCCTGAAGAGATGTGTGCTGAAGGTTGTTTCGAGTCGACTCTGGAAGCAATAAATCCTCAAACAAGAGAGGTGCTTTATCCGCGAGCCAAGATGACATGGAATCGCCTTAATGCCAGAGGTCCTTCAACCCTGCGCGGGAGAGTGTGATGTGAAATCACTCGGCTTTGATCGTTTTATTGCCTTGTCGACGTAACTTCATGAATATTCGAGAACCACACGCTTTGCAACTGATTCCGTTGCGTTCACGGTGGAACGATTCAAGGTTTCCGCAGACAGCACATTTGTAATCAACGAGTTCAACCATAGTATTCGACTCCATTCTACGCGACCAACCACCCTTTCTTGAAGGTGTCCCTTGGGTAGTGGTGAGGCTTGAACCTGAAAACGGCTTACTGGCCGGCAAGTAATGCTGGCACCATTCGGATGTGCTGTGCGGTACTCAAATCGGTATCTGCAAGCGCATCTGTAGCAACCATGCAGCTGTCTACAAAGACCCAAGATCCTGCTTGTTGCTTGGCTTGGTCTACGATTTCGCTTTTGGTCATTTGAACAACGCTGTGCCCAGTTGGGTCTGCGATTTCAACGGTGTATGTCGGCTCATCAGTCGAATCTTTACCTGCTTGGAGTGCGGGTACGACGCGAATGTGCTGTGCTGCATCAAAGTCGGTGTTCTCAAGTTGGTCTGTTGCCACCATGCGGTTGTCGACAAAAATCCAGTTTCCTTGGCTCTTTGACGCCTGGTCAATAAGGTCGGTCTTGGTCATCTCGACAACGCTGTGTCCAGTGGCATCTGCTATTTCTACGGTGTATGTTTTCTCATCCATAATTTCACTTCACAAATCGGACCCTTCGACTCCATATAAAGAAAATCAGAATTTCGGATAAGATGAAAAGGCGACTGCGCGTATACCCTCCATGGAAGAGCCTGTTGATATCCCTTCCTTGGTTGTCCTCGAGTTTGATTTCAAAGATTTACCTACAAAGCAGGACATCTCACTCAATATTACCGCACAAATTACTGTGGGTGCTTCAGATGACCAGCAGGCAGTAGATAGTGGTAAAACGGCACTTTCCGGCCGTTCATCTTTCGAAATTGAGCAGATTGCTCGAGACATGGTGTTCCAAGAATTTGCTTCAGCCATTAAAATGATTACAATCGAAGACATCAACCGTAACAAAACGTGGTTCTTGAATCATTGCTGCGACATTATTGACAACAGATTGAGTCTGATTGGATTGCATGTTCTTGACATAGATGTCATCGACATTACAGATGACAGCGGATGGATTGAGAGGGCTGGTGCACGGGCATTGGCTGAAGCTCGAAGAAAGAATGAGCGTAACTGAGCGACTTTGTAAGGCGCTTCAAACCCGAGCCATTAACCCAAGCGACAGAGGTATAGGGGAGAGGAACCTTTGATGAATCGCAGTGTCAATGCGACACCTGCGTAAATGGTGTTGAAGGAGTGTCAACGGGGCAGAGCGCGGGAGTAATCCTTGTCGGAAGTCGTGGATAATCTCAAGCATTTCTTGACGTTCACTCTTACTGAGATTGCTGGACAATTTGCCCAGGACGCGCTCCATTGCATGAGCAATTGGCCCGCTCTTTGTGAGGACATTCAGCGATTGTTGAGCCTCAGTCATGTAAGCAAGAGCAACTGTATCTGGACGGTCGCCGTTGTCGAAGCCTCGGGCAATCAAACGTCCGAGTCTGCGCTTTGCGTCAGGTGAACGGCTTAACAGGAAGAGTTTGTT
>CEQX01054252.1_pt1 | contig 28473 bp, 21 predicted proteins | sample 356261 | NCBI WGS metagenome assembly CEQX01 (sample SAMEA2621076, study PRJEB7988) | marine metagenome | isolation source: saline water (ENVO:00002010), including | reverse complement strand
TCAACCCTTGTGTGCTCTCTTTGTTCAAAGAAACCAATGAACTCTTCTCTCATTGCATCTTTGAGTTCACGGCCTCGCTGCGAAAACCCATCAATAATTGGAGCGCCGATAAATGTGTATTCATCCTCTTCGGTATCACCACATGTATCTCGGTCAGCATCTGAGGACCAGAACCACAACCCTGTTACCCTACATTGGCGGCGAGTATACCCATTTTCATGGAACACTTGGAGGTCGATTGGTGGTAGACCCATTCACATCACCTGCCCTACGGGCAGAAAGACGGGTGCGCCAATATAACTTCAAACCATCCCCCTTTCAAACACAGAAATGAATAGATGTAAGTAATCCGCACAACATGGACGGAGCCAATTGGCGCAAACACCTCGAAATCGAAGGTGATGGGCTAATGCGAATTAGAAAGCATGACTCGATGAATGTCGATGCCATGATTGTATCAAGTCCGGAGCACTTAGCAAAAAGTAGTGATGAACGCTCGATTTCACAGTTGGTCAATATCGCATCTATGCCGGGCGTAGTAGGTGAAGCATGGGCAATGGCTGATTGGCACTTTGGTTATGGTTTCCCCATAGGAGGAGTCCTTGCAACGGATGTTAATTGGGGCGAAGAAGGCGGTTCAATATCCCCTGGTGGAGTTGGTTTCGACATTAATTGCGGAGTACGAATGGTTGCACTAGAATGCAGTGTTGATGACATCCCCAACCTCGACAAATTGGCAGGTAGACTGAATGGCAGAATTCCATCAGGTGGCTCTGGAAAAGGCGGCCTGGAAATTAGTCGCCAAGAACTCGATGAAATCATTTCTCGTGGAAGTAATGCAATGGTTGACATGGGATTTGCATATGACGATGACCTGAAAAATATCGAGTCTAATGGAGTACTCGAAACCGATGAAGGTGTTTCGGAGCGGGCAATGAACCGTGGAATGAAAGCTCTTGGCACATTAGGCTCTGGTAATCATTTCCTAGAATTGCAAACCGTACAATCAATCGAGGATAGTAATCCTCACAATTTGTTCGAAGGTCAAGTTGTTTGTATGATTCATTCAGGTAGCAGAGGTCTTGGACATCAAGTATGTACTGACCACGTAAGAGGATTGGAGGACAAGTACCGCAACAGGCAAGGAACTTGGCACAATGATGATTGGGGATTTGAAATTCAAGACCGGCAACTTGCTGCCGCTCCAATACATAGTCGAGAAGGACAATCATATCTCGATGCGATGAATGGGGCAGCAAATTTTGCATTCGCAAATAGAAGCGCATTAACTCATAGATTAAGGCAAACATTAGCAGCAGAAATGGATGTAGAAACACGATTGCTTTACGATGTAAGTCATAATATTGCTAAGGTAGAAGAACATCATATCCACGGTGAAAAGTGTACTTGCATGGTCCATCGTAAAGGCGCCACTAGAGCAATGCCAGGTCAGCCTGTTCTTGTCCCAGGAGATATGGGAACTGGATCTTGGCTGCTAGAAGGAATGCCGAACAACAGAGCATTCTCATCATCCTGTCATGGCGCAGGGCGTGTACTTTCACGCTCACAAGCAAAGAAGCAGATTGACGGTAAAGCGCTAAAGCGTGAATTGGAATCCAGAGGAATTAGGATACATGCGAATACTCCCAACATTATGGCAGAAGAAGCACCTGATGCCTACAAGAATGTGGACGAAGTCATACAACTATCCAATGATGCAGGACTAGCTAAACCAATTGCAAGAATGATGCCATTAGCAGTGATTAAAGGATAATCACATGCAATAGTTCATCTTTGGCTGACCATACGATGGAGCAGCGCCACTAGACACTCCATCTGGCTCTTCACATATCACTGAAAGTAAGGTATTTACCAGTTCTTTCAAATCTTCAACTTGTGTTTGCAATTCCCGAACACGTGCTTCCGTATCCGTGCTTTCGCTTTTACTATTCATTCCAATCCCATCCGGAGAGTGTTGCTCTCCAATACTCAATCAGAAAAATAGGCTTTAATGGATTTCGGTATATTTCCTAATAGAGACGCGCGTTTTGCTAGTATCATTCCTCTTCGGAATGGTCAACATCTGCCCATGGATCTTCACTAACAGCAGAGGTCTCTTCTAATGCAATGGATTCGTTTCTATCTTCCGACTCTTCATCACCCGCAGGCTGCAAAGCTTTCGTTGCTGCATCCATGTCTGGACGACTTGGCGCCATAGGCGGCAGAATGCGAGTTGGCTCATCATCTAGGTGCTCATCAGAATCATCATCCCATTCATCATCGTCATCATCATAGAATATGCTTTCATCTGAATTATCCCTACGTAATAGAACTACAATAGCAAAACCTGCTCCTAATAATAGCAGAGCTAAAATCGATACAATTGCAGTCATCCCGCTCATTCCTGATTCAGCATCCTCTTGACTAATCACCCTAGGCATATCTGACTCCACATTCAAATCACAAGTAGCATTTCCATTCATTGAATAGCAATGCGGCAACATCGAATTGTCAATCCAAATATCCATTCCTGTTACATTAACATACAAATTCTGAGGTCCTGCGCCATGGGTTTCAAACATTAGAGGAATTGTCTCCATAGTCTGTCCTGGCGATAGAGACAGGTCCATTTCGCCATGAACAAGCCAAGTTCTGGATTCACCCATATCTTCAACCAGTGCAATTGTAATCGTACCTGCCTTTGTTCCTAAATTTCTCACATCAACAACAACACTGATTTCAGTACCTTCAACAACTTCGTTTCCTCTTGGAGTAGTTCCATCAGCCAGTGCGATTTCGATGTTTGTCACAGTAATGTCGAATGATAGAACCGTAAAGTCAGTGCGCATTGGGTCTATCGTTGATAATCCTGTACCTCGAGCAGAATTACCTGCTAAGTCGACTACGTCAATCCACCAAATTAGTTCATCACCTTCTTCGAGACTTACATTTATTCCCTCGGTGAAATCAATACTTCCTGCGTAAGTCCAAGTTCCATCATTACTGGCAACATATGGAATCATGGCTCCTGATTGACCGTTTTGCATAATCAAACCATTTCGCATGAAAGCCCAATTAACTTGTAAATCTCCTTCTGGCATACCTCCTTCTTCGATAATCAATACCGAAAATTGTAGCAGTTCTAAATCAGCATCATCTAGAGATAGAGGAGCTGTAGCAAACTGCACAACAGGGTCTGTCTCATCAACCGTTACGATTGTTTGAGTCTGTGTTACATCTCCACCAGGAGCTGGTATTCCAGTGATGTAATAATCCAAAATTAGCATAGGCTGTGAAATTGATCTTGATGGAAGAATCATTCCTGTATTCCACTCACCGCCGGTACCAACTTCAGCATAAGCCTGTAACTGGTCATTACCGTACATAGTCTGTATTCCAATCTCAAGACCCTGCTCAGGTAGAGTAGTTATCTGAGCACCAGATTTTTCGTAAATTACTGCTCCGGATATTGTCAAATCATCACCAGGCTGTACGTAAATGTGCTCTGCTGAATGCATAGATATTGGCGGAGTGTTATCAGACATATTAGTCACAACAACTGCAAGGTTGTTGTCTAATTGCCACCTAATTTCTCCAAGATTAGTCAATAGTGCAACAGGGTTCAAATCATCATCATCGAATACTACAATCGCTGGCAAAGCATATTCGGGCATGACTGTTTCATCGAAATCCCAATCTAAAGTGAAGTGCCATGAAACAGACCAAACATCTCCTGAGCCCTGAGTTATGATGACATCGTGCAAAGTCAATTGAGAATCGTTACTAGTATACATTGCACCATTTCTCGGCTCCCAGTTCATCACTCCAATCGTATCTTCCTCTGAACCCAACAATTTGATGGTTACAATATCGATTGAATTGACTCCGTTTGCGTCACTGATTTCCATGGTTAGGTTGTGAACTTGTCCAGCAAGTAATTGCTCGTTAATGGTATCCAAAACCAATCCGCTAGCAGGTATTGTTGTTGGTTCATTTATTGCAATATTCAAGGTCCCCATATCGTGATCTATACCTGCATCTCCACCATACACGAGTTCATGTCCTGCATAATCGGTACCTGTGAAGAATACTGAAAATTGAGCATTCATTTCCAAACCTGAAACGTCAATCCCACTAAATGTGAGCGTCCTTTCTCCTGCAACACCCTCTGGCAAGGGTTTCGACATGGTTTGATACTCGGAGTAATCTGCAATACCATCGAGGTTAGAGTCGTCCATCACTTCGCGCCAATAATGCATGACTATTTCGTCGCCTAATGCTTGCTCATCTGTAATAGTAACCTGTAGCGATAGGGTGGAAGATGGGTCCCAAGTGTAACCATCTGCATCTAAGAGTCTCTGACCGTTATTCACCTGTAGGTTAGACGCCCATGGCGATTGACTGTCAAGCAGTATGTTTACCGGAGTTGTTAGAGTTGTGTCTTCAGCACCACTTGCACCGGTAACTGGCCCTGCGCGTATCACATAAGGCGTCAAATTTACTTCATCTGTTGAGGTTGGTAGAGTAACAAGACCTGTCCACTGTCCATCTCCGGTTGAGTTCATTACTACGTCATTGCCATCGATATTTACTGCGACAACGAAGTCATCGATTAATGGCCTCATCTCTAGAGTGTTTTCGAAACGAACTGTACCGGATACTGAAACTTGGCTTCCAGATTTAGCCCAGAATGGATAGGAAGGCGAGAATAGATCAGACAAATCGTGACCGAACAAATCTGTAACACTCCAAGAATCGACCTGCAAGTCGTTTTCGCTAGCTTGTGTTGCCACTCCGCCTGACTGTGCAGTAGCAGGAGATAATCCCTCACCGTTTGCATCGAATCCTTGCGCTGTCCATGACATTGATTGAGAATCATTCCAATCCCAATCAACTTCAAACTGCCAATCGACAACTAATCTCCCACCAATCTCGCTTACTGAAGATGTGTTGTTCAATTTTAGCATACTCTGGCCACTGGACTGGGAGAATACAGGGCTCGAATGAATATCGCTAAGGACAATATTCACGAAATCACCCGATGAATCCATTCCAATCAAGTGAATCTCAGCAATGTTTTCATTTCCTAGTAGATGGTGATGCTGAGTAGTAAAGCCTTGTAATATGCCATTAGGATACCATGTTTCTGGGACATTAAATGGATGATTTGTTATCATATTTTCATGGTAGACTCCACCATCGATTGCAACACCTCCGTCTGCAGCATTCCATGTCAGTGGTACTTCGACAATGTCGATTTGTCCATTGTTTGAATTTAGTTCATGGTAGGTCTTGACTACTTGGCCTAATCCTGAAACATTCTCAAACAAGTTGTAACCAATTGCAAAAGATCCTACTTCAAAGGATGTGGAAGATGAAGAAGAGAAATCAATGTCGTACATAGACCAATTCCTACCTGAAGAATCTGTATGAATCCCCGTTGATACTAATTGTGGACTTGTGATTGAAACAACAGTCGTTGTCCAATTATATGCTGGAATTTGATAGAATGCATTCTGTCCACTTGCCACTGTCAAAGGTTCAGTATTGCCACTAGGAGTGATCCCGAGTAGCAAAGTATGAATGTTTGCGTTTTGGGGGACCAAAACAGACATTGTTCCGCTACCAGTAACGCTCATTGAATGTGTTACTGAAGTAGAATCCATTCTTGTCTGCCATCCATACGAACCATATGCTGGCGATGATGAGAATTGCCAATCAATAACGCCATCATCTGCCAAATCAATTGATGCGTCATGCGCAGGTTGAGCAAACACTCCTCTGAATGCCAATGATTCCGCCATAGCACCAGGTGCAAATGAAACTCTTGGAGTAAGATAGGTTCGCATATCGCCCAAATCTAGAACCCCATTCACCGTACTGGTTGAGACGGTTTGAGTACCCGAAGTAGTCAATGACGAGGTTATGCCAGAGAAATTTCCAGTTATCATTGCTGAAGAAATCGGGCGGGAAGACAAACCTGATTCTCCGGTTACGATTTGAGTTGAACCGCCATTATTGATCCAAGTACCATTAGACATTCGAGATATTGAGGAGGGTATATTCCAGCCGTTTGCATCACCGAAATATCGTGTTGCACCTACGGTTAGCTCCTTGATTAGAGGCGTATAGTATTCATCGCCAGTCCCCATCATTACTTCGATGTATATTCCTGTATGCAGATCTCTATCAATACTCGCCAATGACAGGGGCAAGGTCATATTTTCATGTCCTTGAATAACCTGTCCCGTGGAATCCAAGACATTGACTCCATACCAGGTGTTGTTAGGTAGAATGATGTCGGCATCTACGAATCCATATCCTAAATCATGAGTAGAAACTAGAGGTGACATCCAAGAACCTTCAGTTTCGAACCAGTCTACTTCAAGACCTATGTCATCAACATACCAACCCGGTTCTTGAACTGCAGAATCCGCCATTTGCCGGAATCTAAACGAGACATTGTTTCCTGAAAGATTTGACACATCATATTCCATATCTAGCCACGGTATACTGACTGAACTAGTGCAAGACCAACCGCCTGAAGCTGCTACATATTGCCGACCATCCCAAACATCAGTTCCTGAAAATGCCACAGTGTTGGAAATCGTCCCATCGTACCAATTTGATCCGTTTGCGTAATTGACAAAGGCTTGGTTCCATGCACCACCGTTAACTGACACATACAGTGCACCTCCGTCCCAAGTATCTTCAGAACACATCCAGTGTTTCCAGACAAATCTCGCACTTGCACCGAGTGGAACATAGTAATTTGGAGAGATTAATGAGTTATCTGAACTAGAATCATAATCTCCACACAGATTTGTAGCAAATCCAAGACTTGCGCTTGGGAAGGACGAGGGGCCATCTGTGTAGTTCGAGCAAACTGCACCAAATTGCCAGCCTGTTTGACCAACTTGATTGGAAATACTCCATCCACCAGGAGGTAGAGCTGGCGCATCTTCCAAGCTATCGCTTATGGATAAACCACCAGTCCCAATTTGAATGAATGCCCAATCATTGGCGGCACCATTTACCCCATAACTTGTTGCCGATGAAGTATTCGAAAGTTGATTTGTATGAACAGTATTTCCTGATGAATTGACTACTTTGAACCAATCAACAGTTAACCCTTCTCTACTATCCATACTACCACCATATTGAACCGAAGAGTCTGTGTCAACAACATAACGAATTTTTGATGCAGTGGTTGCACCGATCATTGACGAAGGTATTGAGAAATCCAATACTACGAATCCACCGGATTCATCGTAAACTGTAGTTCCGTTTGGTAATGTGTAGCTGCTACCTGGAATTGAACCTCGTGAACTGCATGAAGTAGAACTAGAGCCACTGGATGATGAAATATCAGTCCATGAGGTTCCATTATTCGTTGACAATTCCACACAGAAATTGTCGTACAGAGAACCTTCGAGATCGAATTCTAAGCGAGTCTGGATTTTTGAGCCAGTGTTGCTCGATGACAAGTCAATAGAACTTTCCAGCGCTCCTTCTGCATTGTTACTGTAGAGGCAAGTAGTAGAGGTTTGAGTATAACATCCATGATGCCACAATCCAACTGAATTACCGACGTTTGTAATTGAAAAATCATCCAAGAACCAACCCGGTCTAGGAGTACTACTACTATCTGTCCAAACTTGGAATCTGAATTGCATATTAGTTGCACTAGAAATTCCAGTAATGTTGTCTAAATTGAATAAAGCAGTATTCCAGCCACTGTGATTCCCATCACCGAACACTCCGAACCCTGTACCGTTTGCACCGTTAGGGACACTAGCGTTGCTAGAGATTGTTGAAGGATAACCACCTGATGGCTCGATATAAGTCCAAGCACCATTGTCTAGTTTATACTCAACCCAAACTCCATCGTTAACATCCAAATGGTGCCAATGTGAGAATGATAAATTGAAGTGGTTAATTGGCGATGGCACCAAGAATTGTGGCGCTGTTAGTCTTCCCGCAGTATTTACTGGAAGGCCTTGACCAGGTAGAGTTGCTGCAACAACGCCGCCATCTGCAGCAGATGCTGGAACGTAACCATGTGCCAGTGTTCGTGTTGAACCAGTAACTGTTCCGCTCATACTCGAAGGATTTACTGCTTCCCAAATTGCACCAGAATGAGTCCAGGTGCTGGGAAGTTGCAGACTAGCCGAAGAGAATGTATTGATATTGGAAACAGCGCTATCGGGTGCTAGAGACATTGATCCGTCGAATTTACCCATCATCGTGTTCGTGAATTGTCCTGAAGTGAAGTTTCCAGGGGCATCCTCTCCAGTCCAAGTTTCACCGTAACCATCCTCTAGGTAACCGCTTTCATCAACATGGAGCCAAGCATCAATCACTGTTGCATTACCTGGAACTTCGAACGCTGCAGTGATATTCTTTGAAGTTCCAGCGAGCCCAGAAGGACCATTCCAAAGACTGGTTGCTGCAGCTGCCACATGACTAATCATTAGAATTGTCAAAAATATTGCCAGGGGGGTTCTTGCTGACGATTTCATGTTACACAACAGACCCTACGGGTCTGCCGCAACCTATCAACTCTACCCAAGAAGGTCACATCTGAAAGCGGTGATATGAGTCTGGAGCCACCAGCGAGACTTGAACTCGCGACCTCCTCATTACCAATGAGGTGCTATACCACTAAGCCATGGTGGCGTAGTCGTGGCGACCTTCCAATGCGATATAATCGATTCGGATTTATATCGAGCGTTTTTCGACCGTTTCGGTTAAACATGAAAGGCCTGTCGGCGAAGATGCGGCCGAGATCGCATAGCCTGGTAGTGCGCGCGACTGGAAATCGCGTGGGCCTGTCCCTCGGGAGTTCAAATCTCCCTCTCGGCGCCACATCTTGCAAAGTTCTGCAGCGGTGTGCTAAGTCAAAATGTTTGACCATCTGATTCTTTCAATTGTTTGTATCCAATGAACCCTGAAGCAATCGAGAGCCCTGCAGCAAGCACTGCGAACCAAGGACCTCTGCCCCAATCCAAATTATCTGCAGCATCAGGTAACATGAAACTCCAGAAAATTAATGCTAAAATAATCAAACCGCCTGCTCCCATTGCAATGAAATTCGATTTTTCAATAGTATCGGGTTTTCCTTGCATGAAAAATGCAGCAAATAACATTACGGCGGCTAAAATGATTAGCACTGTTGTTGCCATACCACCAATATACAAATCAGACCACGGCCCACAATACTCATCGATTTCTCCTTCATCTCCTCCAACTTCGTCCATACACATATCGTGCAGATTGTCGAAGTATTCCTGGTCGGAATATTCGCAATCAGTTCCATCAACGCAAGTCTCGTACATTACTTGCCGTAGACCAACATGTACTTCTTGTGTGAAAACAGTATCCCCCCATTCATCTCTATCTATTGTCTGTGTCAACCATACTTCTTCAATCACTGAAACTGGAGCCAAAATAAAGCTAGCAATAATCATAATATAGAGAATCGATGATTTAGATCTAGGTTCAGAATTAGGAGTTTTAGATTTGCTATTATTCTTAGAAAAATCCGATTTTGTGCCACTTACATCAATTGTTATCGATTGGGGTATTTCAACTGAATTCTCATCGTGTATAGGATGAAAATGTGACGTTTCTCTCATGGTTGTCCTTGCAGTAATGTCCGTATAAAGTTTAATCCGGATTTGTCGTGTGGAAAATATTTCAAATTCGTACAATTGATATGTTTCAATAATTAGGAGACGGCATGAGCGACCCAGTATTGAGTCCGGATGGAAAATTCATGTGGACTGGTTCAGAATGGATTCCTGTACCCCCTACATCGGGTAATAATATCGAAATGAAGGATTCGGTGATTGGTGGCGATGTAATTAGTAATACCACGATTAACAATGATCCTCAAATGGTAACTGAAGCCGTTATTGCTGCTCTCCAACAGATGGGAATGCTAGAAGCTCCTAAGGCACCTCAACCACCTCCAATTCCAGAAATTGAATTGCCACAATCATTCAATGTTGGAGACCATGTGGAATACAATAGCCCGACTAATCAGCGCTGGCTAGATAGGTGTAGAGTAGTTGCGATTAATGAAGACGGAACCTACAAGATTGAAGTCCCAAAAACGAACCAGATTGAAATTAAGCACGCAGTAGTTATCGGATCATCCCCCGGAACAATTCGACCTGCGGGATTACCGTTTAATGTTGGAGACAGAGTTTTTGTTAATTGGAAAAACTATGGGCACTATTATTCTGGCAGAATAACTAAAGAAAATGAAAATCATACCTTCTTAATTCATTTTGACGACGGTGATGTAGAAGATTTTGTTGAATGGGGAAGAATCGAACCTTTGAATGAGTCTTCAGATGAAGTTCAGGAATATATTGAGCATGATTCTGAAGCAGAACGTGAATTGATTGAAGCCTTCCAAGTCTTTGACACCAATGGAACTGGAACAATTGCTGCGCGAGAATATTTCCGAATTTTGACAGAAATTGGAGATGAGCCGATTCCTGTGGAGGATGTGATTCAAGAATTTACTGAATTAGGGATAGAATTGGATTCAGAAATTAATTACAGATCTCTAGCAAAATACATGATTGCTTCGGAGTCATTAGAGGATCAAAATATATTGAAACCTGAAGTAGTAATCAAGGACGCATTTCTCGCAGATGGAGTAGTTAATGGATATGCATACGCCCATCCTAAATTAGGTGAAGGAAATATTAATTCTAGTTCAATAATTTCAATTTTATTTGATGAGAGAGCGACAGCGAAAATAGAGACAAAAAATACGATTTATGTTGTTGGACCAACCGGTTGGAAAGTTAGGCCTGAGAACCACCCCTTCAACAACCCTTTTTCAATCGGCCAGCGAGTCAAAGTTGAATGGAATGGAACATGGTGGGATGCTAGTGTATTGAAAGTTGAACCTGGTTCATTTTTCATAACATACGAAGGATTCGATTCTAGTTGGGATGAATGGGTTGGAGATTCAAGAATTAAACCACTTTCTTAGTCAAATTTTGAATCAGTTCTGAAATAATAATTCTACACCTCCTACGGAGGTGCAAACAACCGAAATGACTCAAAGGGAGAGCGCCCCCCAACAACCATGGCGGAGGAGATTATCCCAACAGAAATCTCTGCCGATGGGCATGGAGAGATGTCCTTCAGATTAGGAGATATTGTGCTCGAAAAGAAGTTCTCTGACCTTCATCCTATGCTTGCGACTGTTGATCAGATTCGCCATGAATGGAAATTCCAATTCAAGTTATTGCGCCACGAATGGGGTCAGCCGCACCTGATGACAATGCTAACTGGAATTTTTGCATTCCTTCTTGGCTCCATCTCAGCAGACTTGTTTGCGGGAGGTGACCCAAAAGTCACTGGCATAGACGGTTTAGCTGAGATTGGAGGATTCGCATTCTTCCAACTAGTAATTTCAGGAATACTTTGGCTATGGTTTTTCATTCAAATTTCGGTTAACTTCCCTGTAATGCGAGGACATATAATCAATGTAATCATCATTTGGTCATCTCTTTTCCTCTCACAAGTATTACTCCATGTCAACTCTCCAAACTTCCCAATTGGAGCCAGCCCGGGCGATGCATTAGGAGGAGTAATGCTTACTGCAGTAGGGTGTTTCTTCACCTACTTCTTTTGGAAGGCCGTAACAGAAACTCGTGATTATCATGTACAAGAAAACCACGTCCACACTGACGTTAGAGTGATGGAAGAAGCCATGGCTGAGCACAGTCTTTTTGCTTGGACAATTATGGTAGTAACATGGGTTCTAACTATGGTGATAAACGGATGGTCCGGAGCCCATTTCATTGCGGAGAGAGATGTTACAAACTATGCAGTTTATGCAGTTCACTTAATCTCCGGAGTTGTACTGATTTACTTGTTGATGCACATGCTTTGGTTCCCTCAAAGAATGCTAGGTGAAGGTGCAAAAGTACGCACCAAGGCAGCAGCAGCAGCAGACGCAGATCTACTGATTGAAGGCGTGATTTTAGCAGCAGAAGGCGAATGCCCATCTTGTGAAGCGAACGCACCAATTAGTCAAAATGAAAATGGAGAAACAATCGTTGACTGTGCTAGTCCTAATTGCAACAGCAGAGGTGTTGCTGGTGAAACATGTGAGGGATGTAATGAGAAATATCCTACCAGATACACATGTACAAACTGTGGAATTAACAGCCCAGTAGTTGATTTCATTCCAGACAAGGAGGCTTGGTGATGTTTTCGAAACATCGGCAGGATTTCCCGACACTCAATGGAGATAATCCTCCAGTTTACCTTGATAATGCCTGTATGACTCTACGGCCCAACTCTGTTATCGAAGCGATTCGCTCATATTATGAAGAATCTCCAGGATGTGGAGGGCGCTCTGTTCACAGGTATGCAACAACTGTTTCACGAAAAATGATGAACTGCAGAAAGAAAATGGCTGAACTGTTCAACGCCAATGAATCGAATGAAATCATATTTACCAAGAACGCAACACATTCGCTCAATCAAGTTGCTAAAGGTTTGTCTTGGAACAAGGGCGATGTTGTTCTAACTACTGATAGGGAGCATAATTCTAACCTCGTACCTTGGCTACAACTGGAAGAAGAACAAGGAATAGACCACAGGGTTGTCAAATCTAATGATGACAACACATTCTGCCTAGAAAATTTTGAAAACGCCTGTGCAGAAGCTGGAAGTAATTTGAAAATGGTTTCACTATCTCATGTAGGGAATCTCGATGGTATTGCAACTCCTGTAAAAGAGGCAGCCAAGATAGCCAAGGATTTTGGAGCCATGGTTTGCATTGATGGTGCCCAATCAACTCCTCACATGAAGGTCGATGTCAAAGATTTGGGAATCGATTTTATGGCATTCTCAATTCACAAAATGATGGGTCCATCCGGTATGGGTGGGCTTTGGGGCAGAATGGATCTTCTCGAAGGTATGCGTTCTATACAATCAGGTGGAAGTACAGTTGAGACTTCACACTACGATTCATTGACGTGGTCTAAGCCCCCAGCAAGGTTCGAAGGTGGATTAGGAAATTATGCAGGGATACTAGGTACGAGTGCAGCAATAGATTACATTTCGAACATAGATTTGGATGCTGTTCATGAGCACGAAGTTTCCCTAAACCGCATTATGACATCAATCTTGAAAGATGTTAATGGATTGCAAATTATTGGCCCAGAAGACCCCTCTCTACGTGGAGGGATTTGCTCTATCCTTTTCGACAATATTGATGCACACGATATTGCAATTCTATTGGATGAAGCAGCAGGAGTAATGGTACGCAGTGGAATGCACTGTGTTCACTCATGGTTCAATGCAAAAGGTATCGACAGAGGGTCTCTACGTGCCAGTGCTTACTTGTACAATACTGAAGATGAAGTCAAGTTGTTCGCAGAAACATTAGTTGAAGCCGTTGAAGCGCTAGGGTGATTTCATGCAACCAGTTACCGATATCCCTGATGGTGAGCTGGAAAGTGATTTGGATTTCATCAAACAAATAACAATTTTTGCGACCGCTGTGGTTTTGTTGGCTGCAGGCGTTTTTGCTTACTTGATATTCACTGGAGAAATTAGTCTAACTGGACCTGATGCCATGGTTCTAGAAAAGGAAGAAAAATATGACGAACTGATTCACTATGACTCAGTTGACTACCTAACAGGAAATGATGTAGATGTTTGCATGGTAGACTCTGGCATTGACATGACGCACACTGATTTGTCAAATCTTAACCTAGCCGAATGGTCGGACTTTATTGGAAGTAAGTCGAAACCGTATGATGATAATGGTCACGGAACAATGATGGCTGGAATATTGGTCGCAGATGGTGCACTAACTGGTCTTGCAATCGACGTAAACTTGTATGTTGCTAAGGCCTTATCTGGGAGCGGTGAAGGTGATGACTCAACAGTTGCCCAAGCTATTGATTGGTGTGTCTCAAAGAATGTGAATATCATATCCTTATCATTAGGAGGTAATGCTTCAGGGTTCTCCATAATCCTAGGAGATGCTGTAGAAGACGCTGTAGAAAATGCGTATGATGCGGGGATAGTAGTAATTGCAGCCGCTGGTAATGACGGTCGAGATGACGATGGTGATGTGGCATCTCCTGGCATCGTAGACACTGTGATTTGTGTAGGAGCTGTTGACGTAGATGGTAATCTCTGGGATGGCTCATCTATCGGAGATAATAACGGTAGAATCTGGCCTCCTATGCTTCCTCGAAACAGTCCTGATGAAAAGCCAGAAGTGGTTGCTCCGGGGCACAAAGTCCCAGTAATCATTCGGGGTGACAGTTGGGGGCTTGCTAATGGCACCAGTGGTGCTACAGTATATGTTACTGGAGCAATAGCACTGATGTTTGAAGCACATCCTGAATTAAAGGACGGTGGCACGGACATGCTAGACAATCTAAAACAGTGGATTGCGGATTCCTCAAAGAAGCGCAGTGGCCAGAATAATCACGACGACCATTACGGGTATGGCATGCTGCAAATCGATGCTTTAATCGATGCGGCAGCGCCTAGTTCTTAGGCAACCATGCCACAATTGTTCCGCCAAATAATGGTGCGAATGCTATGTGGTGTGACTCGTTAGTGTTTCGAATCAAATCCATCCATTTGTTGAATCCGACAACCTCCGCATCATCATCATCCCTATCGCCAACTGGCGGTGTTGGCTCGATTGTGAATAACACTCCATTTTTAGTTAGTAAAGGCAGCATAGCGGCAATATCATCTGCTAATTTCTCCATAGTTGCATCTACAATTATCGCATCTGCATTTTCTTGCATAGGAGGGTCCCCAGTTTTGGCGATATTCCATGCTTTCAATTCACCAGTAAGTAGACTAGGAGTTCCTACTTTAATACTAGTTGGAACTGAAGAATACCTTTGACATAGACGTGTTAGAATTACTGCAAACCTGTTACCTTCCTCGATAATTTGGAAGTTTTCCAATCCATCTTTGCCTTCATAATGATCAAGAATCCAGGCAGAAAGGTGGCCAATTCCTGCTCCTGTTTGAATGATGTTTTTTGGAGAAATTCTAGCAACCGTATCTCTAATTCTGCGACGAACAGAAATTGACCATGTTGTCAACCCCATGTGTTCTAATTGTTGGCCGATATTCGCTGCAACCTCTGGCTCATCACGAGAAAGTTCCTTGTCCGCAGCCAGAATTGCTGCAAGTAGATCCTCGCGCATGTGTCCCGCTCTGGACACCACTTCACAAGTCTTCGCATTTGCCGACAGACTCAAAGGTGACTGGCATGGCCGTCATAATGGGGGATAAGACATGGATGACGAATACGTCGAAGAAGAATTTGTCGAAAATGTCACGGATTGCCCCGGTTGTGGCGAATTCTGCGGACAAGATATCCTCAAGGAAAAGAAGGCAGGAGAAGGCACAGATTACTTGCTAAAATGCCAAGAATGTGGACACGTGCATACACTTCAAATCCGCCCACCACGCTCAATCGTAATCCCTTTCATCTTGAGTGAAGGCGCTCATTCGAGAGTCGCTGAAATCGAAATCGACGATGATGAGGAATTACACATCGGAGACATATTCGAGCACGAGGATGCCAGTTGGGAAATTAATCGTGTAGAAACAAAAACCGGAAATTCGCGAAGGAAATTAGTGGCATCTAAAATTGGAAGAGCAAATGCAGTTCGTTCCGATGTAGTAATGGTAAGACTAACACTTACTCGAGGTGAATTTTCTGACAGCGACTCAATCTTCGTCGAAAGGGAAAAGATGTTCAAGGCAGGTTCAATAATGGAGCACGATGGCTCAAAATGGAAAATTAGGGCCATACACACAGGATCTGGAAGAACAATGACTGGAAGAGTTTCAGCTCACGATATCAAGAGAATTTACTTGCACGAACCTCCACGAGTCGAAGAGAATATACCCCAGACTCCTCGTGAGCGTCGACAAGCATGGAAAGAAGGCCGTTTGGGTAATAACCCAAACCCAGAAGTTCCGGATGCCGAAAAATCTGGAAAGCCAAAGCAACAGAGACAAGGTCGCCGTCAGAAAAAGAAGCGAAATTGATTATGGTCGATTTGTCCATGGCATCAAGAACGCTTTAGCAACCTGGGAACCAATCGTAGGATTCTCCTTCAATCTTCGAATTGAATATTCGTACCATTTTTCTCCATACGGGATATAGACTCTAGTTCTGTGACCCTTTGAGCACAATTTTCTTCGAAGTGGTCCTCTTACTCCAAGAAGCATTTGGAATTCATACCCTGGACCTTTCTGTTTTCTCTTAGGTCCTGCGTTATCGCGAGAATCCTCTAATTCAGGCCCCATTCCCCTTTTTTCTAAGGCGGAAAGTGTGTGGTTGATTACTGGATGGTCATGACTAGCAACTCCAACATAAGCTCCTGAATCTAGCATAGCATCGATACACTGGTTTGTGGCATCAATGATTGGTTGACGCTCTGTATGAGAAATTTCTGAAGGTTCCAGATAGATACCCTTGCAAATACGATAGTCCGCATTGGGCCCCAATTTATCTGCGATACTTTGGATATCATCTAGTGTTCTAAACAGTCGACCCTGTAGGACAACTCCAACATTTGTCAAGCCCTTTTCATGCATTTCTAGCATGACTTGAATTGTGTCGTCAGTAACTCTGTGATCCTCCATGTCTAATCTAACAAACATATCATGCCCATGTGCCATTCGAACTAGAGTTTCGATATTTTCCATTCCTTTTTCCCTATCCAAAAGCAACCCAAATGCCGTGGGTTTAATGGACAGGTTTGAATCGAAATCGTTGTCAATAATTGCAGAAACTACTCGCTTATACTCTTCAAGGAAAAATGTTGCTTCTTCCATCGAATTAATCTCTTCGCCGAGTACATCAATCGTGAAACATGCACCTTCTTTTGAAAGACGACGCATCACTTTGACGGCATCTTCTAACTTAGACCCTGCTACATATCTACGGCTGACCCATCCCACAAACCAGCGTGGCATTCTGATGGTCATGGCGACCACCATACGTGAGAACCACCCGACCATGCTCTATGCTAGGGAAGGGGATTCTTGACCGTTTTCATCCGATGATTTCTGCTCGCTTAAGCAATGGGACTTCTAATTCCTCTAACAAATCCCTAATCGCTTGGCGCTGCCAACCCTTGAATGCCTTTTTGTCCATGCTACAAACTACATCTCCGCCAGGAAATGCGAGTTTAGTCGAAGATATTGCTTTACGAATGCTATTTTCCCACATGCCGGATACATTTTCATCTGCATCCTTAGAAAATGGTAGAGCATAAGTCGCCAACATATGACCAATCCAAACATCATCATGTGATGCCAAAAGATTGCCTCTCGGTGCATAATGTCCGCCACCCAGAGTTACTACCACCTGGCCTTGCCCATTCCAGTTTCCTAAACCAGTTCCGCCATCAAGACCTAGGCCTCGGTAGATAATTCCAGCGAGTAATTTTGCAGCCCCAATGTGGCCCCAGGTTTCAGATGTTGAACCAATTTCGATGAACAAAGACGGAGTTTCAATCCATGGCCCATGATGGGTGGTTTCCAAAGACAAATCAAAATCATCAAAGTTTTTTGCAACCCGATTGAGTTCACGCCACCATGCTGCAATTCTCGGATTAGGAGGAGGGCAATCCGCAGCTCTACCACCATACTCTGGAACTTCACTATGTGGAACTTGCATTGTGCCAATTGGATGTAATGTTAGTGAAGCATTACCGCTAGCTGCAGAATGACGTGAAGGGAATATCACTTCACTAGGAATTTCTCCTGTGGCTTTATGCCACCTTTTGTCGAGATCGTCTTCCCACAAACAACCATCTTCTACCCACCACATTCGTGCATGCATGTAAGAATAAGCCTTCATTCCCTCAACAGATCCCAGTTCTTGCCATTCGCATAGTTTTAGCAATTCATCGGCTTGATTGGTTGAAGCGATGTCGCCTCCGGAAATTAGAATCAGGCTGACCATGGGATGGCGTAGAGATGATGATTTTTGAAGGAATTGTTACAATCCTAAACCATTTGGCGCAATCATGCAGAGCGCACCTTGGAAAATTTTCCACCACGGAGGGCGCGAAGTAGTCATCGATGTAGATGGCGGTATTACAATCGATGGGAATACTGCAAATCCGTTTCCCACAGACATTACTCATGCTGCTATGTGTGATGAAGGATTGGTTGCGACATGGGTAGATCATGAATTACGATTAGCACGAATGGCATTGATTTCACTAAATGACGAAATACAAAATGGGATATCTAAAGCTGAACTAAGATTAAATCGCAATAATGCAATGGTTGCTGGATCTACTTGGTGCCATATTGTGGATGCTGAACCATTGGCACTTAGTGCAAAAGATGACAAAATAATCTTCGCTCTTTGGATGCGAGGACTGTATTGTGTGGACTCTGGCGATCATGAAATATGGAGGTTACCACTTTTCCAATCAAAAGAAAAAACTCCTCCCCGAGCTGACGAAATTGCTGCAATTTCGATTCTAGAAGAACATGTAATGGTGTGGACAAGGGGTGGTAAATATCGTAAGGTTTCACTTAATGATGGCAAAATATTGACTGAAGGTACACTTGATGTCGAATGTGATTTGGAAGAGGTTTTCAACCATGGTGAAAAATTCCTATTATCTTCAAAGGATGGATGGACTTGGGAATTTGAAAATGACCAAATTACCGTAGCAAGAAAATTACGTGGTACGATTCAAGATGCAATTTTTGATGGTGATGATTGGAGAATAATCTCATGGAGAGATGATCTTATGTTGCGAGGAGACTCAGTTCGAAGAGTCGACCTGGGTGTACAATTAATTCAAAAAGACGGCGTCTGGATGGTTCTAGACAATCAAGGCAACTTTAGTTGCCACATGAGTGAATCAGAATGATTACTCGTTCTTGACTGTGTATCCACAGCGACCACATGATTTGCGGTCTTTGTGAACTGCGAGGAAAACACCTGGCCCACATGTAGGGCAGAACTCCGCCTTACGGACTAGCTTACCGTCTTCAACACCATACTTGGACCACTTGGCACTAGCATTTGGGCTGGACATCATTCTTCACCTCCAGAAACATCTGCGGTGGTTTCTGCTGTTGATTCCTCTTCAGCATCAGCACTTGCGGAGCGCATCTCTGCATACCTTTCGTGCATGTAACTAGGTTCAACTTTCATCGATTCTTTGTCAGAGTAAACCAGTCCGAGTCCTGTAGTAGAACCCATTCCGAATCTGGTTTTTACATCCTTAATCACAATTAAGTCGCGATTGGAACCTGGTTCAATAGAAGCGATTCCATTAAGCATTTCAGCACGAGAAGGAGTCGCTGAACCTTCATGGTTCCAGCGGAATTCAATCTCTACTCTGTTCAATAGTGGGTTTTCCTTACGGTCAATAATTTCCATTTATATTCCTCCTTCAGCGAATGTTCACCTTGAGTGCGTAATTTCCAGGATGTTCAATGTTGAGACGCTTTGCTATTTCTGAGCGTGCTGGATCCATTATCACCACATATCCTGTCCAATCTGATGAGACAGGAGAGGAAGGGCAACTTGGGCATTGGTCTACACCATCGGCGAGTATAATGTGACATTCGTTACATGCAAACGGATTTTTTGGCATTCAATCTCTCTCCTAATCAATTTTGGTCCTCGTGAATCCAATCGTGGCTTCCAAGACCTGTTTGCTTGCATGTTAAACCAATCTTAGAGCGACGTGGATCGCTAGTATCTGGTGATAGAGATACAATTCTTGCACGAACTGAGCTTCCTACTCCGAGTTTGCGACCACTTTGGCGTCCTTCGAGAACTCCCATTCCTGCATTGATGTCGACATGGTCTTCCATGATTTGCGACTTGTGAAGAAGTGCTTCCATTGGACCGATTCTCACGAATGCACCAAAGTCGTTAACTTCTGAAACAGCTCCTTCGACTACTTCGTAATCGTCTATGCAGAAAAGTACAGCGTCGAAGCGAACACGTTGGTAAATCGCACCATCTCCGTGGATAATTCGTCCTCTGTCAATTGGTTCGTGGTTTGATGTAACCAGAACAAATCGGTTATTGTCATCAAAGCGTCCCTCGAATGCAGATGCTGCTAAACGATCGATGTGCTCGTTAAGTGACTTGTCCTTGCGAATATATTCCGCAGGGATGCGAATAGTGTCCTCTTTAGTGACAACTTTGTACATTTTTTCACCTCAAAATTTCTCGCCCAATTTATCACCGGAGGACGATTGAGGTTCTGTACCTCATCCGTCCTTCACCGGCAATGCCTCGGGAGAGAAGTGACCGAAGTCATTCACGCCACCAGCGACCCCTATTTGAATCATGCCCCCTCGAAAACGAGGGATTACTCAGATATTCGTCGCAATTCGGCAATAAAAAATGATGTGATTTATCGCTTTCTGATGGGCCCGTAGGGCCCAAAGCCCTAACTACCCCGAAGGCCCCACTATTATTGGTGAAGCGTATGCATAAGCAATCTAGAGCGGTTTTGATGCTGCTGATATTGCTAGCTTCGACTATCGTAGTTCCTATGCCAACAACTGCGGATGAAGAGGATAATGGCTCATGGGACCCCCTCTCACAGCCATGGGCTCAATATGGAAGAGATCCCGGTCATTCAAGAGTACTTCCTGAACACGGCGATTCTGGTTTGGCAACAATTGATACGCCTGCAATAAACTGGGTTGCATTTGATTCAGGACTTGGAGCAGACGGATACGGAGTTGCCATTGCCGATATGTCAACATCGATTACAGCGCCAGAGGGCGCCAAAGAAAGATGTGGGGAAAACCACCTATTCGCAGTTCTAACCTACACTGAAAATTCTCAAAGAAATCTGGCGATTGTCGAGGGAGATACTGCAAAAATTGCCTGGGAAGTAAATCTTGGAAACGTTGACATCATTCGTTCAACACCGGTTATTGTTGATGTGGATGGAGATTCAAAACAGGAAATTGCAATCGTCTATGATTCTGACAGTGCACTTGAGGTAGATCTCTGGTCACCAGACATTACTTGCGACGAATCTGGTTGGACAGTATCTGGACATTCCAATGAAAAATTGTGGTCTTGGTCTGATGCAGATTTACGAATCGGCATTGACAATGCACACTTGTGGACTGCACCAGAAGCGGTTACACAACCATTACTGGCAGACCTTTCTCTTGACGGTTCACCCGAATTGATTATTGCAGCAGTGGATACTACCAATGACGAACCAACAGTGGTTGCTTTACCCTTGGGCTTACAATCCCCTGAAGAGGATTGGAGAGTAGCACTAGACAGAGGCTCCCACCCATCCGACCCAGCATTTGCTGCATTAGATGACAACAGTGGTTCGGTTGTTTTGACGACTGTTGATGAAAATAGTGGTAATTTCTGGGTATGGAGAATTGATGGCCCCACTGGATCTTTAGACTGGGAGAGGGTGTCCATCCAAGGCACTGACAGCGGTGATGACGATACCCCACGGCTTAGGCTACCCGGACCTGTTATCACCCAATTGGATGCTGATGCTGCACCAGAGATGATTCTGACTCTCCCCTCAGATAGTAATGGGGGAGATGATGGATTGGGCGCTCAATTTGTCGGCATGGAATTAACCAGTACTGATGAAATATGGAGATTCAGAGCAAAGAACGGTTATGCTGATGCAGAACCTCTCCCGGTCGATACAACCGGTGACGGCATAACCGACAGAGTTTGCTGGGTAACATGGTTTTCAACAGGTACAGGAACTACAGATAGAGACGGAGTAGCAGGATGCCATGACATAACCATAGACCCTCCATTTAGGGAGTGGTCTAGAATTTTACAGAGCGGAAGCGGAAATGATAACGAAGGTGAAGTAGCTGTTTCTGCCCCAATTTCAATTGACCTTGATGGAGAAGACGAGCCTGAATTACTAATTGCATATGGTGAGAGAATATTTGCTTTTGACGGCAATACGGGAACCTCAGCAGACATAGGACTTGGCTGGTCATCGCCAATTGATGTGCCTCATCGCACATGGGCATCCCCAGCAGTCGCAGACATGGATGGTGACGGTTACCTAGACATCTTGGTTGGTGATACACTAATCAGTGAAGCTAAATCTGACATCGCCCCTCTAGCTGATGACAGAGGAATTGGATTTACTCCCACGGACCCCGATCCTGGAGAAATGGTAACGATTTCGGGGCAGTACTCGAATATCGGAATTGTTGACACTGATGAGCCAGTAGATGCTGTTCTAGTGATGAATGGGATTGAAATTAAGCGACACAGGGTAAACATCGCAGAAGCAACCGCACCATCAGGAGAAGGCGGACCCATAACATTCAGCGTAGATGTCGAGGCAACACTTGGCGTTCACACTGTTGAATTGATTCTTGATGTCAATAACAATCTAACACAAACTAGAACTGATAATGACAATTACAGCACTACTCTTGTGGTTCTTGAGCCTCACGTTGCACAGATACAAACTCCAAGTGAGGTTTCACGTGCGCTTCCAGGGAATACACAAAGCGTGAACATAACTGTCACCAGCATTGGCAGTAGAGATGCAGCATGGACATTGAGTTACAATGACACTGGCTTACCAACAGGCTGGACTTTCGCTCCAAAAAATAGTGCTGACCTATCACTAAATCTAGAACGAGATAGTCCCCAGGTTATCGAATTTGAATTCTATGTCCCAACTGAGGCATTAGGATCTGATGATGCACAAGTGCCCCTGACTATAACCTTGGATCAAGACCAAAGTATCACAACAACAGTCACTCTACCTCTAGAAGTTCAAAGAACGAGAGGTCTGTCATTGCAAGGTTCTACTGGACTCCCGTCCGGTATTGGTTATGGGCGTCCAGGTGATGTTGCACATGTTTGGTTGATGGTTGAAAACGTCGGAAATGCCCAAGAAACCACAGAGATGCAATGGTCATCAAATTCATGGAGTTCTAGCACCACAATTGTGGACTATTCAGGAAATACACAGTGGGGAATAGAACTCGGGCCTAATGCTATGCAAGAATATCTTATCGAAGTAGAAGTTCCGAGTTCTTCTTCCGTAGGGGATTCCACATCCGCAACTCTCACTCTGTGCATAGGTTCAGGTTCTGAAGAAATTTGTGAGGATTTCTTTGTTACCATTTATGCAAGCGATGTTGCAAGTAATATTCCGCACATAAGAACTGTACCTAGCACAGGCCTATCTTGGGAACTCGAATCAAACTATGCAGGTAGCACACTTCAGTGGGATATGTCAGCAGCAGGTATGCTCAAGGCAGGATGGAATTGGAGTACAAGTGGAGACCTCAGCATCAATGGAACAATGCTCGAAATGACTGGACAGAATGGTCAATTAAACCTCGACTTACCTGAAGATGCACCACCTATGCGTCACTTCTTCAATCAGAGCGAAGAGAGTCAATCAAACACAGACTTATCTATCTCCCTACACGTTCTGCAGGTGTATAGAGCAGTTGCAGAAGTTGTTACTCCAAGTGATGGTGCCGTTCTCAATGTTAGTGAGAGGACCAAACTCATTCTAAGATTGCAAAATCCAGGTAATGGCGAAGATTCATTTTTACTAAGCGGTAGTACAACTGCTGGAAATCTATCCGAGGCACCTAATGTTACCTTTGAAATTAGCAACCCGTTACGAACTTTAGGCCCCGGTGGAATTAGCATGGTCCCAGTGTGGGTTACTCTACCGGAAGATGTCCCTGCGAGAGAAAATTTCCAACTATTGTTTGATTGGACTAGTACTGGAAACCCTTTGATTTCCGACCAAGCAAACATCACGATTGAGGCAAGACCGGACCATAGATGGGAAATCCAAATCGAACAAGGTGAGAGTATTCTTGTCACTCCCGGCCAAGAACTTAATTTGAGCCTCAACTTGACAAACATAGGCAACACTGATGACCTACTAACACTGACACCTAATTTTGAAATTACATACCAAGGCAATGATATTTCAAGTTGGAGTGCACAAACCATAAATTCCTCAAGATTAGATGTTTTCGAAAGTCAAACTGTACATCTTGTTGTTGAAATCCCTGATGATGCTTGGGCTTCAACAGCTGCTGATTTGACATTAATTGCATCTTCAAGCGGCTTCAATATCGGCTACAATGTAAGTACTACTCTAGAGGTTGCAGCGGTCGCAGGATGGCGTATTGACCTGTCCAACACTTCACTTGAAGTTCCACCTTCTGGTGGCGAAATCGAGTTGTTAATTGAACAACAAGGCAATTCTCCTGCGAAACCATATTTCGCTAAAGCCGGCCAAGGATGGAATGTCACTATCCCGAATAATGGAGATATGATTTCCCCTGGAGATTCGGGAACAATCAACATCACAGTCACTCCTCCAAGTGATGCTGTCGCTGGAGAAGTAGGCGTGGTTAGCATACGGATTTCAAACGGCAATGGTGAAGGGGAAATCGTGGAGCAGGTCCCTATTAGAGTTGGTTCTGAACCAGGAATTATCATTGATTCTAAGGGGCAATGGAAAGTTCGCGAGGGAGTTCAATCATGGCCTACAGCATGGATTGAAAATACTGGTAATGATGTTGCAATAATGGATTTGTCAATATCCAACTTACCAAATGGATGGTCTCTTAGTGGCGAAGGAGTAGTCGTAGTCGCACCTGGTGAAATCAAAGGCGTCCCTCTACAAATCGAGCCGGATGCTTCCTGGAATGGAAATAACATACAAATGGACATTGAATTAACGCATCCTGTACTTGGCACAATGATTCATTCAATCATTGTTAACGAAAGCGACACTGTACTAACTTCTAGCCCGGTACATACTGGAAGATCTGGAGAAAAGGTATCAGTCACAACAGACTCTCAAACTAATGGAATCGAAACTGCATTGATTCCGTTGCCAGAAGCCAGATCAAATACCACTCACAATGGAATGACACTTCACTTAGTAGGAATTCCTTCACCCATACACACAGCTGATTGTCAAAATGTGCATGGTAATTTGGATCAACTCGGTATTGGTGGAACAACAAAGATTTGGACAACTTGCCTGATTACTGCAAATTCTGAACATCCTTTAGTCGCTAATTCATGGTTAAGGGCAAGTAATGGTGATATTCTTGATAATGGTATCATCAGATTAAGTCCTGGAGAAAATACTACAATCAATCTGACAGTTTCGTCTTGGGACCCACAACCAGGGTTGATTTCGGTTGAAGCACTAATCGTAGACTCCAACGGGCTTTCGCTTCACTCTAAATCATCAACACATGTAGTTAGACAAAGTGGATGGAATATCAACGTTGAACTAGTTGTAAATGAAAATGATATCATCGTTGGCATAGGTCGTGAAGGATACGAAATGATGGAAGGTTCAGTCTGCAAATTAGATATCGCAATGGTGGATGGAGACTGGCAAACATCTTTCGCTTTGGATATTTATTCCAATTATGGAAACACAAATACTCCGAGCAAGACAATCGAAAGACCGTCAGCGATTAGTGATGGTGGAGAGATTTCTGCTACAGTTTCGTGTCTCGCACCTTGGGACGTCGATGACAATCCAGATGACAATTCAATGACAGATTATGCGAGTCAAGAGCCTCTGGTGACCTATGAATCAAGCGATATCTATTGGAGTGGAAGCGTAGCATTAATCATGCTACTAATTGCGTATTTCGGAGGAGTTCTAAATCTTAGAAAGCCCGAACCTGAGAAAAAGGAAAAACCTCCAGAAATCAAGGAACAGGTGCAGAAAAAGAGTAAGCCTGAGATTGAGGTTGTTTCCGACGACATTAGTTTAGACGATATTTCATTTGATGATGAAGATGACATTGAAGATAATCAAGTGACGAATGAGGAGCCTGAAACTGTTCCTGAAACTGTTGTTGAGCCCGAGGAAGAAATCATAGACATTGATGATTCCAGTGCTAGCGGCAGACTTTCCGCTCTAAGAAGAGAAATGGATTCAGACTCCGGTGGAAAATCTAGTAAATCTAGAGAAGACTTGGCAAAACGTATGGATTCATTCCTGAAAGACCGTTGACTTCATCCATGAGCGACACTTCCCCTCAGACATGGAGGAAGCTTTGGAGTCCACAACCCCTTTCTTGACCATTGATCCAATGGTCTCTGATAGGCTTGAGGCTGTTTTTTCTGCATTAACTGATGGCGATTGGAATAGCATGATAGCCAATGATGAAGAACTCAAAGCAAGGCTGATTTCACAAGGTGTTGAAAATCCTGAAGACAGGAATTCTATCAAGTGGGATGATGCCAATATTTTCTTTCTTTCATGCATTGCACTATCTCCTATTGGGCAGCCACTACCTCTCGAGACTGGTATTTCTAAGGAGAGATTTGGAAGGTTCCCCCATGGTGATGGTTCGCCTTTGACATATTTGCGTGATTGGATTAGAGATTCAAAAAGAAATCCTGAGAGCCTGGAAATTCTTTCGGACCTATTGGAAAAATTGGATACTAGGCTCAGTGGAACCAGCATTGAAAGAGGAATCGGACGCCTAGATATGCGGGGATGGTTGACATTAAGTGAGACAGGAGAACTCAGAAAGGCACTAACATCGAAGTGCTGGATGCCTGCGGCAAATGAGCCTCTTGACGGAGGATGTCAAGATGCTGCAAAACACCTTCTAGCAATGCTTAGGGCTGCGGAAAAGCGACGATGTGGCATTTTGCTAAGAGTTCACAACTAATCAGAAATCTGTACCTGTTAGCCTCTCATACATGGAAGCGTACAGGGCTGCCGTGTCATCGATGACTTGTTGCGGTAGAGCTGGAATCGGAGGGTCTGTTTCTCCTGCCTCTCTAGCCAAACGTAGTTCTTCTTGGTGACCTGTGCCAACATAGTGTTGCCTAACAAATTCCTTGGACAACTGAACAATATTGCCTTTTGCATATTCATCAGCATCCCACCATCGATCCTCATCGAGTGTACCAAAGGAATCGACAAGAACAGGCACTCTTCCTGGGCCTAGTGCGAATTCCTTCTTTCCATCAACATGAATCAAACCTCTCTTGAGTGCTTCACGCTCGATTAGTGCATCAACCTTGATTACGACTTCAATCAATGAATCCAATTCATCACCAGTGATGTTTGCAATTTCCAATGCTTCTTCTCGATCGATAAGACGATCGTAGGCTTCGAACTTAGTTGTTACTTCGACATATGGAGCAGGAAGTTTAGCACCTTGCTCTAGTTCAGTACCTGCATCAAATCCAAGTTCTTCTACTGTCAATTCACCTCTCTTATATCGTCTCCAACCGGATCCTGCAAGATAATGTCTACAGACTATCTCCAAAGGAACGAACACCCATTCACCATCACGAGGAGTAGCTCCTGGTTCACGGTAAATATCTACACGACGAACAAGACAACGGTCAGGTGCGTTTCTCTCAACTACGTGGGTACGACAAATTCCTTCCTTCTCGACTAATTCAAACCAATGTGTAGTGGTTCTGTTCAATGATTCTCCCTTTCGAGGAATCAAAGATGGAATGATTTGATCGAAAACCGAAATTTGATTTGTATATCTGAACTCAAGAATATCTGGGTCATCAGTTGACCAGACTTCCTTCACTTTACCTGCATAGAGACATTCTCCCATGAATAAGACGCCTGCGCATGACGCCTTTCAACATTATCACTGAGAATTCAGATTAATCCTAGCGAATCTTCGATACGATTGAGTTCAGGTCCAGTGGTTTCTCTACCTGCAATTGCACCGTTGTTCGAAGCAGCCAATCCTGCTCCAACATATGGTGAACCAAAGGCTACAGTGCCAACCATGGGAGATACACCCAATATCTCTTCAATCAACAGAACTTCATCAGGCAATACATCTGGATGCAGCAAAACACCGTGATCGTTAGTTACTCCTAATGAGCCTACTACATCTTCACCAGCAATAGATGAAACTGCTACGGGTACACCAAAAACTTCAGAGATAATCTCAACACCTTCTTCAGGAATTGCAGGAGATGCAATTACTCCATTCTCGTTGCAAAGTAGTAAATTTCCAGCGGTGTTAACTCCACCTTCCATAACTACAACATCTCCAAATGAAGTTAGGATATCTATGTCTGATTCTGTAGCAATATCTGCAACAGCTAAACCCTTGGAGTTTCCAGTTACCAAAGCACCTACTAGAGTTGAGCCCCCTATTGTCAGCGGATGACGTTCAAGACCAAGGTACTGATCGATACGATTCAATGCCTCTTCATTTAGTTCATGAGGATGAAAAACTACGTTACCACAAACAGCAAGATAGATTCCAACTTGGTCGGAACCGAGAATATCACTTGTGGTAATTGGCATGTCTCTCACCTTCTACTAGGGACTTGGGTTCATGGTTCCTTCGGAACTTATTTTGATTAAAATTGGAAAAGGCCGCATTCCGCTCATTGCGGAACACGGCCGATTC
>CEQX01112401.1_pt1 | contig 28532 bp, 22 predicted proteins | sample 356261 | NCBI WGS metagenome assembly CEQX01 (sample SAMEA2621076, study PRJEB7988) | marine metagenome | isolation source: saline water (ENVO:00002010), including | reverse complement strand
TACACTTATCGTTTCTCGAACAATGCAATGTGGCTTGACACCCAAGGGTACGCAGGGCAAGGTGACTATCTCTCCGTCCTTGTTCTAGACAATTACGACCTAGGAATAACAAACGTGGATATCGCGCCCTCAGTTACAGACCCTGCGACCTTCCAGAGCATAGTAGGAGAGGGAAACAGATGGGTCAACGTTACAGTGAAGAATACTGGTTTGATGCCGATAAGTGGAGGAAGTTTGGAGGTAGACCTTCAGGTCAGGGAAGTTCTTGGAGGAACTGATACCATTGTCTACTCCAATGACTTCGAATCGGCCTCTGCGGATGTTAACACTGGTGGGGCCCAGTTCAACAAGTATTCATACACGGGGGAGTACGATTCTGGGGACTCATCATGGCACATTGACGAGGATAGGTATTGGGTCAATGGTACCACCTATCAGGAGGATGACGTAGTCCACTACAACAACTCAGACTACATGTGCGGCAACAATAACACAACTTCGTGCAACTCCAATCCTGAGGAGGACAACTCTTCTTGGGAAGAGGTGGTGTATCTTCCATGGGAGGCCAAGGCTAACCCGACGAACTTCATGTGGTCCGGAGTTACCCACACATACGATGTTGATAATGACACAGTTGATGCAACTGGTTACTACAATCACATGGACGAAGCACTTATTCTTGAGGGGATAGACCTCTCTGGAGCAGATGCTGCATTCTTGGATATGGATGCGCTTTGCAGCGCTGGCTTCTTCACACTTTTCCTCAATGAGCCCTACGATGTAGTCGAGAGATGGCTATACGAGGATTCCTGCAGCATCGAGGTGTGGAGCGACGGTGCTGGCTGGGAAACCGTATGGAGATACGGCGGCTGGGATAACGAACGGAAGTATCGAATCGAGGATCGAACCTCCAGCGCCCCTGACCCCGAGTACAATGACTACAACGGCGATTTCTTCGGAGAACATCACAGTACTCTATGGAACAACTATACAGAGAACGGCGGCATCAAGGAGTCCTGCTACATGCCATACCTGATCTTTGGGTTCCCATTCGCAGAGTGCTATGAGGATGGTGGGCTGGACCAAACCGCTAACACAATTGATCTAACGCCATACGCAGGTCAGGAGATAGATATCAGGTTCAGATTCAGGAGCGGTCTAGAGGGGAGTGTAGGCCCAGATGGATCAGCAGACGACTCGGGTCTAGATGGATTCGCCATAGACAACATCACGATAAGGAAGAGGGACGTCGCGTTCGGTGAATCCTCCATTGAGAGTCAGCAATTGAGCAATCTAAACCTTGTGGCCGGAGAGTCGATACAGGTGCAACTCAATGCTGATTTCGTAGACAACACCACTTATTACATCTCAACAGAGCTTTCCAATGCCGACCTTGGTGCAGGACAACCAGACCAAGACAGCACGAACGATCTAACCAAGTTCCAGCTAACCGTGCGAAATCTGTATGATCCGGGCCTTTTCGAGGAGCCATGGCTAGATCTTCTTAACGGGGAGAGATATGCATCCGGCGATATGCCCATAACCGTCGGCGTCCAGAACTGGGGAAACACATTTGTTGATTTCGATGTAGAAGCTAAGGTGAGAAACGCACTACCTGATCTAATTGCAGTGGAGGACTTCGCTTCAGCGAGCGGCCAAGGATTATCCATCTGGTATGACGATGGGAACAACAACAGCTCGAGACTAGATGACACCACCGGAGGAAACGATATGCTGCCTCAGAATGAAGGAGTTTTCAAGAATCACGCCTATTGGTTGGGCGATCCTACAACAGGATACGGTGATGACTGGAACGAGACACTGACCCTAGATCCAATACAGCTAACCGATGGAGATGCAGACTTTACCTTCCTAACCTTCGATTATTTCGCAGAGGGGGATCATATCTCTGATAGGGATGGAAACGCCTTACAGGCTCGTGACTTCACCCGACTTGAAGTAACTTGGGTGAAGGATGGGGAGGTCTTCGATGGGATAGTCTACGGCAGCTGGACAGATCTTAACGAAAACGGTCTGAGGTACGCTTACAATCCGGTGACTGACTCAGTGTACAATTACTGCGAGGATTTCGATCAGAACGGCCTCTATGAGGAAGTCCAGTACGCTGGAGACCACTCAGGAGATATTGGCGAGGACGGATTCGTAACTTGGTTCGATTCGGACAATCTTGTAAACACAGTTAGAATCGATCTAAGCCATATCCACCTTTTCAACCAGACCAGCGAGGACTCCTTCGGTTGGACCGATGAATGCACTTCCCTCTCGGGCTCAGAGGTAACCTTCACTTGGAGGTTCTTCTCGAACGATGACGGAGTAAACGGCAATGCTGGTTACGCTGGCTTCGGAATAGACAACATCAGGGTTGACGATTATACCTTCATAGATGATGGCGAATACACACAGAGCGTAACGGGGATCGACGCTGCCCAGAAGCGAGTCATAGAGATGGGTGTTCATGACTTCCAAAGCGGACTTTACAGAATAGACCTGATGACACTGTACAATAACACCGACAATACCTCCAATTGGTTTGATAAGCCTGAGATAAGCCAGGCTAACAACGTCTCTACGATCCTGTTTGAGATTGCCAATGCGGATATCACGCTACTTCAAGCAGATGTGATGGATTGCGTTTCTGACTCTGTCTACACCTGTGCATACTCCACTAACTGGCTTAACGAATCAGGAGTCAGAACACCAGGCCTGGACAGCCACGATTTCTCCATTCCTATGCTTAATGGGGTGATTGAAGGAATCTATGAGGTCTCGATGAAGATCGTCGATGAGACTACTGGGCAGATTGTGTTCGAGAGCACCTCCGACAATGGCCCATTCATACTGGATCCCCATCAGAGACATCAGGCTAACTGGAGCTCTCCATATGACCAATGGTTCGATGGCCATACCTACAATATCAGCTTCCAAGCTACTCTACTGGAGACGAATGAACTCTCGGGCAATGAGAGATACTTCTCGATAGATTTCCTGGATCAGATAGATGTCGCCATCCTCTCGAATCCCACCGACCAAAATAGGTTACAGCGAGTGAAGCAGGAGCTCAAGTCAATTAACAAGAGCTACACCCAAATTGAGGTTGAGGACTGGTTCGTCTACGGAACTCACGACTGGCTTGTAAAGCACTACAACAAGGTCCTATTACCCTGGCAGACTGATTACAACGTCGAGTATGGCCAGTACTACGAATTGCTCGGCACTCCCAACGAGCAGAATGCCGACTTCACACTGACCGAGACTCTTATTGACTACATGGAGGAGGGTGGTACTCTACAAGTCCATCTTGGCCCATATCGAAGTGATTATGACAAAACCGACCAAAGCGAACCGGACAAACTTCCGTATGGGATGGACATCGTGATGCGAAACTTCTGGAACTCTACCGTAGACAATAGGATCCATTCAGAAAACACCTCGATACTAGACCCCTTCCACCCCATCTTTGATGGTGTTTCAGCATCATCCTTCGATGGGATAAACGGGGGCCAGCACGTAGCACTTTCCGGTCTTGATACCAGTCAGGTCAATCCGTACAACATTCCTCAAGTCTGTGGAGACGCCCCGATTGGAAGCACAGAGGGGGGTTGGGTGAAAGATGGAGGTACTTTCAACGTGCTAATAAGGGATAGAGAAAATACCAATCAGGCCCTCCTCTCAACTTGCAATATCGAAAAGGGAGGGATGATTGTCACTACCATAGACGTGGAGAATCCTTCGGTTTCTCCTTTCGGAGACGAAACCTTCCCACTTCTGTCTAATCTCATTGAGTTCCATCTCTCCCCATATCCTGATGGCTTCGAGATAGCTGGGCAAGGATTCGAGCTGACAATTGATGGATCTGTCCAATCAATGGACGTACTAACCGGAGCCTATGCTAGAAAGGCAATAAAAAGTAACGCAACTCTGGATTTAAGCTTCATAACAGACGTCCCCGGAATTCATGCTGACTGGTTGATAGAATCGGCAGATAACGGTTCGGTGACAGGGTGGGATGGGAACTCGCTTAACACTACAAATAGCCGAATTCACCAGCCTGACCCATCCTCGCCGATAACTGCGACTTTCTGTGTTGAAGACCAGAATGAAGCCCTAGGCTGTAAGATCGACGCTGAGTGGAAGATTTGGCTATTCCTACATGATTCATTCGGAAATACGAGAATTACTAACATCTCACTGTACACTAATGACGTCAATGCTGATAGTACACCCCCTATAGCCCAGATCGATATCATTCAGGACCAATCATTCTTGGATTTCGTAGAGTTTGTTGGATACGAACAGACCCCAACTGGTAAGCAGGATGAGAATGATAACTGGATAATGATCGAGTCTCCCAAATACAGGGTTAGGATATCGGATACTGGCGATACTAGTGTAAAATTCTCTTCTGCAAACAGCAGTGATGTGGGAACTGGCATCAAATCTTTCACATGGCTGGTTAATGGGGACGGGGGGGAGCACGAGTACGAACTCCCTGGAAGTCAGACTGAGTGGACCTACACTTTCAGAAATCTGACACCAGGACAGAACCTGATAATGGTCCAACTATCCGTCTATGACCAGAGGGATCAAGACAATGAAGACCCTACGAGGATTTTCTTCGAAGTAGTCGGAGAGTTATTCGGAGATGAGGCTCCGGAGGTTGATTTCGATAGCATTTCTACCGCTGATGGAGATACCTTCACGGCACTTGAATCAGACATAGTAAACCTTACCGGAACCGTTGTGGATAATGACGATAGCGCCGAATGTGACGTTCGTGTCGAGGTCTCTCTCGATGATACTGAAATATTCGACAAAGGCGAAGGAGTCAAGACAGCTCAGAAGGCTCTGGGTAGATTCGACTGGCAAGAGGGACTATGCGACGGGGATCAGTATTTCCTTTCTCTCAACATTTCTCACAAGTATCTCGAGAACCCCGGCGAGGGTAATGCTGGGATTATCTACATCAGAGTTACAGAGGGCTCATATGTCGTAGAGGAGAATATCCAGCTCTACACAAGGCCTAAGGTAGAGGAAACCGGAAATGAGGGTGCTTCTGAAGGCGGTGCATCTCTGACAACTGTGATGGTGGCAGGAATTGGAGCAGTATTGCTTCTGGCTATTCTTGGTGCTACGATGATGTTCATGAGAAGAGGAGGGTCCTCAGATCAGCAAGAGGACTCAGTAGAGTCCTTCGGTGGTGTTGAGCAGATGGATCCCGTGGAGGCCTATGTTCAACAGCTAGTCGCTCAAGGATATGACGAGCAGATGGCTAGGCAGTATGCAACTCAGTACTATGCACAATACTACGCTAAACAGAAGGGTGGGCAAGGCTGATCAGAATACAGGTACTGTTGGACTCCATTTGCTAGGGAGCGCCTCTGAAGACTCCTCGATGAGCTCTATCCTCTGCTGGAATGAAGGAAGCCGCTTTCCTATAACATATGAATAGAGTTTTGAGGATCTAACATCTTCCGGAATACAGACTTTTCCCGAAGTTGACTCTACGTCTAGAGCCCTATTTAGAAAGGCCTCTGGCCTATTCAGCTTCAGAAGTAACCTCCTCGAGATGCGTGCAATCCAGAAGTATAGTAGGATTATGAAAACCATTACAATACCTGTCCCGTACCTTGTGCCCCCTAGAAACATCATCACCAATGTGCCCAAAAGAAATACGATTGGCATTACGAACATAAGTAGGAAATAAGTCTCAGATATTGGCTTTTTTTTCCTCATCCTACTGATTAAACCCCATGATTCATCTTTGGAATTCTCTGGTGAGAATGAAACCTCTTTTTCCAAACTCAATTGTTCTTCGAAAATCAATCTCAGCCTCTGTGATCTGGATTCCAGTGATTTACTGGGTTGCTTGGAAACCAGATCGTCCAGAGAGTTAAGACATTCCTCAGCCTCCTCGAAACAACCCAATCGAATTAGAATTCCTGCCTGCTCAAAATATGGAACAACATCGTTCGGTGACGCCTCTTTCCTTTCTTCCCACCAATGTAGTCCGTGCTCTAGCATTCCAAGGTGAGATACCATTATTTCACCACCTAGGCGCCAAGCCTTCTCATTCTGTGGGTCCAGACTCACTACTTTCTTTGCTGCAGACATAGATTTTGAAGACTGAGCAAGATCGGGCATCAGTGGCCTTCCTCTGGAATCGGTGGGTAGGCCCCATTCAGCCACTGCCATCCACGCATCCGAATGCTCGCCATCGACTGCTACTACTTCTTCCGCCAGAGCTAGCGCCTTTTCCCTATCTCCCCTCTGATCTGCTTCGATAGAGTCAATCCAAAGCATCTCTGCGCTCTTATTCACAAGCATATGCACTAAGGTTGGTATGAAGAATGCTGGGGTAAGCGCTCATCGCCTCTTACCGCCGCCCCTTCTCTTTCCCGAACCTCGTCTATCTCCTGAATATCTGGATTTCTTTGGATTCCTATTTCCACCTCTATAACCACTTTTAGATGACCTTCCTGCAGTTCTTGAGTTACCACTGCTGGGGCTCTTTCTATTACTACTTCCGAAACTCCTTTTTTGACCCCTCCCCCTATTTCCTCCACCACCCTTTTTTTTCTTATCATGGGAATTATCCCTAGGGAATCTCCGCTTCTTTTTGGGCGTCCTATCTCTCGGTGCAATTTCTACTGGAGATCCTATAGTTGCCCGCGAATCAATGCTTTCTTTCAGCGGATGGATGTGGAGGAGGGGTAAATCGACTGGTCCCAGCACAGTTTCGACCTTACCTAATATCCTCCCTCCTACTATTCTGATGACGGCCCCTAATCTCGGAGCTTTTCCGTCGAAAGAAACAAGCAAACCCCCTTTGTGGGATTCCCTATCGACTCTTCCTGTGAAACTCATTTCTTACTCCCTCTAGTTTTTACTGCAACTGCGATCATAAGCGTTAACACTACCTGTTGAGCACTAAGAAAAGGAATATTGTTGCCAGACTCGCTATCTCCCAATTCCTTGTTCGGAGCCAGTTCTTGCATTACCTCTGAATTATCTACATTTTGAAAAATACTAGTACATTTTCCTGATTGATCACATCCTGTGACTTCTACTTCCAGAATTCCTGGAGTCAGAAGGCTAAGGTCAATCCAATCACTACTCCAAGTATTCCCAGATAGCGCTATTTGCCCCATTTTTTCCCCATTTATCGATATATCCATGACTATTTCTTCTCCATCAGGATCTCCGTAGAAACCACTCAACTTCAAAAAGCCCGCATCAATATTTACCTCTCCAATGTTCAAAGTTGGGGGGGAGCTTAATTTTACAATTCCTAAATCAACAACTCTCTGGAGTGAGATATTCCCAACCACAATTTCAACCCACAAATTTACCGGTCCAGGGAGAATGCCAGATGAACTGAGCATTATTACCTGCTCCAATGATTGACCCCTTTGAAATTCAAAATAGCAAATATCTTCGTAAGGATCATTATTATTCTCCTGACATTCGTTTCTTACGTTTGAAATTTGATTCAGTGATAATCTAACTATTGTATTTCCGATCCAATCTGGCGAATGAGACAAGATAACTGGATGTGGTTGGCTTAGAATAGACTCATTGGAACTAATTACTACAGGAACGCCTACATTCCAGGTTCTATCTCCGGAAGACTGACCCGCTCCATCGATGGCCTCGCAGGTGATCTGGACCATATCTTCTATACTTATCCAGAGTGAACCATCAATACTCTGGGAAATCTGGCTTCCCTCAGAATTACAGTTAATTTCTAGATTTGACACTCCAGCCTCATCATCAAACCACAATGAAACCTCATTCCAATCAGACAATTTTGTTTGACCTTCTCGATAAACTGGAATCCAAGCATTATCTTCAGGAGCTTCCTCAGTCCATTCCGGAGCTTCGTCTATTGGTACAGGTGAAGTAGTGAAATCAGCAAACACATCTTCTCCATAAGGCCAATTCTCACGAGAAAAGTTAGAATCTAGCAAGTATGTCAAAGTCCCGTCTTCATTCGTCCTTAGATGATAACTTGCTGTCCCATCACCAATACAACTTCCCCTGGCCGGGGTGGGAGTAATTTCATTCTCCCCCACATCCTTTCCTACGAACCTCCCCTCGCACTCTTCCCACATATCCATCCTCAGATCAGGAATTTGTGGAAAGGTAAACTCGAGTCTTGCATTGCTCATATTTGATGAGTTGAACGAAACGGTGAAATTGTTTGGATCGCGAATCTCATCAATGACCATCGAAGCGTTCAACCAAAGCTCAATTCTGCACTCGTCTTCACCAATCGACTCGTTAACATCAATATCACAGTCTCTTGTGACTGTTGGTATTACTGGAACCTCAAAACACTCATTTGTACCAAATCCCTGACATTCTCTCCCCTCTGAGTGTCTGACCGGCACCCCGTTGTAATGTCCAATGTTGGTCTTATCATTTTCCCAGCTGGTATTGCCCCAATATACTCCAACCCCACCTCTGTGGGCTGGACCGTCTCTGAAACCAATTCTGGTAAGGCTGTACTCCAAGCAGTCTGCAGCTATGGAAACCATGAGTTCGATTTCTTGTGTGGATAACCATCCATCTCCGCCGGTTGGCATGATCCCATCCAGAAAATAATCCAGATCCTTTCTGATCTCATCTGCGAGAGTCCAATTAATCCAAGCTCTAGCATCTACGTCAGCAGTCCTCCAGTCATCATTTATTCTGACTTCAAAAATTGCTTGATCGTACAGGAAAATGTCTTCAAATGTTATCGACCCACATCTTTCCTCCAACGAGCCTTCTCCATCCAATTGATTCATTCTCAACAGTGGGCCATCAAGTGGTTCGTATTCGGGAATTTCCACAAATGATAACAACAGAACCGAGATTAGACAAATTGTAGCGGTCTTGCTATCCAGAACTCTTCGCACTATCAGCCTCAGGAATCCAAAGGTCATGATAGTATCCCCTACGAAAAAATATTATCCGAGTTTTACTATCTCTCCAGTCCAGTGGAAAACCAGCAATTCTTCTTCTAGTCCCTGTCCGAAGCCTACAATCATTCCACCGCTGGAGCCGATATAGTCCACGGACCAGTTTCCGTCAGTTTCCCTTATCGTCCAAATAGAACCACTGCAGAAATCCCCATACAAATACGACATCCTAAAATCCGAAGGGCCCCAATCCATCCAGAATCCCCCTGTGATGGAACAGTTGCCCTGTTGGTGAGGGTAGGAACTAATCGGATCGGTAAATCCTTCTGGACTAGGACCCGCATCTTCATCAACATCACAAGAGCCATCATCATTTGTGTACCCGTTAGAATGTAGCTTATACATTCCTTCTCTATCTGACCAACCAAGGTTAGCACTTTCATTGAGTTGGACCAGATTCACCTCTTCCCAACAATTCTGCCCTACATCTGCAATCCAAAGTCGATTCTGATTATCTACGTCAAACCTCCAGGGATTACGCAATCCGTAGTGCAGGACGTAAGGGTCTCCTACTGGTTCTTCAACAACTGGCTTTACTCCCTCCTCATCGACAGAAAACAACAATATCGATCCAAGAGGACTCTCTGGACTCTGTCCATTCCCATCTTCATCATAATGACTGCCTCCGTCTCCCAAGCCCCATAGAAACTTGTTGTTTCCTAAACTCAACAAATGACCTCCGTTATGGTTTCTGTAAGGTTGTTCTATTGTCATCAATACGACTATCGAGGATAAATCTATTTCTCCGTTATAGCTGATGTTCGCTGAAGCAAGAATCAGATCTGCCTCATTTGATCCTTCACAGGACCCATCTTCTATGTATGAGAGAAGAACAGTTCCGTATTCAGATAGATTCTCGGCAAAAGCTGCACCTAAGAGGCCCTGCTCATGGTGACAGTTGCTTATCATTTCCCCCATGTCAGCAACGTGTGAAATTTCCAAACCATCCCATGAACTAATTTTTCCTGATAATTCGACTATCCACAATTCTTTGGTAATTGAATGCACCATCGAGAGGATGGGACTTTGAAAGGAATCAAGATAAACTTCACATTCCAATTCGTATTGTTCTTCAATTGCACAGTCCCAACTTTCTGGCTCTGGCCACGTGAAAGATTCCTTTTCAGACAGACAACCCGAAAAAGGTGTCAATATCGCCATTAATGCTACCGCAATGCCAACTTTCATCCAAAGTCCTACTTCTCTAGATAAGCGCGGATGCCGGGGACATTTGAAACTGCGTCTGAGTACGTACCAAGATGCTCATCTGCTGTAGTAGCAACCATGCCTGCCGTATTCAACACGTCATTCAGTATCTCTCGTCCCTCCGCATCGTCATCTAATGCCAACAAGGCACCCTGAATCTTAAGCTTGGTCTCATTATCCATTCTGGCCGGATCGTACATTACTGGATGGCTTGGAGCTTGACCGAAAGAGGGGAGCATTACTATTTCGTCTCTGTCTAGGCACCAGTCAGGACCGTCTGGAACTCCATCCTCATCCTCATCACAATAAAGCCTGTATGCGGTGTCTTTTACTAGAGCGATATCGCCATGTCCGGTCATCATGCATTTCATGGCTCCTTTGTAGCCGGAGTACTGTGTCCCGCCCTCGGGTATTTCTGAATCCTCATGGAAGAAGTTTGTCACAGTAGCCCTCAAGGACTCTATCTCATCAGGATCTCCGATCACCTCAGCATAATCATTTCCAATAAGATAACCCATTGGTATCAACATCCCAGCGCTTTTCAGCCACCCAGTATGACAAGACTTCTTTCCTTCCATCACTGCGAAGGGATCTGTTGAGGGATCGTCATCTAGGTATGCGGCCGCAATATCAGAGTCCGCTTTAACCCATGCTGCAGCATTGTAGAACACCCTTCCATCAGGCTTCTTTTCTACGGCAACCACGTCCAGGTCATACACTTGGTAGCCCAGCCATCCGGCCGCACCATCAACCATCGCGATTTCTGCGTTTCCGTTTGCGACTGCTTCTATTGCGGCTATTTCGTCCGCAACCGGGTATACAACGACCTTCTCGCCGGTGAGGCTACTGAGTTTATCTGCCATTTCTTGGGGGTTTGCTTCCCAGAATAGATAGGTGTCCTTCACTTCATAGGCAATTCTGATACAGTCCTCATCTCCTTCACACTCATCATAATTAACTGTAAACAACGCCCACAAAACAGCAGCTGATATCATCAATCCCACAACTGCAACCGGTACTGCCTTACCTTCGAATTGGTCTCTTATCATACTAATCGCTGAACTCATAAATCCTCCGAAATACACAATGGTCATAAATTTAGGGTTACCTAAATGTCAAAAGAGAAATCATCCACCCACGTACATGACATCGATAGTGTCAATCAAGGGCCTAGAGGTTGGATTCCATGGATCACCTTTGTTATTTATCGACGATCTTCATGTGAATCAAGGTGAAATACTTGCTGTAACAGGTCCATCAGGTATCGGCAAGACATCACTTCTGAGAACTATCGCAGGTATTCTAAGGCCTATATCTGGAACGGTGGATGTATGTGGAGCCAGGCTTCCTGAGAGGCCGGAAAGAGGATCAATAGGGTACATACCACAAAAACTGGGACTTGTCAGGCACTCCAGTGTATGGGCTAATGTAATGTTAGGTTCAAGGGCTGGGAATCATAGGGCAGAATCCCGTGAAAATGCAATGAGTGCGATAAAAGACTTGGGTTTAGCAGATAAAAAGAATGAGCCAATTAAGAGGCTCTCAGGAGGGCAACAGAGGAGAGTTGCCACAGCTAGGACATTGGCTCAGAGACCTGCCTTAATTCTTGCAGACGAATTTCTGAGTGAGTTAGACGAGGAAACATCAGAAAAAGTGATACATTCTGTTTTGGAATATGTCAGATCAACTAAAGCTGCGATGATTTTGGTGGAACATGATATTCCAAGGGCGAAGGAGATTTCTGACAGACTTTTAGTTATAGACGATGGCCGCCTAAATCCATTCATAACAGACACTTCGATAATGGAGGTAAAGAATTGGTATCACTAGACCGAGAACAAAAAGAGTTGCTTGTATCTGTTTCTGTCCTAATTTTCGGTTTCTGTTTTTTAGTCCAGCTGACCTCTGGTTTGGTTTGGGATTGGAATGGGTGGAAGGTGATTGAGCCTCAATCATATCCTCCTTGTGAAGCGAATAGGTTTCTTCAATTCACATGTTCAACAGCTTGGATTGGGATGATAGAGACATTAAAAATCGCCGTACTAGCAACCTTTTTTGGAATGATTTTCTCGTTACCTATGGGACTTTTGTCCTCCAGAAACCTATTCCCACAGTATATCACTTACCCATCCCGTGCAGTAGTTTCTGCTTGTAGAAGTCTACCTAGTCTAATATGGGCAATAATCTTCGTCATCTTAGTAGGCCTAGGCCCAACAGCGGGAGTCTTGGCCATGTCTGTTTACACCGTCGGATATCTCGGAAAGATGCAGTATGAAGCGATAGAGGGTATGGACAGTGCACCACTCGAGGCCGCAACTGCGATGGGCCTGACAAAATCCGAGGTTTCAGTGGGCATCGTTATTCCGGAAACTGCGAACCATCTTATTGCTCAAATGATATTCATGTTCGAGTACAATGTCAGATCGGGCACAGTGATTGGTATTGTCGGTGCTGGAGGAATTGGCTACTACATTAATCTCTATCTCAAATTCCTTGAGTATGAAGTGGTCGGCGCATATTTGCTAATAATCTTCCTTGTAGTAATGCTGATTGATCTAGTTTCTATTTACTTACGCTCATTCTTCACTGACGAAAGTGAGAATACTAAACCGACATGGGCAGGGGTTTTCGTACCCCCAACCCCATCTTCCGAAAAAAATGAATCCGAATTCTAATAGTCAGCAATAATTCTGATTGCACCGCCATCATAGAAAATTTGTATATGTTCCTTGGCCTTAACTGTGAGCGCTGCCAATGCCTCATAGACCTCCTCATCTTTAACTTTGAATGCCTCCGCAGCTCTTTTGGTCGACCAAGCAACTTCAACAAAATCAGAAGCGGCAATCCATTTCAGAAGTCTCGTCTCAAAATCTGTTAGATCGCCGGTTACCATGGCCTATGCAGTGGGGCTAGGGAAATCAAGGCTGCCCCTGTTTGGAGATTTGTATTTTCATTCGATATTGCAGGATAGTTTCGTATTCCTCCTAATGGGTGGGATACCTTCGCTATGGGCCGGTAAACTTCGGGATATTCAGGTGATTACTGGAGATTTAGGGTTGCCTAAAAACTATAAGACATACCTATTGCCGAAGTTTAGGGTGCCCTAAATGAACGGTAAACTACTAAGCTTAATGATGACAACAATAATGATCGCCTCAGCTCTTGCCGGATGTGCAGGAGACGACGTAGATCTAGATGGAGAAGATGGTGGATATGAGTATGCTTCCAACGTCGACAACCATAGAATGCTGATGGGCGATGTCTGCGATATCAAAGACCTGTCAGGAGCATATGACTGGGATGAGGTATCGGATATTTACGAAAATGGAAAATATGCTGAGAAGTCAGACGGATCATACAGGACCCTCGAGGGCTTCGCTAGCGCTTCTGGAAAGAACCATGCCTACGACACATATTACGGTTCTGACGGCTCTTGGGATACCTTTGTATCGGCCGCGATCTCGGGGACTGGACCATTCGCAGGGGAATCAAACACAGTAAGAGATCAAGCAGTTGAGAAGGGAATTCAAAACGGTGTAATGACCGCATACGCTATCCATGAGCTCAACGCTGCCATTATTAAGGCAGAGGCTGGAAATTGGGGAGCAGATGACGCTCAGCACGCATGGGATGAAGGATGGGCATTCTATCATGGTCCAGATGATTCTGACCACGACTTTGACGGATGCGGACCATACGCCACTGCAGATAAGAGGGCTGGTAACTTCGGAACCGCAAACTCTGCTGGCACAGCAGCTACCAATGTTGCAACACTGGCAGCAATGAATGCCGGACTGACCGCTATGCAAAACGAAGACATGCAGGGACTTGTTGATGCACGTGACGAGGTTCTCAAGAACATCATCATCGTATATTCGCAGGCTTCCGTACGATACGCATCCAAGATGACAGACGATCTAGCTGATGGAGACACTGACGACTATGATAAACACCAGGCAGAGGGACACGCTTTCTACAGGGTCATTGAGGCATACGTTGCTGAGCATACCTCAGTATGCTACAACATGGTGTCACACGCAATTACAGCAGACAACACCCAAGCTGCTTGTGAAGGGTATGCCTACTACAATGCGTCTGAAGATAACAACCAAATGAACTACACGGGTTGCTACAACATAGTCACCCACGCAACCACAGAAGACGACAAGACAACTTGCGAGGCATATGGTTGGGTCGCTAATTACTACTCTGACAAAATCGTAGCACTATTCGATCTTGCAAATGATGGTGACGCTTCCGCAGACTACGAGGCCGACGTCAGGAGCTGGCTACAGCCTGCTTGGGATCACTTTGGAATTGTTGCATCAGATATAGGAACACTCCAGTAAATGGATAAGTTGGCGGGGGGAAAACATCACCCCAGCATCATTTTCGGTTTACTGCAACCGTCCCCCCGTCAACAACAACTAACATAAAAGCGAAAAAAAGGTGGTGAGCCAGATAAGTGACAGAGACTTACTCTTGATCTTCGGAACAGAGACAGGTAATGCCGAAGAGCTTGCCGAAGATGCGGCGGGTTTGGCAAAGAACTACGACCTGAATCCGAATGTGATGGACATGGAAGACATAAATCCGGATGACATCTCATCATCCAAGAGAGTCATTGTGATTTGCAGTACTTGGGGCGAGGGAGAGCAACCGGTTAATGCCCAAGACCTATATGATGCCGTTTCCGAAACTGAAGAAGGTAGCATGAACGGTGTGAACTTCGCAGTACTAGCTCTCGGAGACACCGCTTTCGAATTATTCTGCGAATCAGGAAAGGAATGGGATGCCATATTGGAGGATAAGGGCGGAAAAAGAGCAAACGATAGACTCGATTGTGACACCGATTTCGACGATTATGCCGAAGAATGGATCGAAACAACCCTTGGATTGATGAATGATATTCCCTGAACAACAGTATATCTGAACGCTCAGAATAATTACCACGATACAGGTGAATTTCCTAAATAGAAAACCGGATACAAAAAGTAAGACTTATGCGGAGCATTTGAGGATCAAAGTAAATTTAATCATAGTTTTCTTCAAGATTTTTATCGAATTAATTCACGGCTCGAGCTTCAGAGATACAACCCAATTCTAAATGATGTAATCTTTTAACGGTCGATTTAATATTATATTTTGGGCCGCCTAAACATGAGGATCAATATGAGAGCATCTATCGCAGCAATTCTGATCGTATCATCATTGTTCTCGACAGTTTCCTATGCACAGGATTCAGACCAAGAATCCTTCACTTTATCTGGCAGCGTCTTCACCTCGGATAACCAACCAGCGGGCGCTACATCAATAAAAGTCGACTCAATGGACTCAATCTGGTCAACAGATGGAACATACTCGTTTGATGGCATATCCCCCGGAGAGCACACTATAAGGGCATATTTCATGAATGACGGCCATACTGTGGTCTACCGAAAAATATCAATTGGTTCAAATTTGAATCTTGATTGGTATGTTGACAAAAACTGGGCCACATTCGAACACAATGAAAATCAAGAATACGACTTAGTTTCAATAGAGTTGATACAGACCTCTGAAGTACTACAGGAATATTCTAATTTGGGTGAATTTGGACCCCACGATATAGGCGGATATTACACGTTGAAGGCAACTTATAGTGATGAAATTGCATCTACCCAACATATTCACTTCAGAATGGAGTCAGGTTCATCCTCAAATCCCAACCCCAACCACTTCCAATTCAATTACGGGCATAACAGCGTCTATGGATTCATGTCTGATTTAGATGGAATTCCGGTGCCTGACGTCACTGTGAGTGCCAACAACAGAACATCTGTGACTAACTCCGATGGGTTTTTCCTGCTCCAGAATCTTGAAGTCGGTTCGACACATTCCATCACAGCCACATATTGGGGCAACGATCTGATTGAGCCCATTCCGATAGAGATAACCAACAACCATGGTTGGCTCAACCTAACCGCAACAGCGGAAAAGAATATGCCTGACTTCGCTAATTTCTCGACTCAGATAATAACTTCATCTTTAGAAACAATCGATGTTCGCTGGAAAGGTGGTAACTATACAGACTACTACTCCTTGTTTTTGGAAGGCGAATTGGTATACAGAGGGGCGCAAGAGTCCTACGTTTTTGACCCTCAGGAACCAGGAAACTACCATTTTTCGGTGGAGGCGACGAACTCCAATGGATCAAAGATGAACCCCCAAGAACTCAGAGTAGTTGTTCTTCCGATCCAGTCCAACTCCGATCTGTGGTCCACAGGGATGAGTTGGGATTACACGATATTGCACACGCCTTATTACCAGCAAAACAAGACATACACCGCCATTGGATCTGAGTCAATCGAAAACGCCTTCGGCGATGTGGTAGAGACCTATCTAATGAGGATCTCAGATGATGATTACGAGGAAGGAGAGAAGGCTTTCCGTTGGGTAGATAAAAATACTCTAATGACAACACACACCTACTGGGTTGACTCTCCATCCGTGTCTTCATATTACCAAGAAGGCTTCCTTGGTTGGAAATTCTCCGATCAATATGGAAATGCAGTCAATCCTCTCCTGTATAGTGGTAACGAGGAGATAAACCTCCATTTCAACCGGACTAACATTATCGGTGTCCCTGGTCATCCAAACGGCTATGAAGATACGACCAACAAAGTGCAAATAACGCACGGGGTTACCCTTGAAACATCAGCTGGGGTCTTCAAAACCACATATCTGAGAATTACCGATGATGATGACGGAGTCCTTTCGTGGGAAATGTGGTACAATGAGACCGTTAGGAACTGGGTAAAGGTGATTGATAGAATTCCTGGTTCCCACTCCGATATTGTTACTTGGGAGCTGACATCATTCGAAGTTCCTGTCACGCCGCAATTCTTGACCGAGGATAACTCAAAATTCTCTGATCACGATTTCGTGATCGAATGGGCGAACTTTCAAGGTGCTAGCTACTACCAGCTTACGGAAAATGGAAATCTGATTTACACCGGCCAAGATACCAATATCAGCCTGAGCGATAGAGTGGACGGAGACTACACCTACGGGCTTAGCGCTGTAATGGAAACCGGCACGACGTTAGATGGAGAACCCATAAATGTGGCAGTTTCTTTTGTGTTGAAACCGCCAACCTTCTTGACAGATTCTCACTCTGTTAACGGCACTTCGTCTGAGGTTTCCTGGTCAGCAGTTGATGATGGTCCGGCCCAATACACTGTTCTGGTATTACACGGGGACGGTACTTCTTCCATCGCCTATGAGGGAAGTGAGGAAACCGCAAACATAGACGTTCTAAAACCGGGCATCAACCGCGTAAGGGTTATGGTCGCACTGAGCGACGAGGTGGTCTCTGAGTATTCGGATTCCATATTCATCACATCCCCTGAAGAAACTGAGGAGAGCGACAGCCTTCCATTCCAGTCCTCGATCGCGACACTGGTGGTCCTGTTGATAGGCCCATTATTCGCTAGGAGGGACGAAAGGTGATCAGAAGAACAAACATGGCCGTATTCCAAGTAGTAATCGTTCTGGTTACTGTGGTGGGTGCATGGCAAGTCTCCGATATAATCGAAGATTCTTCGCAGACTGGAACCCTCGTTGTCACCGATTCGAATGATAGGCTTCACAGATTTTCTGACAAACCCGAGCGTGTGGTTCTCACAAATACTTACGCGGCAAGTGTGATGAGAATGCTCGACATTGATAACTCGGTTATAGTTGGGGTTTCAGGAGACTTTAGTGACGAGCAGTTATGGCCCGAACTCTCAAGGAAGGATATCGTGCAACAGTCTGCACACTCGGAGATAGACTTCGAATCGCTGTTGGATACAAGGCCTGAGATCTATATTGTCTTCGCCACCAATGGGATGGTAGATACAAATGCAATCCGGGATAAGCTCGAGCCGGTCGGCGTAAAGGTCTTGGCGCTAGACTTTTACAAGTATGATTCCCTGAAAAGAGAAATAGGGGTCTTAGCAGAGATATTCGGCAAACAAAATGAGGCAGCAGAGCTTTTTTCCGAGTTTGATCAGATAGAGGGAATTGTTTCTGAACGAGTGTCATCTTTGGAAATCTCGGAAAGACCTTCGGTAGTCATCGAACACCATGCATCACTTGTACGAGATCCAGTGGTTCTAACAGGGACATCGCAGTGGACAGACTTAGTTTACATGGCAGGTGGGGATAACGTATTCGCAGGATTGCCAGGGCACACCACACACGTCGACATGGAAGAGATACTAAACGCCAATCCAGACGTCCTAATGTTCGACGGGATTGTATTCGATATTGGATTCAACTCATATGATGACGAGGGCAGGTGTTCAACTCATTTCGATTATATCGCGGAGAGGGCGGGCTTTGACCACATGGAAGCAGTCAATAACGGTAGGATGGCTATAATGTCTGGGGAGTTCGCCGGTCCTATGATGATTCACGGCTTACCGACTCTTGCTAAGATAATGCATCCCGAACTATTTTCCGATGTAGATGCGGACTCATTCCTAAATGATTACTTCTCCAAATATCACGGAGTCGAGCGAGTTGGGAAATTTGTTTGCTCCCCATAGAGGGAAAAGAATGGATGAAATCACCACAGCACACCAGGAAAAGACCACTCGTCAACTAGTCATGGTCAGCTCACTTTGTTTGGTGACTCTCATTTTCGCTGTTATCTCTATGGGCACTGGGTCATCAGAAACCCTGGATATGACATCAACAATGAGGATTATCTTCGGGATTGATAACCCGACCAAACTACAGTCTGACATAATATGGAGATTGAGATTTCCCAGGGTATTGATGGCGATAATAGCCGGTACGGCGCTGGCAACGGCAGGCGCACTCATGCAAGGATGCCTCGGTAATCCCCTAGTCTCACCGCTCACTCTCGGTGTAGCATCCGGAGCTGCTTTAGGGGCTGCATTCGCAATAATTCTCGACTTCTCCGTCATACCGAATGTCGCAATTGTGGCGAACGCGTTTTTGTTCTCTTTATTGGTAGTCGGAATAATAATTCAGCTCGGCAGTATGCGATCCGTCTCAGCTGAGTCTTACATATTGGTAGGAATAGCCATAACTTTCATTGCTGGAGCCATAGTTTCCACCCTGACCTATTTCGCAACAGACGCCCAGCTATCGCAACTGACTCACTGGTCATTCGGAAGTTTGTCCAGACCCACTCTTGAGGATACCATCTGGATAGGTGCCACTGTCCTATGCCTAATACCGATGAGCCTAATTTTCGCATGGGACCTTAACGCAATGTCACTAGGGGGGGATGATTTTGCAATATCGACGGGCGTCGACCCTCAAATAACCAGAAGAAACATTCTGATTCTCTCGGCACTGCTAACTTCCGTCGTAATATCATTTACCGGACTCATAGGCTTTGTCGGCCTAGCAGCCCCTCATATGAGTAGGCTAATTATAGGAAACGACTACAGGAAGCTGATACCATGCTCTGCTGTATCAGGCTCACTTCTGATGCTATTCGCTGATACCGTTGGTAGGACCCTTTTCTCCCCGATAGTTATTCCCGTAGGAATCATGCTCTCGATAATTGGCGGACCAGTCTTCATGTATCTGCTGATGAGGCACAGAGGAGTGGTAATGTGAGCATTTTAAACCCCGAAAAGTCCCTTTCAAAGGAGTCTAATGACGAAATTGTCAGGGTAAGTAATTTGAGATTTAGCTGGGGTGAAAAAATCGTTTTACAGGACATTAGCTTCAGTATCAACAGCGGGCAGATCGTCGCGATCCTCGGTAAGAATGGTGCAGGGAAGACAACTTTAATCAAATGCCTGAATGGAATACAGAAGCCAAAGGTGGGCAAGGTAGAAGTATGCTCCAAGGACATATCAGAACAAAGCCTGTTAGAGCTATCGAAATTAGTTTCCTACGTCCCACAGTCAGTCAGAACCAGTTTTCCAATGGACGTTTTTGATGTTCTCATGTTAGGAAGGAGGCCGCATGTATCCTGGAGGACTTCGCCTGAGGACCTAGAAACAGTCAGCGATACGCTCAGACAGTTCGGACTCCAAGATCTCGCGTTCAGGAGATTCAACAGGCTCTCTGGTGGTGAGAGGCAGAGAGCAATAATAGCTAAAGCAGTCGTGCAAAATCCCCGCATTTACCTACTAGACGAACCGACCAGTGACTTGGACCTCCAACACCAATTGCTGATCATGGAGAAGGTCACAGATATCATAAAGAACAGTGGGGGCCAAAAATCGGCTATTTTTGCAATACATGACATCAACATGGCGGCTCGGTTCTCAGACAGAGTGATACTGTTACATGAGGGTGAAATACTGGCTGACGGTACACCTTCGAAGGTCATCACGCAAGATAACATAGCCACTGTCTTCGGAGTCGATTCCGAGATAACGCTTTCATCGGCAGGGTCCCGTATGAACATAATCATTGGAGAACGTTTAAAAAAGGGTGATAGAGAAAATGAATGAAAGAAGAATACAAAAAAAGGGGCTAAGTGAAACGGAGACCGACTCGCTCACAAGCAAGGATACATCGATAGGTAACGAGGATTACGGAAAAGCGTCCGATGGTTTTGCCCAGGAGTGATATTTGATGGTTGGAGAGAAAGAAGAACAGGATAAGATACCAAGACACCTTCCTCCAAAGGGATCTGATACCAGCAGTCAAGAGCTTCTCTATGACACAAACATACCCACTCCCAGTCACTCCGAACACGCCAGAACTATGGTTAGTACGATTGGGACTGGGACTCTATGTACGCTTTCGACAGACCCTGATGGTTACCCTTACGGGTCCTTTGTGACATTTGCTCTTCACGAGAACGAGCCGATATTCTTGATAAGCGCTTTAGCTGAGCACACCAAGAACCTGCAGGTTTCGCCTGAGTCTTCATTATTGATAGCTGAGGCAGGGGAGGGAAACCCTCTGGCATTGGGTAGAACAACTTTGATTGGAAAATGCGAGAAAATGGCAGAAAGCGAAAGAGAATCAGCGAAATCGGTCTTCGTACAGACTCATCCCGACGCTAGTTTTTACGCTGATTTCAAGGACTTTTTCTTCTACAAGCTAGAGGTGCAGTCTGCACGTTACATAGGTGGCTTCGGGAGGATGTCATGGATAACTGGAGATGATTGGAAGAGTGCTGAGCCTGATCCCTTGGCAGAATCTGCCGCAGGAATCATTGAGCACATGAACGATGATCATAGAGATGCCATGGTTGTGTGTTGCACTAGACTCAGCAGAGCAAAAGACACCTCTGATGCATTTATGACGGGTATCGACAAGTATGGTTTTGAGATGTCCGCAATCACCGATGAGGGCCCCAGGCCGATAAGACTGGCCTTCGATAGACACGCAACCACATCAGAAGAAGCTCGGAAGGAGATTGTTAAACTAGTAAAGAAAGCGAGGAATATGGCCGATTAGGAGCCCGATAAAACTTCTCACTTATGGTACTGAAAGGACAGTTGCGGCATCTCTATTGATTAGGGGCAACTTCATTTCTGATAGGCTGGGAAGAACGTGCAATACACAGGCGTTACCACAAGCGGGGGCAAGGTAATCCATTCCTGTATCTGTCATGATCAGTCTAACTCCATTACCGGCAGGTATCAGCGCGTCTATCGCTTGAAATTCCATCATCATGGTTACCTCCTGCCCAGGAGTCACAGTCTGTGGCTCAGAGCCACCCTCATGATACCTCACATCCATAGTGGAGTGACCGATCCGAACCCCAGTCACCAGATCCTGCATCTCAATGAAGACCTGTCCTCCGTCGAATGAAGGCACTGCCGACAGATGTACTGTTGCTAGACCAGAGATATGCATATCGAAGTCGATGTTTATGTCTGGACAATCAACGATAATCGATTGATCACCACCAACACCTGGGACCGATCCACCTACTACGGGAGCGCCTCCGATGAACACTCCGCTGCTACTGCAAGATCCCAAGGGGACACTGTATAATTCTGCGTCACGGGGAGGCCATACCTCTTCTATTCTCCACTGCCCATCGTTCCTTTGGATCTGCGCGATTAAATCCGGCTTTTTACCGACTCCTTTGAGATAGTACTCAAACCACTCGAAGAGGTCCTGCGCCCAGTCCCACCTTGTCATATTCATGATTGCCTCAGCCCCAAAACCACTCCCCAGATTTTCGTGCTTCTCCCACTGGTCAGGATAATCGTGCCCCCACTGTCCAAGCATTCCTCTCACATCATAACCAACATCAAGGTAGTCAGTGTACCAGTTAGTCCCCGGAGGGCCACCGAATACCTGATGAGGATCGACATTCCAGTCCTGCATCCCCTGGACCCAGTATATCGAGCCGTTCCAGTTTTGGAAGGCCTTGTCAATGTGACTTCTCTCCTCGTAATAGTTTTGCATGTAGGGGTCCATTTCGCCACCGACGTAGGTCACAGGCCCTGCAAAAAGTCCTTCGACGATATCCGGACAGACGTTATCCAGATCATCCGCATTGTAATCGACAGTACTTGAAAAGTAATTCATGTGCATAACTTGGCTTCTTGCCTCTGCGCTACCATTTTTGTACAGCAATGGATGTAAGGCAGTTGTTCCGGATACAGGAACAATGGTCTTCAGGAACTTGCTACCCATTGCAGCAGCCTCCCATTGGGTTGCACCTTCGTAGGACTTTCCATACAATCCAACTTTTCCATTGCTCCATTCCTGGGACCCTAGCCACTCGACTGCTTCGTGAATCCCAAGACCTTCACCCGCCCCCCGATAGTCAAAACAGCCAGAGGACAACTCTGTACCAAAGACGCTGACTTGGGCAAATGCATACCCATGGGGAACAAAGTTTTCGAAAATGAATTCTCCACGCCCCGGACTCACCACATTTGTAGCCGATGATTCGCTACCGGGTTGGCCATAGGAGAAATACGGGCTTATTACAGCAATCACAGGTACCGTTTCACCATCCAAAGTGTTGTTCGGGAGCCAGTATGATAGGTGAATTACAGAGGTTTCGGGACCTATTTCCCAAATCTCGCTTGTATCGACCTCAATGTATGCCTCGCGAACCTCCAGATGTGTGTATGGTCCCGTTTCCAACACATAAGAGAACGTGTGATTCATCTGCCAATCGAGGTTGTGACGTTCCCATATGGACGGGTAAATAGAATCAGAATCTGACCTGCCCTCTCGATCATTGTCTCCTGAAATACAACCTGAAATGGTCGACAAGAGCATGATAAATGACATTAGCAGGCATAGCATGGGCGCCCTCATGGTATTCACCATACTTGCCTCAGTCGACTCTCCCCAATCAACCTCTCGGAATTTCGATACAATATATCATAACCCGAGGATATTCAGGCTCAGTTAGGTGGCCTGATTTTGCACTACTATTTTCCCGGCATGGCTGTAGGCCTAATTTTGATGCAAACTGCTATTGTAGCCCCCAGCTTGTTCAGAAACCTAGAGATTGACGATTTCGGTAGGGCAATCAGAGATTTGTGGCCTAAATTCTTCCTTGCTTTAATTCTAATTGGAGTGTTATCGACTACATCGTTGTACTTCGAGGACGATGCGAAGCTTCTGCATTACTCCATAGGATTAACAACAATATTTCTATCACTTGTCTGCTACCTACTAATCCCGGCCACAAATAAGGCAACCGATGAAGGAAACGAAAAAAAGTTCTCTATTCTCCATAGGATAAGCGTCACCTCCACAGTGATAATACTGGTATCAAACATCATCTTTCTGATTATTTAGTGTCCTGTACACCGTCCGTTAGGAGTATCTTATTTTCGATTTCACTGTGAACAACTAAAAAATATGACTTTTCATAGGAATTACAAATAATTAAGTGGATAGTTTTGACCATTATACATCATGGCTAATAGGGGCGTTCTGATGATTAACGTTGGAACGCCGGATGAGCCGACGGTTGAGTCTGTTAGAAACTATCTCCGGGAGTTCCTTCTAGATCCGGACGTGATAGACGCCCCATACCTAATCCGGCAACTTTTGGTCAGAGGCATAATCCTGCGTGCGAGGCCAAAAAAGGTCGCACCCCTATACAAGAAAATATGGATGGCAGAAGGCTCGCCCCTGAGAGTTTACTCAGATAGAATAGCCGAGGCTGTGTCTGAATTACTCGATGGCATACACATAGAGCATGCCATGAGGTACGGGAATCCAAGCATAAATTACGGATTGCGTAAGTTAATGCACTCTGGAGTAGAAGAACTACTCCTTCTTCCGATGTTCCCTCATCACGCTCAGGCGACCACCGAAACAGCACTGAAGCACGCTTACAAGGAACTGGAGGAGTTATCTTGGCACCCTACTATAATCGAGATGGGCCACTTCCAGACAGATGATAATTACATCACCCCGCTAGCTAGTTCGATAGAGCCACATCTTGATGATGATACGCACCTTCTTTTCTCATACCATGGTCTTCCTGTATCGCATGTAAAGAGGATAGACAGATCAAAGAAACACTGTCAAAAGGTGGATAACTGTTGCAGCATCTCCTGCGATGCTAATGAGCTCTGCTACGGTCACCACTGTATGGAGACTAGTCTTGCGGTATCCGATAAACTTGGATTACCCTCAGATAGGTGGTCGATTAGCTTCCAAAGCAGGCTTGGGCCGGTGAAGTGGCTAACACCATCGACCTCTGATAAAGTGAGGGAGCTAGTTGGGAGGGGGGTTACTAATCTAGCCATCGTAGCACCAGCCTTCCTTGCAGACGGCCTCGAGACTTTGGAGGAATTGGATATCGGAATACGAGAAGAGTTCGAAGAACATGGCGGGGAGAAGCTCACCGTCATTAAGTGCCTGAATGACAATCCAGATTGGATTGCAGGACTTACCGAGATGGTGGAAGGTAAGTTCGCTCCGTCTGTTACTGCATGAACAATTCGGATATTCTCTCCGCCTCATCGACAACATGCGTCACAGAAACCCCGCTAGCAGTCCATCCAGCATATGAGAATCGCTCTTGATGATCCAGTAGGGAAGAAAGGTAACCAGGGGGATATCGGGGGATCGCCCTCTCTCCTATTTTTTGGAATATGACAGGGGCTGCCTCAAAACCAATTAGATTACTAAGTGCATCTTTAACAGTTTGATCATCACCATCCCATCTAGTATGGGGGACCATCAGTCGAAACAGCCTGTGTCCATCAGGTGCTCTATCCGAAGAATGGATATCCGACTCGTGGAGGATGCCGCTTATTGGAATATTCGGATCCGGAATTAGGGTACCATATCCTAATTCGACTTCATTTACCTCCTCCTTTGGGTAACCAACAGCGAAAACCGAAAGCGAACTCTCTCCGGCCTCCCTGTTCGGAAGTCCCGAAGCCCAAATTATCGAGGAGAGGGGAACTCCGTAAGCTGAAGACACCTCATCCGGAGTTTTCTCGTTAACTTCCTTGATAATATCGACATTGTTCATCTCCGAAAGCGCATCATTAAGTCCGTGGATAATATCTTCCATTCCTCCGTCCATAGATGCCAGACTTCCTTTCTTGGGGATGAAAATCGGGTACGAATCCGTAATCATCTTCTTCATTTTTCGGTTTCCAATTGGAGGATTCACACCAAAACCAGTTAGTCTGGGAAAAAGGAAATTTGCGTCCACTCGCTCGGCTTTATCATTCACAATCCCCAATGTCATTGCATCCGCGATTTCCTTATTTCGAAGGATATCATAAACCGATGGACTGCCCTTCCTCGAATTAATGAGACCTCTAAGAAATCCAAATAAACCGATCTTGAAAATTGTAGACGAAGATAATCTATGCTTACCACCCTGGAGGATCACCCATCTAGAGGATGCCGATTCCCTGGAGGGGCTGAAGGAATCTTCCATGCCTAGGTCGTCAACGAGCCTCCAGAAGGATGGATGGGGTCTCACTGCATTAACCGATATGTCACATACCCACTCTCCCTGTCTCCATGTTTTTATTACTCCACCTAGCCGATTGCTCTTCTCAAGTAGTTTGATTGGAAGATCAGGCCTAGCAGACCCGATTCGGAACGCTATCGATAGTCCGGACAATCCGCCCCCTACTATTGTCAAACTATCCGACTCATGTAGTTCTTGGCTTACGAGTAGTGGTCTCCTAAGCTCATCACCATGACGAATCCAGTCTTCCAAGGTATACATATCAAACCCAAGCCTAGGACCAATCTCTCGGTTTCCTCAGGACTGCTAGCAGACGTTCCTCATCGCTATCATCAGCCACCTCGTGACAATACTCCCACCTCGCCTCTAAGGGTAAGGACATCAGTATGCTCTCTATTCGACCATCGGTCCTTAGTCCGAATTTTGTCCCCCTATCATGGATGAGGTTGAATTCGACGTATCTCCCTCTTCTAATCCTCTGCCACACCTTCTGTTCGTCGTCGTAATGCATTTCCTTCCTGCGATCCAAGATCGGTATATAGGACTCGAGAAAGCCAGCCGCGCATTCCTTGACGAAATCAAAGCAAGCGTCCTTTCCCCCTTCATTGAGATTGTCAAAGAAAATCCCACCGACCCCTCTTCCTTCCTTCCTGTGGGCGTTGTAGAAATACTCGTCACACCAGGCCTTGAATCTCTCATAGTCAGCAATAGCATGCCGCCCGCAAATCTTCTTGTAGACAGAGTGAAAATGCCTAGCATCCTCCTCAAACAAATAAGAGGGAGTGAGGTCAGCACCGCCTCCGAACCACCAGCTTCCCTCGCTCTCCCTGTCCCCTCTTTCGAAATATCGGTAGTTTGAGTGAACTGTAGGGGCCATCGGGTTGCTTGGGTGTAACACAAGACTGACTCCCGTAGCAAAGAACTCTAGGTTCCCTTCCGGACCTATTCCCCCGCCCATCCCGGCCGCGGCTTCCTCGCTCAGCGTACCGTGTACCATACTCACGTTTACGCCTGCCTTGTCGAAGACGGAGCCCGAGGAGAAAACTCGGCTCCTCCCTCCGCCCCCTCCTTCCCTTCGCCACTCGTCTTCCCGATAGTCGGAGTCATCGATAGACGATATCACACTGCAAATATCGTCCTGAACTTCTCTGACCATATTCACCATTCGGTCTCTCATTTGATTCCTCCTGCAACGGTTTTCAAAACTGCCTCGACATTTTCGATCTTGGAGTCTGGAGTCATCCCATGACCCAGATTGAAAATGTGTCCTGGACGATTCCCAGCCTTCTCTAATACACTTCTAGCGGCGTCGATCGCGCCTAACTGAGAACCATGTAGGTAGGATGGATCAAGATTTCCTTGTATGGCTAAATCATTACCATAGTCTCGCCTGTTGGTGTATAAGTCATCCCTCCAGTCGAGGGATATTGCATCGATATCCAGGCTTCGGATTTGTTCGTGTAGATGGCCGGAACCCTTAGCATAGTGGATTAACGGAACGTCGTTTTTAGCTTTCTCTCTGAAGACTCCAATTGCACGAGCAGTCGCCTTTTTTCCAAACCTCTCATACTGCTCGGGCGAAAGTAATCCAGCCCAGGTATCGAATAATTGGACCGCGTCAGCTCTTCCGTAATTGACTTGGTCAGCTAATAAGTCCCCGACTACGTCGGCTACTCTTCCAAGCAATTCGTCAGCCATTTTTGTATTGGAGAAAATACTCGCTCTAGCGCTATGAAAGTCCTTGTCTCCGGTACCACCCGATAACAGGTACATCGAGATTGTCCATGGGCAACCTGCAAAACCTAATCTAGCCTTGGTATCTCCTAATTCGCCTATTTCAGCGAGGGCGTCTGCGGCCCAGGGAGCGTCTTTCCTTGCGTTAAAATCAGCCCAGTCATCAATCTGTTCAAAATCAAACTTGTCAATTCTAATTCCGTTTCCGTATCTAACTTCGTAACCGAGAGCAGGCAGGGGGGTCAAAATGTCACTGAACACGATTGCAGCGTCAATCTCCGGGTATCTATCCAAAGGTTGGAGTGTTATTTTGCTACAAATATCGACATCCATACATCTTGTCCAAAAGTCCTTCTCCTTCGCGATCTTTCGATACTCTGGGAGATGCCTTCCTGCTTGACGCATGAACCAAACAGGTACTCTGTCGACCTCGGTTTTATTCAGAGCGGCAAGCAACCTCTCCTTTCCTTCCATTTAATCACCGATCTCGATAAGTGCTTCTTCTAGCGCTGCGGCCATGCCTGTGATGTTATCTTCACTGTGAGCTGTCGACAGGAAACCGATCTCATATGCTGATGGCGCCAGCATATATCCTCGCGCCAGCATCCCTCTGTGCAGGTCGGCATAAACCTCTCCTGCCGCGGCTGGGATTTGATCTGCCCTCCTAGGTGGTTCACCATCCCCCGGTGAGAACCAGAAAAGGCTCCCCATCC
>CEQX01037363.1_pt1 | contig 28668 bp, 29 predicted proteins | sample 356261 | NCBI WGS metagenome assembly CEQX01 (sample SAMEA2621076, study PRJEB7988) | marine metagenome | isolation source: saline water (ENVO:00002010), including | reverse complement strand
GGCTTAAGCTCTCAAGAACAATTGCTACGTAGGCGTGGCATATTTAAATAATCCGCCTACCACATTTAAAAACACTGGCTTTTGCTATCTGCTTCCCTACACGGGAAAAAAAATGAAAAGAATGCTTATTAACGCAACTCAACCTGAAGAGTTGCGCGTCGCTTTGGTTGATGGTCAAAGTATATACGACTTTGACTTAGAGCAAGTTGGGCAAGAAAGAAAGAAATCTAATATTTACAAAGCAAGGGTATCTAGGATAGAGCAGAGCTTAGGTGCAGCCTTTGTTGATTTTGGCTCTGAAAGGCATGGATTCTTACCTGTAAAAGAATTAAATCCTGGTCTTTATCAAGAGAAACAAGCCAATACTCCAATTAATGAAGTATTAACTCAAGGTCAAGAAATCATCGTTCAAGTAGAAAAGGAAGAAAGAGGAAATAAAGGAGCAGCATTAAGCACTTTTATTTCTTTACCAGGACATTATCTTGTCCTTATGCCCAATAGTCCAGATGCTGGAGGTATATCTAAAAGTATTGAAGGCAAAGCAAGGGACGAGGTAAGAGATAAGCTTAAGCAGCTTAAAATCCCTAAAGATATGGGGTTAATTGTAAGAACAGCTGGTGATGGAGTTTCTTTGGAAGAATTAAAATGGGATCTAGAGTATTTGCTTAACCTATGGGATGCAATTCTAGAAGCAAATCAATTAAGAAAAGCTCCTTTCTTGATTTTCAGAGAAAATGATTTGATATCTCGTTCGTTAAGAGATTTTCTAAGAGATGATATAACTGAGGTTTTGGTAGACACTGATGAAGCCTTTGAAAAAGCTCATGATTTTACTTCTAAGTTAATGCCAGATTTTGAGGATAAGATAAAAAAATACGATGAAGCAATTCCACTGTTTACTCGTTATCAAATAGAAAGTCAGATTGAAACTGCATATCAAAGAGAAGTTTCTCTTCCAAGCGGAGGATCAATAGTAATTGATCAGACTGAAGCCTTGGTAGCGATAGACATAAATTCAGCAAAAGCTACTGGAGGTAGTGACATCGAAGAAACTGCTCTTAATACAAATCTAGAATCGGCGGTAGAAATTGGAAAGCAATTAAGATTAAGAGATATCGGAGGCCTTGTTGTCATCGACTTTATAGACATGCTGTCGCTAAAAAACAAGAGAGCAGTAGAAGATAAACTTTGGTCTGCCCTCTCCATTGATAGAGCTAAAGTGCAAGTTGGAAGAATATCTAGATTCGGACTAATGGAAATGTCTCGACAACGATTAAGACCCTCTCTTCAAGAACGCTGGACTCAGGATGTAGCTAGTTTATCTACCGCTGTGCTGAGATTAATAGAAGAAGAGGCAAGTAAAAAGAAAAGTGGCGAAGTAAGGGCAGTTGTTTCCTCTGATATGTCCACATTTCTTTTAAATGAGAGAAGAGCAAGAGTCAACGAGATTGAAGAGAGAACAAGCGTGAGAGTTATTGTAGTTTCAGATCCAACCAGATCTGATAATAGATTTGAGGTGACAAGACTAAGAACTGACGATAAAAAGAATAAGGATCACGCGAGCTACGATATTCAGAGTGAAATTGAATCTAATGGAAATACGGCAAGTGGATATAAAAAACCAAAATTTGAAAAGCCTGCTGTTAATCTAACTCCACCAAAAAAACCTAAGAAAAAAGGCGATGGTTTATTAAAGAAATTTTTTAATTTATTTAATAGCTCCGAAGATCCAAAAACTAACTCTAACTCAAAGAAAAAAAATACAAGAAATCGCAGAAGATCTGACAACAAAAATAGAAGACCTCAGCAAAGAAGCGGAACCAAGCAGAATAAAAATAGAAATGAAAAATCTAATGAAAAGAAAAAAACTTCAGATAGTACTCATAAGAAAAATTTAGATAAGAAAGATAAAAATAAATCTGAAAAAAAGGCTGAGAAAAATAATCAAAGAAAAGAGATCAAAAATTCTGAAATAAAGAAATCAGAACAAAAAAATAAGCCTAAAAAGAAAATCAAATCAGAAGACACTTCTAAATCTGCAAAAGTTCCTGAAAAGTCGGACTCAAAGACAAAAAAACTTAACAAGAACCATGAATCTAAGGCAGTTGGATTAGATAAAAAAGATAAGCAAGAAAATAAAGTAGATCGAAAAGAACAAAAAAAAGAATTTGAAAAAAATAAAACTAATGATGAATCAAGTAAGAAATTAAAACCTGAAAGTGAAGAAATTAAATCCAATGCTAAGAAAGCAAAGGATTGGGGGCGGGCTTCTAATGATCCAAGAAATAAAAACTAACTACTGAGCTTTTTTACATAGCTCTCTATAAGCTGGCCTGATATAGATATGTTTCCTGTCGGAACTTGAGGCAATTCCTGGTAGTTAAACCAATCTGCTTTATCTATTTCGACTCCATCTGGTTGAATATCGCCTTCCAAGTATTCGGCATGATATCCGAGCATTAACTGACTTGGAAAAGGCCATGACTGACTACCATGGTATTGAATATTTTTTACTTTCACTTTTACTTCTTCAAAGATTTCTCTATGTATTGCAGACTCAGCTGACTCTCCTGCCTCTATGAATCCTGCTAGTGTGCTGTAAAAATCTCCAGGAAAGTTTTTGTTGTGAGCTAGTAGTAAATTATCTCCTCTAGTTACCAAAACTATTATACATGGCGATATCCTTGGATAAATAAGTGAGCCATTACATTCACAAAACATAGCCCTTTCAGTCTTATGAAGACTCATTTCAGAACCACAGACACCGCAATATTTATTATGTTTTTTCCAATCACTTAATTGAAGAGATCTGGAACAAATATTAAATAAAGTATCTGGCATTCTACCTAAAAGAGATCTCATTGGAGTGAGGACGGTCCCATTGTTTATTTTACTTTCTTGAGTAAGTTCAAGAGAAAAACAAGGTTTTTTATCAAGATACCCCAAAAATTGTTTGTGTTGGAATTCCATTTCAGACCATTTCAAATCCTCATCTTCAAAGATTAAAATTTCTGAAGCTTTTGAGGTTAAGAATTCTTGATTTCGTAATATAATTGACATACCACTTTCTGAAGAATTGTTGATATTCTCAGGTGTAAATAATAAATTATTCGTTATTGAATACATCTTTAGAGTTTAAGCTATAAAGGAATAGTTTAAAATATATAAATATAAGAGGAAATTATGGAAGAGATAGTAATGTCACAAGGAATGTTAGTTTCTGGAATAATCCTGGCTGCTAGCTTTATTCTAATATTCACAGAAACCTTACACGGATTTCATAGAGTAAAAGTTGCTATGACTGGTGCTGCTATTATGCTTGTTGTTGGGCAGGGCTATGGATTTTATTCTCCAGAAGCAGCTTTCGAAGCTGTAGATTGGAATGTAGTTTTTTTACTTGGTTCGATGATGGCTGTTGTTGCAATAATGGTAAATACTGGTGGATTCGAAGTTCTTGCAGCTAATATAGGAAGGATAGCTAAAGGTAGACAGTTTTTGCTATTGGCCCTGTTGGGAACTGCAGTAACTGTTATCTCTCTTCTCTTGGACAACGTCACAACGGTTGTCATTTTTGGACCTCTTATAGTTCTGATATGTCAAAAAATGAAAGTTAGTGCCATTCCTTATCTTCTTGCTGCTGCGTTGTTATCTGACACGGGAGGAGTTGCAACGTTGGTAGGAGATCCACCAAATCTGATGATCGGATCTGCCTTCGACATAGCTTTCATGCCATTTGCTTACAAAATGTTTCCAATAGTATTCGTAGCATGGATAGCAACCTTGTTTTTTATGAAGTATCTTTTTAAAGAAGAGTTAGCAATAGTGCCTGAAGGAAAATTTGAAGACTCTATTCCTTATAAAGATAAAAGTTTATGGAATAAATCCCTATCCATCCTAGGTTTAATGGTTATTTTCTTCATGATACATAATACCATTCATTGGGAGCCATGGATGGTTGCAGGTTCAGGGCTGATTCTTCTAACTATTCTAGCCAAAGAAATCGAGTTTGAAGATGTAATGAAGAATATGACACATGAGATACCACTTTTAATGTTTTTTGTTGCTCTATTTATGTTAGTCGGTGGTGTTGAGGAGAGTAAATTTCTTGAATACCTTGGTCAATTTATTGTTCCTTTTTTGATTGACCCTTCTTCCGGAGAAGTGATTCAAGAAAATTTCATGATGACTTGTATTGCATTAATGTGGGTAGCGGCAATTATGTCAGCTGCAATAGACAATATCCCATTTACTGCTGCCATGATTCCTATCATTGCATCACTTGAAACTGTAGGTGTAAATATAGCTGCGCTTTGTTGGTGTCTTGCAATTGGTGTTGGTATGGGTGGAAATGGAACACATATCGGCTCAACAGCTAATGTTTATATTGTGACGGTATCTGAGAAACTTGCTAAAACTACAGGGAATCCTGATTTAGCAATTACTCCGCTTAAATGGGCTAAGAAAGGACTACCAGTTATGGTTCTTACCTTGGTTATTTGTACGGTCATAATGTATCTATTTTTTGATTATTACGCTCTACCACTTCATCCTTAATGGATCATAGGTTTTGTGTAGCTCCGATGATGAATCGGACAGATCGACATTGTAGATATTTTCACCGCATTTTGTCTAAAAAGAGTTTTTTATATACTGAAATGATTCATGTAAATGCGATCATAAGAGGTGAAACCGAGAAACTCTTAAAATATGATCAAAAGGAACATCCTCTTGCCTTGCAGCTCGGAGGATCTGACCCAAACCTCCTAGCCGAGTCATGTACTATTTCTGATGATTTTGGTTATGACGAGATAAATTTAAATGTTGGCTGTCCGAGCAGTAAAGTGCAAAAGGGAGAATTCGGTGCAATTTTAATGAAAAATCCAAAGTTGGTTGCTAATTGTGTCAACATCATGAGTCAGGCTACAAAAACACCTATAACAGTAAAATGCAGAATCGGCGTCGATAAAACGGATGAAGAAAAACATCTTGATAGATTTATAGAGGAAGTCAGCTCTGCAGGATGTGAAACTTTTATAATTCATGCAAGAAAAGCCTGGTTAGAAGGTTTAAGCCCAAAAGACAACAGAGAGATACCCCCGCTGAATTACGAGAGAGTTTACAGACTAAAAGAAAGTTATCCAGATCTCAATCTGATCATTAATGGTGGGATTAAAACTAAAGAGGATTGCCTTCATCACTTGCAATATGTTGATGGAGTTATGCTTGGCAGAGAGGCTTACGAGAATCCTCTAATCCTTAGTGAAATAGATAGTGAAATATTTTCGAAAGAAAACAAATGTCTAACAAGATCAGAAATCCTTAAGAGAATTACTCCTTACGTAAAAAAGGAGTTAAAAAATGGGACTAAACTTTTTCATATAACAAGGCATTTAATGGGTCTGTTTAAAGGTTTTGATGGAGCAAAAAATATAAGGAAGTCTCTTGTTTCATTAAATGGTGAAAAGAATCCAACTGATAATTTTGAATTTTTATTAAAAAAGGTATCTGTATGATAAAAAAAATTAAAGATTTATTAGCGAGTATTTCTAAAGAGGAGAAAATTGATGATACATCTGACTTAGCTTCTCTAAACGAGGCTTGTGCAGCTCTTTTAGTAGAAATAGCTTTTGCTGACAAAGAGTTTAATACTAAAGAAAAGCAATCATTGAAGGAATCACTGATAGAATCCTATAATCTCGAAGAAAAAGATATTGAAGATATAATTCGAGATGCAGAAAAAACCGTTGAAGATAGTACTTCACTTTATGAATATACAAGGAAAGTAAACGACGAATTTGGGTATAACAAAAAGTTAACTCTCTTAGAGAATCTTTGGAAGGTCGCCTACGCAGACAATATACTTGATAAATATGAAGAGCACCTAATAAGAAAGATATCTGATTTAATTCACATCAGTCATAGCGATTATATTAATATCAAATTAAAAGTCAGAGACGATTAATTAAAGTCATCAAATTCATCAAAATCGTCATCAACTTCTCCATCTTTAATATCAAATTCTCTGCTCTGCTGATAAGCATCTTTATAAAAAAGATATTCATCACCTATAACCACACTTTCTAAGCCAAGATAACGAGCTCTTGTATCTATTAAGTTCATTGCAGAAATAGAATTTTTTGTCGGGATATGCTCAATAAACCAAAAAGGGTTTAGAAGATTGTCTGGTATCATGCCCAATGTATCCCTCATAGTACTAGGTCCTAGACCAGGAAGGACTATATATGGTCCACCAGACACACCCCATACAGCTAGAGTTTGACCAAAGTCTTCGTCATGTTTTTCTAAGCCGAGGTTAGAGGCAACATCGAACAAGCCGCCTAGACCAATAGAAGAGTTGATTGTAAATCGAAAAATGTCTGAAAATCCGTCTTTAAATTTACCTTGTAAGATATTGTTTAGTCCAATATTAATATCTTCAACATTACTAAAGATATTTGTAAAGCCCAATTCCAAAAGGTCAGGAGTGACACTTTTATATGCCTTTGCTATGGGTGATGCAAGTTGGTCATCAAGTGAGTTATTAAAACTATGTGTTTTTTGATTTATATTTTTCAATGGGTCATCATCAGAAAAAATAGAAGTTGAAAGAAGTAAAAAACTAATGATTAGAAATCTAAGTGGATTCATTTAATGATAGTTACCTGAGGTATTTTAGTTAGTCTCTCTTTTTTTATGCTTTTAGCTGATTCAATCAACTTCGAGCTAATCTTAACAAATTCTGATTTTAAAAGGGGATGATTCAGTATAGTTTTTGTGTTGAGCTCTACAAGAGGCAGTTGTGCTAATAAATCTAACGAGCACTCTCTAGCCAATTCCTTGCCACCATCTTTACCAAATAAGTAGTATTTTTTATTTTGATCGTCGGGCTGAAACCAGCTCATATTTTCAATTATACCTGTAATAGGTAGATTGAATTTTTTTATCATTTCAATACCTCTCCTGCAGTCAGAGATAGAAACATCTTGAGGTGTTGTTAAGACCAAACAGGTTGTTAAAGGAATTCTTTGAAGTAGTGTTAATTGAGCATCACCAGTTCCCGGAGGCGTGTCCACGATCAAATAGTCCAATTCACCCCACTCTGTTTTAGATAATAGCTGCATAATAGCCCCACTAACCTTAGGACCTCTTGCAATAAGTGGAGCCGTTTCGCTAGATAAAAGACCCATAGATATAAATTTAATATTTTCCTTGATCAAGGGCTTGATCAGTTGCTTATCTTTTATAGATTTTATTTCAACAGGTTTTGAGTTTAACATTATTGACTGAGAAGGCCCGTAGATATCTGCATCTATCAATCCAACTTTGAAACCTTGATCCTTTAAAGTTAGCGCTAACTGCAATGAGACAGCTGATTTTCCAACACCGCCCTTGGCAGAAAAAATTCCAATAATGTTATTTACTCTTTGAAGAGTTTTAGAAATTCTTAACTTATTATCGAACTGAGACATTTTTCTTAAAAATTTACTAATGCAAGTAGGTTATAATTAAAACTTGATCGTTATTTTAACCCTACTATGACTCAAGAATCTGAAAAAAGATCTATTTTGGTAACTAGTGCCCTTCCCTATGCAAATGCCCCATTACATTTGGGTCATATCTTGGAACATACTCAAACAGATATTTGGGTAAGATATCAACGTTTATCTGGTAATGATTGTATCTATGTTTGTGCAGACGATGCACATGGAACACCAATTATGCTAAAGGCAGAAGAGCTAGGCGTTGAGCCTGAAGCACTTATTAATTCCGTTCAAGAGGAACACATTGCAACTTTCAAAAACTACAATATCTCCCATGATAATTTCCACACTACACATAGCGAAGAAAATAAGTATCTATCTGAAAGAATCTTTAATTCCTTAGATAAAAAAGGATTAATTGAAAAGAAGATGATAAATCAGCTCTTTGATCAAGATAAACAGATGTTCTTGTCAGATAGATATGTCAAAGGGACATGTCCTGTGTGTAATGAAGAGGAGCAATACGGAGATAATTGTGAAAAATGTAGCGCAACATACAATGCGATTGATCTGATTAATCCTATATCTGTTTTAACTGGAACAAAGCCTATAATAAAAGAATCGGAGCATCTTTTCTTTAAATTAAGTGTTTTAAAAAATCAGATGGTTGAATGGCTTGATAATTCTCAAATACAAGAGCCTGTTAGAAATAAACTCAATGAATGGATTGAAGGTGACCTCAAAGATTGGGACATAAGTAGAGATAGTCCTTACTTTGGATTTTCAATACCTGGTTACGAGGACAAATATTTTTACGTATGGCTGGATGCTCCTATAGGTTACCTCGCAAGTCATCTAAATTATTTAAAAAAGAAAAAATCCGAAAATGATTTTGAAGAATTTTGGCGCGAGGATTCAAAAGTAGAATTATTTCATTTTATAGGTAAAGATATTATGTATTTTCATACACTATTTTTTCCCGTAATGCTTTCAAATGCAGAAATGAAAACTCCTGATGGTGTACATGTCCATGGATTCTTAACTCTCAATGGTGAAAAGATGTCAAAATCTAGGGGTAATTTTATATCTGCCGAAAATTATATACGCAACTTAGACTCTGATTATTTGAGGTATTTTTTTGCCTCAAAACTTGGAACAGGTATTGATGATATAGATCTAAATCTTGATGATTTTAGACAAAAAAATAACACTGATTTAGTAAATAAATACGCGAATATCGCAAGTAGATCAGCAAAATTTATAGAAAAATACTTCTCTGGTATGCTAGCTGATAAGCTTGATACACCTAAATTGATAGAAGATTTCATTGATCACTCTACAAAAATTTCCAATCATTATGAAAATTTAGAATTCAGTAAAGCAGTTAAAGAAATCATGGCTCTCACCGACAAAGCGAATCAATATATAGACTCAAAACAACCTTGGGTACTCATTAAGGATAAGAACAATGAGGATGAAGTACATGCTATTTGCACAACTGCAATAAATCTTTTTAGAATATTAAGTATTACTTTGAATCCAATTATTCCTGACTTTACGCAAAAATCCTATGAGTTTCTTAATATTGAAGATAAGTCATGGTTCTCAATTAAAACACCTTTACTAGGAACTAAAGTTAATAGCTTCAAACCAATCATTGTAAGAATAGAACAAGAGCAAATAGATAAACTATTAGGAAACTGAAATGGAAGAGATAACAATTGAAGATTTTATGAAATTAGACCTACGAATTGCTAAAATAGTTAGTGCCGAGTCAGTTGAAGATGCGGATAAACTTCTAAGATTAGAGCTAGATGTGGGTTCCGAAAATTCAAAAACAGTCTTTGCAGGTATGAAAAAAGTTTATGAAGCTGATTCATTGATCGGAAAATTGGTAGTCTGTGTCAATAACCTTAAACCAAGAAAAATGAGATTTGGTGTCTCTGAAGGAATGATTCTTGCGGCTGGTGATGATTCAGATGGCATATTTATATTATCACCAGATGATGGAGCATCGCCTGGTATGCAGGTACGTTAAATGGAAAAAACAACAGATATTCTTATTATAGGTGCAGGTCCAGTTGGATTATTCACTGTTTTTGAGGCAGGCCTCCTAGGTCTTGATTGTATTCTCATCGACAACTTAGACAAAATTGGGGGTCAATGCATAGAACTCTATCCTGAGAAGCCTATTTATGATATTCCGGGTGTTGCACTGCAGACTGCAAAAGAGCATGTAGAGGCATTATTAGATCAAATAAAACCCTTTAATTATGAAATATTTTTAAATGAGAGGGTTGATACTATTGAAAATCTAAATGACGATAAAATTAACTCATGGAAGATAACAACATCTGAAAATAATTCATTTATAGCAAAAAGTATTTTTATTGCTGCCGGAGCAGGATCTTTCGAACCAAGAAGACCTGTTAATATTGAGGATCCAGACAAATTTTTAGGAAATGGAATATCTTATGCTGTCAGAGAAAAAAATAAGTTTAAAGATAAAAATTTAGTCATATTCGGTGGTGGCGATAGTGCTTTAGACTGGTCAGTTGACCTTGTAGACTTTGCAAAATCTATAAAACTTGTCCATAGAAGAGACGATTTTAGAGGAGCTCCTAATACAGAAAATAAAATGAGAGAACTTGTTAAGGATGGGAAGATAGAATTAAAGACCCCGTTCGTAATAGATGAACTTATTGGAAGAGATAAGATTGAAGGCGTAAAGATAAAAGATTTTAAAACTCAAGAAGAAGAAGATCTTGAGTGTGATGAGATTTTATTCCTCTTTGGATTGAATAAAAAATTAGGTCCAATTACGGATTGGAATATTGATGTTGTAGACAAAAAAATACCAGTTGATACAGAAAAATTTGAAACATCGACAAAAGGTATATTTGCTGTTGGAGATATAAATGACTATCCAGGAAAACTTGATTTAATTTTATGTGGTTTTCATGAAACTACTTTAGCTGTTCAGGAAGCTTATAGAAGGAGTTATCCAGGAGAAAGAGTGCCATTTGGTTACACAACTTCTAATACAAAATTACAAAAGAAATTAGGAGTTATCAGTTAATTTCTTTCTTCTTGCAATCTGTTTTAATCTTAGGGAATTAATTTTGATAAAACCAGTTGCGTCTGATTGATTGTAAGAATTCTCGTCATCTTCAAAGGTAACGACTTTAGCATCATAAAGACTAAACTCTGAAGATCTTCCTAACACTGTCACATTTCCTTTATATAATGAGACTCTTACTAAACCAGTTACATATTTTTGAGTTTGATCAATGAGTGCTTGAAGTGCTTCTCTTTCGGGACTCCACCAGAATCCATCGTATATCAGTTGCGCATATTTTGGCATAAGCTCATCTTTTAAGTGACCTGCATGACTATCTAAAGTAATAGATTCTATGGCTCTATGGGCCTTGAGAAGAATTGTACCTCCAGGAGTTTCATAGCAACCCCTTGATTTCATACCTGTAAATCTATTTTCGACTAAATCTAATCTCCCTATCCCATGCTTACCGGCTAATTGATTAAGTAGAGTTAAAAGTTCAGATGACGACAGCTTGATTTCATTTACGCTAACCGGCACACCTTCTTCAAATTCAATGGTAATTTCTTCTGCAGTCTCTGGCGCGTTTTTAAGTGAAGAGGTTCTCTGCCAAATTTCTTCTGGTGCCGCTTTAGAGGGATCTTCCAAAATCTCTCCTTCATATGAAGTGTGAAGTAAATTTTCATCAGTAGAATATAGAGGCTCATCAGAACTTGTTTCAATTTCAATCTGGTGTTCTTTGCAATAGTTAACTAAATCGGCCCTGGAAGAATACTCCCATACTCTCCAAGGAGCGATTACTTCTATGTTAGGATTAAGGCTATACGAGCCAATTTCAAATCTTATCTGATCATTACCCTTGCCAGTAGCTCCATGCGCAATGGCATCAGCTCCCTCTTCTTCAGCAATTTCAACTAATCTTTTGCTTATAAGAGGCCTAGCAATCGAAGTGCCTAAAAGATATTCACCTTCGTACAAAGCGTTACCTTTAAACATTGGAAATATGTAGTTTCGAGTAAATTCTTCTTTTAAATCTTCAATTATTATTTTTGAAGCTCCTATCGCATTCGCCCTATTTTTGACCTCTTCGGGATCGTGATCTTGACCAATATCTGCAGTAAATGCAATCACATCAGCATCATAAGTATTTTTTAGCCAATGAAGGATCACTGTGGTATCTAACCCACCGGAATAAGCTAAAACTATTTTATTAATTTTTTTATCACTCATAATGGTTAGAGTATTCTATACCGTGTCAATTTGAAATACTTATGAGTTCTTAAGTTTCATGTTTCATAAGAATGAATGACTCCAGATGAATAAAATAAACAGAACATTAGAAGATTACAGCATCGATAAAATAACTTTAGCAATAAGCATTATTTCGATCATCTCAATTGCAGCTTTTATCTTAATCGACGGGGAATTTGCTAAGTTGTTTATTCAGAATACCTACGAAAAAATAACATCTATATTTGGCTCTACCTACTTAATATTAACTTTGGCTTGCTTCTTTTTTCTAATCACTCTCGGATTATCTAAATTTGGAAAATACCGATTAGGTGGAAAATACTCCATACCTGAATTTTCTTACTACAGCTGGATAGGCATGTTGTTTTGTTCAGGAATTGGTGCAGGAATAATATATTGGTCTAGTGTTGAATGGACTTATTATGTTGAAGTTCCTCAATTTAATGTTATTTCTTATTCAGAAGATTCTTTTGCTTTGGCGACAGCATACGGACTTTTTCATTGGGGATTAAGTGCATGGTCAATCTACGGTATACCAGCAATTGCTTTATCTATCGCATTTTATAAATATAAATTGAATTCTTTAAGATTGAGTTCTAGTTTAAATGGACTTGGATTTAAGGATGTAGAATCTTCTGTATTTGGCAGGTTTATAGATCTTGTATTTATAGTTTCTACGATTGGAGCGGCTGGTGGAACTATCGGTTCTTATATACCTATGCTATCCAGTGGTTTTAGTAAATTATATAACATAAACAACAATATAGGACTAGATCTTAGTGTTTTATTTATATGTATATCTTTGTTTGGATTGAGTGTTTATAGGGGTTTAGACAAAGGGATCAAGACTTTAAGTAACTTTAATTTATTTCTAGCTATTTTATTTCTCCTATTAGTTTTCTTATCTTCAGATATTTCTGCACTAGTTTCATCATCAGTATATGGCATTTCATTTTCTTTTCTCTATTTCTGGGATATGAGTACATTGGGCGTGAAGGAAAATTCAGAATTTTCTCAAGAATGGACTGTTTTTTATTGGGCCTGGTGGGTGGCATTTGGTCCCCTCGTCGGATTGTTTATAGCTAGAATATCAAGTGGCAGGACACTAAGACAAATTATATTTGGCATGCTCTTCTTTGGAACTTTTGGGACTTGGCTTTTCTATCTCATTTTGGGTGGATATTCCATGAATGCTGAAATATCAGGTGAATTAGAAGTTTTAGCCAATATGAAAAATATAGGTCATGCAAATACTGTTATAGAAATAATAAATAATTTACCTTACGAAAATATAATGTTGTTCATATTTTGCTTGATCACGATAGTTTTTATTACGACATCCTATGATTCTATGTCTTACGTTATCTCGTATCATGTCTTAAAAAAAGACGGAAAATCTGTGAGTCCACATAAAAAACTCAGGCTTTTTTGGGCCATAGTCTTGGGAATCTTGCCCGCGGTTTTGGTTTTATATTCTGATCACAGCGTTGCATTGGATTTAATTTTAATAACCTCATTGCCATTAATGCTTGTATACCCTTTAATGGCAGTTTCTATCGTTAAAGAGTTAAAGAACTATGAAGAAACCTAAAGATTTAAATCTAGAAACCCTTTCTTTACATGCAGGTAATAAGCCAGATTCAGATTTTGGGTCTAGAGCAACTCCTATATATCAAACTTCTTCCTTTGTTTTTCCAGATTCAGAAACAGCAGCAGGAATATTTAATAATGAGAGAGCTGGTCATGTATATTCTCGTATTACCAATCCAACCAATGCGGTACTTGAAGAGAGAATTAGTTCTTTAGAAGGTGGCGTCGGTTCTATTTCAACTGCCAGCGGCCAAGCGGCTCTTTTTTTAGCTATAACAACAATTGGTGGCAAGAACGCGCATATCGTTGCCTCAAAAAGCTTATATGGTGGTAGTCATAATCTTTTAGAGTACACGTTACCTAGATTGGGAATAAGAACAACTTTTGTTGATTTCAGAAAATCTAAAGAGGTCAAAAATGCAATAAATAAAAAAACAATCTTATTGTTTGGAGAGACTTTAGGTAATCCTGGCCTTGATGTAATGAATATAGAAATGATTTCAAGTATTGCCCATAAAAATAAAATTCCTTTATTGGTTGATTCAACCTTTACTACACCCTATCTAATGAAACCTTTTGAACTTGGTGCTGATATTGTTTTTCATTCAGCAACTAAGTTTTTGTCTGGTCATGGCGTAGTTATAGGAGGTCTACTAGTTGATAGTGGAAATTTTGACTGGAGCTCTAGTAAAAAATTTAAGACGCTTAATGAATCCTATAAGGGTTTTCACAATATGAATTTTGTAGATGAGTTTGGTCCAGCAGCATTTATAAATAGAGCGAGAAAAGAAGGGGCAAGAGATTTTGGGGCATGTATGAGTCCTCATACTGCATTTTTAATACTTCAAGGATTAGAAACCTTGAGTCTTCGTATGGAAAAACACATTTCAAATACTCGTGAAATTGTTAATCTTCTATCGGCGCATGAAAGTGTCAAAAGTGTTTCATATCCTGAATTGAGCAATCATCCCGATCATGGACTTGCTAAAAAAATACTCCCTAAAGGATCTGGTGCAGTATTCACTTTTGAAATCAAAGGAGGATATTCTGCTGGAGTAAAGTTTATTGAATCGCTAAATATATTTTCACATTTAGCTAATGTTGGTGATGCAAAATCTCTTGTAATTCATCCTTCAAGCACAACTCATCATAGAATGGATAAAATGTCGTTAAAAAAAGCAGGCATAACAGAAAATACAATAAGACTATCTGTAGGTATAGAAGACATAAATGATCTCAAAGATGATATAAACGAAGCATTAAGAATGTCGAGCAGATAAAATGTATTATCACCCCACAACAAAATTAACTAGCAAAAGTAAACCAATAATCTTTGTGCATGGAACAGGAATGGATCATACTGTGTGGACTTTACCCATCCGACATTTTACTAGAAAAAAAATCGAAGTAATCGCTATAGACTTGCCAGGTCATGGCAAAAATATCGATAAACCTCTGGATTCAATAAAGAAAATTTCACAATATATTTTTGATTTTTTAGACACTAAATCTATCGCTGAATGCTCAATAGTGGGTCATAGTATGGGGTCATTAGTTGCTCTTGAAATGGCTTCAAGCAAACCTAAAAGAATAAAAAAAATCTCAATGATTGGTACTGCTTTTCCGATGCAAGTTGGAGAGGCTCTCCTAGAATCTGCAAAACAAAATTCACAAATGGCCATAGATATTTTGACGTTTATGGGTTACAGCTACAAGTCTAGATTAGGAGGAAATAAAAACCCAGGTATTTGGATGACAGAGTCAACTAGGAGATTAATGCAAAAAAGTAAAAAAGGCACAATTTATAGAGATTTAAAGGCATGCTCAGAGTTTTCTGATGGATTGAGTAAGGCTGAGAAAGTTGAAGCTAAAGTTCAACTTATACTAGGATCGAATGATTTTTTAACACCTAGAACCAGAGCAGAGGATTTAATTAAACATTTTAATGAACCATCTGTGAAAGAAATTGAGAACTCGGGTCATTCCTTGATGATGGAAGAACCTAATAAAGTTTTGGATTATCTCCAAGAACATTTTATAAACTAATACTAGAGAATATGGAAAACCTAATTATTGGTGACGGAGGAATGGGAAGTGAACTCAGATTCAGAGGAGTAGAAGTACCATCGCACATAGAGTCAATATGGTCAGCATTGGCATTAAAGACAGATACAGATGTAATTAGACAAATACATTTAGACTACATTGAAGCAGGAGCTCAGTATATTACAGCAAACAATTATACTGTTACGAGGCCAATCTTAGGCAGAGCTGGAATGTCAGACGAGTTTGAAGATCTTACGATACTCTCTTTAGCTCTGGCAAGGGAAGCTATAGATCAATCTGGTAAAGACATAATGTTGGCGGCATCTTTACCTCCTCTAGAGACTAGTTATAGGGCTGATTTAATATTAGATTCTTCAGAAATGTTAGACCAATACGTCGAGCTTGCAGAAATTTTGGAGGGAAAAGCCGACATTATTATCTGTGAAACTATGGCTCACAGTCAGGAAGCAAAGATTGCACTAAGCAGCATACAAAATTCTAAAGCCAGGAAATGGTTAAGTTGGACTTTACATGGAAATAAACTTAACTTGCTACCAAGTGGTGAGCATATAAATGATGCATTTAAAGTCACATCAGATCTCCACTGTGATGCGCATTTAATAAATTGCTGCGGTGTAAATCTTGTCACAGAATCACTGAAGGAATTAAAGAAACTAACCGATAAGCCTTTTGGCGGATATGCTAACTCAGAATTGATCGAAATAGATTTCAATTCTAAAGACATACATTCAGAAGAGGATCATTGGGATTCTGCGAAAACAATTGACGAAAAAACCTATACGTCTGAAGTACTAAAATGGGTAGATGAAGGAGCAACTATAATAGCAGGTTGTTGCAGAACAAGACCTTCACACATAAAAGATTTAGTTAATAATTTAACTAAATAAAAATTTATTCAGTCTCAACTGAATCAATAATTGACTGCAGTTCTCCAGCCTCGTGTAATTCAGTGATAATATCGCATCCACCAATTAGCTCACCGTTTACAAATAACTGAGGGAAAGTTGGCCAATTTGAGAATTGAGGAAGGTTTGCTCTTATTTCTGGATTAGAAAGAATATCAACGAAAGAAAAAGGTTTGCCACATGAAATAAGAATCTGCGAGGCTTTTGAAGAGAATCCACACTGAGGTGACTCTGGCGAACCTTTCATGTAAAGCAAAACAGGATTATCCTTAACTTGTTTTTCTAACTCTTCAATAATAGTCATAAAATCATTTTACATCATTTGCATAAATCTAGATATTTCTTGGTCACATTTTCTAAACCAAAGATTAATGAATCAGATATTAGAGCATGGCCTATCGAAACTTCATCTGCAGGCACTTGCTCCAAAAATAATTCTAAATTACCTAGATCAAGATCATGTCCCGCATTGACACCCAGTCCTAAATGTCGAGCATGATGATAAGCATTTTTGTAAGCTTCAAGAATTTCGTCAGATGGATTAGTAGCATATGGTCCGGTAAATAACTCAATCCTTTCAGCGTCAAGAGCAGCAATTGAATCAATTTGTGAGTTAACAGGATCAACAAAAAAGCTAACTCTTGTTTTATTGGTTTGTATATCTTTGACTATATCTCTTAGCAAATTAATATCCTGACTTTTGAAATCCCATCCATGATCTGATGTAAGTTGATGCGTTAAGTCCGGTACCAAAGTACACTGGTCTGGTTCTACCTCTTTTATAAGATTGATGAAGCCAGGATAGATTTTAGTTGGTTCAGAAAACGGATTGCCTTCTACATTGAATTCTATATTTTCTTCTTTGCAAAGTAAGGCTAAATTATAGACATCTACAGGAGTGATGTGCCGTAAGTCAGGCCTAGGATGAACTGTTAAGCCGTGAACTCCGCATTCTATTAATATTTTCGAAAGTTCCAATAAACTTGGCTTTCCTTCACCTCTTGCATTTCTTAACCATGCAATTTTATTGACATTAACACTCAAATTAGTCATTTTTTATGATCCACAACCACCTTTCCACTTACATGCCCAACAGCTAGTTTTTTATGTGCATCTCCCAGTTTATCAATTGAAAAAACTGAATCAATTATAGGTTTTATTTTATGTTCCTGAACTAAATCGGTGAGTTGTTCCAAGCCAGAGATACTTGGACGATAAATAGACCAATGGATATTGATCGGACTATGTCTTTTTTTTAGCTGATGTCTTAAATACAGAGCATGAGGTACTCCTAATAACAGGCCTTTTTCGTCAAGAGTAGTGACTAAAGGGTGGGTTAAGGTTATGTAATGAGAGTTTTTATTTTGTTTTAAAATTCCACAAAACTTATCTGTTGCATTATCTAATACACTTTCACCATGAAGATCATATGCGATGTCAAAATTCGATAATACGTTTTCAAAATTTTCTTTGTTGTAGTCAATTACTTTATCTGCGCCTAAAGAATACATTAAATCAATATTATTTTGACTGCATGTTGTTGCAACTTCACATCCTAGATTTTTAAACAACTGAATTGAGAAACAACCTACGCCCCCTGCTCCACCCTGAATAAAAATTTTTTTTCCCTTAAGATCAGTAGGACGTAATCCAGCCCACCTCACTATTGCTGACCATGTAGTTAATGCAACATAAGGTAAAGAAGCAGCGCTGAGGTGATCTATATTGATCGGTTTGTGAGTTATCTCATTGGCATCAATGCAAACATATTCCGCATGCGTTCCACAGTTTGGATTAGAAGTACAACCCCAAACTTCATTACCTATTTGAAAATTTGATATTTTAGATCCCACCTCAACTATAGTTCCTGAAAAATCAGACCCTAATATCCAAGGAAAGAGAGTTCTTCTTTGCTTTTCAAAAACTGCTTTGCCATAGCCTTCTCTTTTCATCAAATCAATAGGATTTACTGAAGAGGCATGAACTTCAACTAAAACTTGATTAGGTTTTGGACTTGGTTTAGGTAAATCTTTCACATATTGAAGATTATTTTCATCACCATAAGTATTTAAAATTACTGCGTACATCTATAGCCCGTCATTTAGGAGTTTTAGCCCTATTATTAGCAAACATATATAAGTTATTTTATAAAATCTTTCTCCATCGATTTTTTTAGTTAGTTTGTAACCTATTAAAAAGCCAATTGGAGCAAAGGGCATTAAAAAAAGAGCGGTCGTAAGATTTTCAATTCTTAACTGATCTAATAGATAATAAGGATACAATTTTAACAAATTTACAAGACCAAAGAAAATTGCTCCAGTACCAACATAAACTCTGTGATCAAGCTTTTGGGGGAGCATATAAATGTTATAGGGCAAACCACCTGCATGAATACCAAAGCTTGTAAAGCCGGAGATAGAGCCCCAAAACGAACCTTTGAGAAAGGACGTTTCAGTTTTAGGATTGTCGCTAGAGAAAAAGAAATAATTTAAAGAAAACACAATTGCAAGTAAACCCAGAAATATCCTTATGTTGTCGTCAGATAACAAACTGAACCAAAAAAATCCTAAAATAATTCCTACTAAAGCAGCTGGTAATAGGATGAATAAATTCTCCAAATGATAACTCTTTCTATAACTGTACATACTTATTAAGTCCTGAAGGATGAGGATTGGAAGAAGGATGGCAGCGGCTTGTAAAGGCGAAATGACTAATGCCATCAAAGGTACTCCTAATATAGCTAAAGGTCCAGCGAATCCACCTTTAGCAATTCCGTATAATAGCACTGCAGGAATTGAGACTACATAAAATAAAGGATCATAAATCATCATTTTACAAGATCATCTCTTAAGAATATTTTTCCTGATTTAGATAATTGAGAGCGTTTTGTAAATTGAAGAAGCGACATCAGTGGCGGTTTTCCACGCAGTTATCCCTGGATGCATTTGGTTCATAACAAATCCAAGAGAAATATTGTTATCTGGATCAGAAAAACCTAATGAGCCTCCCGCACCACCGTGACCAAATGAGTTAGGGTTTGGTCCCATACTAATATTTTCAGTACCAAGCATAAATCCGAGTCCAAACCTAGTACGCATTCCTCCAAGCACTAGATCTTTACCATCCGAAAAAGTTTGACGCCCAATTTCTATTGTTTCAGGATTAAGGACATGAACTCCTTCAAAAGAACCACCATTTGCTAATACACTATATAATTTTGCAATAGATCTAGCTGTTCCGTGACCATTCGCTGCAGGTATCTCAGCATTTCTCCATTTCTTTGTATTCGCTTCCATTCCTAATTGTGAAGAAATAGGAGGATTATTAAATGCCGCTCCAACAGGTTTGGAGGTATCTGAGAAATCTATTAAAAATTTTGCCCTCCCCGGAATCATAAATCTAGGTAACTTAGAAATTAGAGGAAATAAAAATTGAAGGGGTCCAGGCTTAGAGGGATAAATATCAGATACTCTTTCAAATTCTGAGTCCGGCAGTCCAATCCAAAAATCTAAATTCAAAGGTTCAGCTATCTCTTTTTTAAAATATTGTCCGATTGTCCTGCCGTCAACTCGCCTAAGGAGCTCTCCAATAAGATGTCCATATGTAATTGCATGATATCCATGAGCAGTGCCAGGTTCCCAAAGTGGTTTTTGTTTTGCTAGCTCGTTACAAATCACGTCCCATTCACAATAAGCTCCAGCCGGGAGAGGTTTACTTACCCCACATAATCCTGATTTATGACAAAAAAGATACTTTACAGGTATATTCTCTTTACCATTTTGCGAAAATTCAGGCCAATAACAAGAAACAGGCCTTTCTATATCAATCAGGCCCTTTTCGACAAGTTGCAAGAGACAAATAGCTGCAATACCTTTAGTACTAGAGAATACATTTACTAAAGTATCTTTTTCCCAGTATCTTGTTTTTTCTTGATCAAGATAACCACCCCAGAGATCTAAAACCTTCTTTCCATCAATCTCAACACATACTGAAGCTCCTAATTCGAAACCACTCTTTAAACTCGTTTCAAATATTTTTCGAGCATCATTAAACTTCTCATCACAATATCCTTCTATCATATCTTCCCCATTTTGTTTGATTTCCATAATAATAACTGTGGAGTTGATTTCATATATTCATGATAATCCGATCTTCTTTCTAAACTTCTTTTATCCATCATTTGACACGTAATGAGTGAAAATAATAAATTCATCATCAAAGGGCATACAAATAAATACCAATAATTTAGATCAATAGATATAGTCATAAAATATATACCCCACCAGAAAAGAATTTCTCCGAGATAATTAGGATGTCTTGAATAAGCCCAAAGACCACTCTTCATAGTTTTATGAATTTTTTTAGTTTTTCTAAAATTTCTCATTTGCTCATCAGCAATTGTTTCTAAAAGAACGGCCAAAAGTGTAAAAAAGCAAGTCAAATAGAGAAATATATTTACTTCGTTTGTAGAGACCGAAAGTGCGAAATAGACTGGAAGTAAAGAAATATTCACCTGAAGTGTCGGGTAAATGTGTATCCCGAATAAGTCAATCAAAAAACCAAAAGGCTTTCTTTTTAAATCAATGTATCTAAAGTCTTCATCAGAAAGTCCATTCCAGTCTCGTGCCCAATTTGAAGTAAGTCTAATAGCCCAGACTATTATTGGAAAAATGACTAAAATAACTTTTTCTACATTTATTAGTCCCGACTCAGGATTAAAAGACAAAAATAAGATGATCGGGACAGGTGCGACTGACCAAAAAGCATCATATAAACTGGAGTTTTTATAAATTTGACTACCTATGAATACAACTAAAGTTGCATTTAAGTGACCTGCAAAAATCATAATCCATTGATTAAGGTCTTTTAAAAAAGTGCACGTATAGCAAGCAACAGCAAATGCAACTACATAAAGTACGATAGTAATTATGTATGAACGCATCAAAATCTCATGAACTAGCTACTGCCCCACCATCACAAGTAATAGTTTCTCCGACTGTGTATGCTCCTGCTCTTGAGCATAGAAATATTGCCAAGCCGGCAATATCCTCGGGCGTACCTACACGTCCTCTTGGATTTGCATTTCCAACTTCAGACCAATTTATATCCAGATCTCCGCCACCACCCACACCAGTGCTCAACATCCAAGTGGGAAAAGGTCCGGGAGCTATAGCATTGACAATTATATTTTCTTTCACAAGTGATGCTGCAAGGACTCTTGTCAAATGATGTAAAGCTGCTTTAGACGGACCATAAGAAAAAGCATCGAATAATCCAGTTTTAATCCCATCGATACTTCCAATATTTATCACTCTTGAAGGATCTTCTGAGTTTCCAGATGACCTTAGTAGTGGCAATAATTTTTGAGTAAGAAAAAAAACTCCTTTCAAATTAGTGTCCATAACCTTATCCCATCCTTTTTCTGAGTATTCATCAATAGGTTCACCCCAAGAAGCTCCTGCATTGTTAACAAGAATATCTAATTTTTCTTCTGGTAGGCTATCTGTAAGTTTCTTGATTCCATCCAAATTTGACAAATCAGCTGGTAAAGAAATACATTCCCCTCCATATTCTTTTTGCAATCGGATTGCCGTCTGATCACAAACTTCTTCTTTTCTTGAACTAATATAAACTTTTGCGCCATTAGCTAAAAAACCAGCAGCAATCATTTCACCTATACCTCTTGAACCACCTGTAACAAGAGCAATTTTTCCTTCAATTGAAAATAAATTTTTCATAAATCTCCTTGATTATTAATTATAAGTCCCCATATAAGTAGTGTAAGTGCCTTAGGGGCTTACGACAATTATTTAATTACTTGCTTAAAAAGGAGAAAAAAAATGATAAATAATACGTTTGACTTACTATGGAGAGACATATCTCCATTTACCATTGGTTTCGATAGGACATTTGATACACTTGCCCTACTCGCTAATTCAAAACAACAATCTTCAAATTACCCCCCATACAACATCAGAAAGTTGAGTGAGGACAAGTACACTATTGAGCTTGCTGTAGCAGGTTTTGAAGAGAAAGACATAGACATAGAAGCGGCTGGAGAAAACTTAACGATTAAGGGATCGAGGGATAAAGATGCTTCCGAAGGTTTAGTTCATCAAGGTTTAGCTGCTAGAGATTTCACGAAAACTTTCGTTCTTTCTGATGATATGATTATAAAGGGAGCGGCTTTAAGTAATGGAATGCTCTACATAGGTGTAGAAAGAGTTATCCCCGAGGATAAAAAACCTAGAAAAATTGACTTTACTTCAAAAAGTAATCTTTTAGGCTAAAGAAAGGAGGGTTAAACCCTCCTTTTTACTTTTGCCTTTCCTATATAATTCATATAGCTCAAATGCTGGATAAACTTAATCAACTAGAAATTGGTACAAGAATTCATTTGATTATTCAAAGTCTTAATGGATATAAAATAAATCGCTCGGAACTAAGTCACGATATGACCGAAATTTTGAGTGTTATCGATAAATCCGATCTTCAAATAATTGAAGAAGAATATATTGATAATAATGAGTGGGTGATTTTGATAACGATCCCAGATATATTAAATTCAGAAAACATGACTTTTGAAAATATTGCACTTTCCGGTATAGATCATGAATTCATTCTTGAAGAAAGTTTCTTACAAAAAGATATTGTGGTTAATCTATTTAGTATTAGATAGGTTTCTTAAAAAGGAGTGTCATCCTGTCACTTTCACCAATGGCAGAATACTTTTCTCGGTTCTTGTCTTTAAGCCTGTAAACAGGAGGAAGTGTCCAAACACCTTTAGGATGATCAGCAGTATCTTTTGGATTCGCATTTATTTCTGATTTTGCTACAAGTTCAAAGCCATGTTTTCTGGCAATTTCAAGGGCATGGGCTTCTGTAACATACCCACTCTTTTTCATTACCTCCATAGATGTACCCGGTTTCGCTCTGTGCTCTACTATGCCGAAAACTCCTCCAGGCTTGAGAGCCTTATATGTATTTGAAAATATTTTATCCATATTGGGGCCAAGCCAATTATGAAGATTTCTAAAAGTCAGAACTGCGTCTACAGAATCTGCGTCAGCTAATTCAGAATCAAGATCTACAATCTCAACCCTTCCATACATGGGCTTTTCAGAAATTTTCTTTTCAAAGTTAGCTCTTCCTCGTCTAAAGTAAGCTATATCTGAGTCTTTGCTCCAATGTGCAGCTATCAACGTTCCTGGATAATGAATGTAATTAGCTAGAATTTCAGTATACCAGCCTCCTCCTGGAGACAATTCGACAACTACCATATCTGATTTAATTCCAAAAAAAGATAAAGTTTCAACTGGATTTCTAGCAGAATCTCTTAGCATATTCTTTGGAGTTCTGTCTTCACTTGAAACAGCTCCTTTCAAATCATGAGCAGCTAATGAGGTACATACAAGAGATAAAACTGAAACTAATATAAATCTATTGAATTCTTTCATAAAAAAATAATATAACTAAATTGCAGTTTTGAGAAGAGTTGATATAACCCTTTCAAGTTGTTCTATGTTTCCACACTGAAAGACTTTTGTGCAGTAAGCAGAGTATTTGGTCATCACTGAATCTCCTGTATCCCATCTATATTTACCTTCAGGATTCAACCAAAATACCTGCTTTGATCTATCTTTGATCGATTTCATTAAATGAGCTTTCTCAGGTCCAAAATTATTTCTTGCATCACCAAGAATTACAACTGTAGTTTTATTATCAATCTCATCCAAGCAAAGACTTACAAAATCGGTTAAAGCTTGGCCATAATCTGTTGATCCTCCGCCATGCTTCTGTAATGCCTTTTCTATTGCTTCATCTAACTTTGCGTCCTTGAAGTCATTCGTAACCTCTCCTAAATTGGATGAAAAAACAAATGCTCTCAATTTCGAAACTACTTCAGTTAAGCTAAAAAGAAACATCAGCATAAAACGTGCATAGGCTCCAACAGAACCACTAACGTCACAGATGACATAAATTTTGGGTTTATCAATTTTCTTATATGCCCAGCTAAGGTTAAATAGAATTCCTTGATTTACCCAGTTATCTCTGATGGTTTTTCTTATATCTAACTTTCCCTTCTTAAAATTTTTCTTTCTTCTAGAATGAAGATTTGCCAATTTTTTAGCCATTTTTCTTACTAGTGAATGGACTTCATTAAGATAAGATCTATCTATTTGGGCCATATTCATAGATTTAAAGATTTGTTCTCTTAACTGTTCGCCTGAAACGTCACCGTGAAGAAGAAATTGTTGTTGAACATAGTCAGAGACTCTATCTCTTAAATTTGTTAATTGATTTCTAAGTTCCTGTTCTAGCTCAGAAGGCAGTTCATCTTCTCTCGCAGAGCCTAATTGCATTAATTCATCTTCTAGCTTGCCTACGCCCATTTTTTCCAGAATACGCCTTGTAAAAACTGATCTTTGAGTGAAATATCGAATCTCTCTTATTTCAGCCTCTTCTGCAGCATCTGCAATAGAGAGCATCAATTCACCTTGAGATCCTTCTAAAAGTTTTTTTGCCAAATCAGAATCAATATCTTTTATATCTGAGAGATGATTTGTCTCGATAACTGCTTGTTGTTTTATTTCATCGGAAAAGAAGTCATCGAAACAGGTATTAAATTTGTCTTTTTCGTCGGATGTTTTAGACAGAACTATTGATAAAGTTTTTTTTAGTAATTCTTTATCATCATATCCAACGGTATCCACAACGGACACTGCATCTAATGTCTCTGCTGGTGAAACCCTGACATTAGAATTTCTTAGAGCTTTTACAAAATCAGTTAATACTTTTTCCATCAGAGGTTTCTGTAGCTGAAGAGACTAATGCAGGAATCTCTTTTTTTACCACTTCTATATCTTGTTGGTGTTTTAAAAGAACATTCAAGGTATCTTCTGCCAGTTTGGCATCGAGCTCTTCTGAATTCAAAAGAATAACAGTCTTAGCCCAATCGATTGTTTCACTAATTGCTGGTAGTTTTTTTAGGTCTAATTCTCTTATTCCTTGAACGAAATTAACCAATTGAATTTGCATAGATTCAGATATTTCAGGAACTCTGGCTTGAACTATTTGCCTTTCAAGCTTTGCATCAGGAAATGGAATGTAAAGATGAAGGCATCTTCTCTTAAGTGCATCACCAATTTCTCTGCTGTTATTACTTGTGAGAATAACCAATGGCTTAACATTTGCTTTCCTTACACCGAGTTCAGGTATCGAAATCTGAAATTCAGAAAGAATTTCTAATAATAAAGCCTCAAATTCTTCGTCAGATTTATCAACTTCATCGATCAATAAAACCGAGCCTTCGTCTGATGTCAACGCTTCTAATAAAGGCCTAGTTTCTAGGAAATCTTCTGAGAAGAATATGTCCTCGAATTTCATCAATCTGCTTAATGATTCTTTTAATCCTTTTGCACCCTCAAGTACTTCCTGCATTTGCTCTTTGAGAATTTGGGTATAAAGAAGTTGTTTGCCATACCGCCACTCATAAAGCGCTTTAGATTCATCCAGACCTTCGTAACATTGAAGTCTTATCATTTCTTTTTTGAAGTAGAGAGAAGCAGTATTTGCTAATTCAGTTTTTCCTACTCCGGGAGGCCCCTCGATGAGAATTGGTTTTTCCAATTCTGATGCTAGATAGACAGCAGTTGCGATTTGTTCACTGCAAATATAACCATGTTTCGCAAATCCTTTTGTTATGTCTTTTATAATTTTTTTTGGTCCATCTGACATCAATCTCCTCCTATCAATTTTTTTAGGGCATCAATTACACTTAATGGATCATCAACAAATAGATGATGCATAGTCCCTGGAACTCCTATAATTCTCTCATTTGGAATGTTTCCTACATATGAAGTATATTCCAAAATCTCTTGTGTAAAAATTTGGCTCATTAAACCATAAACTATATTAATTGGGCATTTAATAGACATTAAAATGTCTGTAAGGTCCTTAGATTTGTAGGTTTTCATAATCTTTCCGTCAGACTTGAGTGCCCATCCGTCTTCTTTTTCTTTAAAAGATTTAGAGGCAATATGATTTAGCAAGTATTCATTCCTACAAGGTTGTGGTGGTATTAATCTAAAACTGTCCATAGCAGCTTCTAAATTTTCATATACAAAATCAGCTCTTATCATTGATTTATTGGAAGAGAAGCCCCTTATTTTATCTGGGGGAAGTACGACGATAGAGTCTAATAATGTGAGAGATTTAAATAAATCTGGATAAATGGAGGTTGCATTAAGTGAAATAGACCCACCCATACTGTGAGCAATGAAATCTGCATTTTGCCAACCCATGTCATCACAGACAGCTTTAATCTCATTAGCAAAATTTTCTTGAGTGTACTCCTCACGATGATCACTATCTCCAGATCCAGAAAGATCAATTGCTACCGCACAGAAATTATCTAAGAATGCTGGAGCTACAAAATCCCACCAATGGGCGTGCGCACTATATCCGTGAACAAAGAAAAGACCTTTTTTATTTTCATCCCCCCAAACTAAATAATGGATAGACTTATCACCTACTTTTACATGCTTTGATACAGGTTCGACTAATAATGATTCATTGAACCAATCGATGTTTGACATTTCTTTAAGTGACTGAATTTATTGCTTTTTTTAGTGCATTAGCAATACGTTCAATTTGGTCAGCTTGAACTATCAGAGAAGGTGAAATTACTAAGTAATCAGCAGAGAACCTCACAAGAACATCATTTTCATAACAGTGCTGAAATACCTTGGGTGCAACTTCAGTTGCCGGCATTCCATCAGAATTGAAATGGACTGCACCCATGAGACCAATATTTCTTATATCCATAACTTGATTTAATCCCTGCAATGAATGTAAAGCTTCCTCAAAAATTGGTTCCATCTCTTGGGCATTCTCAAATAGACCATCTTCTTCATATACATCCAACGAAGCAAGGCCTGCAGCACATGCAACCGGATGTCCAGAATATGTATACCCATGAAAAAGTTCTATTGGAGTTTCAGCAGTCATTATTTGATCATATATCGAATTGTCAAAAGCCACTGCGCTCATTGGAATCATAGCGCTCGTTAAACCTTTTGCCATACAAATCATATCTGGTTTAACAGAAAATCTATTGGCAGCAAATGGATGTCCTAATCGCCCAAATCCAGTTATTACTTCATCAAATATTAAAAGGATATTATGTTTGGTACATATCTCCCTAATCCTTTCAAGGTAACCTTTAGGAGGGACAATAACTCCACCCGAGCCTATCACAGGTTCAATAATAACAGCTGCAACTGTTGAAGGATCTTGGAGCAAAAGAATTTTTTCTAATTCATCTGCTAGATGAATTCCCCAATCAGGTTGTCCTTTTGAAAAGGCCATATGCTCTGGATTCCAAGTATGTGGAAGATGGTCAACTCCCGGAAGCAATGGTCCAAATGACTTTCTATTAGGTGTGATTCCTCCAACCGATACTCCTCCAAAATTTACTCCGTGATAGCCTTTTTCTCTACCGATAAACTTAGTTCTTTGTCCTTCACCTCTTGATGCATGAAAAGCTAGGGCTACTTTCAAGGCAGTTTCAACCGCTTCAGAGCCTGAATTTCCATAAAATATTTTATCTAGACCTTCTGGTGTAAGTTCAGAGACTCTTTCTGCCAATTCGAAAGCTTTTGGATGAGATACATTAAATGCAGTTGCATAATCTAATTCTGCAACTTGATTTTGAACTGCTGCAACTATCTTAGGATGACAATGTCCAGCATTGGTGCACCAAAGGCCCGCAATACCATCAAGAATCTCTCTACCGTCTTCTGTCTTATAGTACATACCCTCTGCCGAGGTTAGTAGTTTAGGGTTAGCTTTAAAATTCTTATTGGCAGTGAAAGGCAACCAATAATTATCTAAGTTGAGATTATCTTGTAATTTCATATATCAATTATACTTTATCTGTTGGCTCAAGTTCTTTATTGGTGCTGACTATACAGATCATTGCAACAATAAGGAATACGATTAAGTAAGGATAAATGATAGTCATTTCATTTTTAAGCATTATCCAACCAAATACCGCAGGTGCCAAAGAGGCACTTAATAAAATACAAGCATTAAGCCAAGCACCAAGCCTGCCTGAAGGATCTATATCTGCTGCAGCTGCCAAAATAAGAATAACCATTATTACAAAAACAATATTCCAAATAATATTGCCGTAGTAGAAAGTATTAAATGATGGGATTCCAAAAATTGCATACACGCAAAGCGCGGATACTAATAAACAGAATAAGATTGTTTCTTTTCTTCTGATTTTGTTTCCAAATATCCCTATAAATAC